>Ga0134090_1001184_pt1 | contig 17662 bp, 15 predicted proteins | sample 1_4taG_FD_94453 | JGI IMG/M metagenome (GOLD analysis project Ga0134090, IMG submission 94453) | Switchgrass degrading microbial communities from high solid loading bioreactors in New Hampshire, USA - 1_4_20_6_A1 metaG | ecosystem: Engineered > Bioreactor > Semi-continuous > Anaerobic >...
GATATTCTTGTTGCAGTTAGCAGACCGCAACTTTCATTATATCAAAAGGAGTTTTCTTTTTTCCTCACCGCTATAAGCTTTACTGAACCCCGCGTCTAACGCGGGGTTTTCTTATACAAAAAACTGTCACGTTTTACGGTGACAGTTTTATGCTCATTTTATCACTATGCATAATTAAGAATTATTTGATGTATTGTGTTTTCTTCATAGAAAACTCGATCTCGCCTAGGGGATTGAAAAGGATCGCTTCCTCGATACCGTTTGCCTTTAAATGCCTGAATAAATTTTCCAGATGGAGATTGTATATGTCATCATAATTCCCATAATGCTTGATTATTTTATTGGCAAGCCCCGGTATTTCCTTACCCGATACAGGCATTGTGCAGAATTTTTTGATGGATGGCAGCCATTCTGCACCATCCATTGCCTGCTCATATTCCTCAAGCACATAGCTGCCGTTGTTATCCTTCCTGTAAGTGATCGCTGCCGGAACAACGCTGCCGCTTTCCATATTCAGAACATTGCCATAAAGCTTATAGGCTGCACTGTAGGTGGTGACAAATACTTTTAACTTTCCGTCCTCGTCATAACTTCCAAAAATCTTTGGAGCAACTATGGTAAACCCCGATCGATGCTGCGAAGACATTTCGACTTCAGTAGAATAGGCCAGTTTTTCTATAGGATCTGTACCATCATATTCAAAGTCCGGTAGTTTTATTTCCTGCCTTATTGACAGAGCTTCATACCATTCCTGTGGCGTGAGAGTATCGTCCGTGACATTGTTTCTCGCTCCCAGAAGTTCTTTGCACAACTGCATCATGATATATCCGCGAAGCCCCTCTGCATTTCCTCTTTCAAATTGTGAAAGCATGTATTGAAGCGCTTCCTCGCCACCGTACTTGATGATGTTCTCATACTCTCCCTGATGTGCCCTAATATAAGCATCAGGATCAGATTCCTCCATTGGTGAGGACATTATTATTGCAAGGTTATCTTCTACAAATTTACCAATCTCAATATTTATCGTTTTCAAATTATACTCATTAACCTGTTCCAGTTCTTCAGCTTTTGGATTTAACAAAAGTCCGGTTCCAAGTGCTGCAACGATCATAATAGATAAAGCAATTGCCCAAAACCTTGGCTTTTTATATTTCAGCACATTTTTGATCCTTTGTTTTACATTTCCCTCGCCGAAAGCAAGTGGATTCCCGGTCAATATATGCCTTCCAACGGCAAGAGACAACAATGATTGAGCATAAGGCTTCTTGATATCTCCATTCATGACTTTCAGTACTTTTTCGTCACAGGACATCTCCATGTCGGCACTCATCAGTATAAACGCAAGCCACACGAGTGGATTGAACCAATGTATTGCCGCAATAGCGAAGGCCAATGCTTTGATGATATTGTCCTTACGCTGTATATGGGTCATTTCATGCATGAGAATATATTTTTGTTCATCATTGCTGAGTCCAACCGGCAAATATATTTTTGGGTTTATAATCCAAGAACAAATGGTGTTTTCAGATTCTTCGCTTCGAAGATATTATCCCCTATCGATTGTGCTCCTTTCAGCTGTCTTTTTAACAGCATAACCGAAATAAAGCTGTATACAAGCAATGCCAGTACGCCCAGTATCCAGATGTATGACCCTATCTCCACATAAACCTGAAGAGGATCCACACTTGCCTTTGGAGTCGGTGCGGGCAGTGAGTTGTTTATATAGAAGTCGACTAATTCTACCCCACCATTAATCTTAGGACTTTGCCTATAGATAATTTCATTTGGGATCGGTTTGACATTTATTTTCCGTGGTAAAAGGCTAAAGATGCTTTCAAACGAAAAGGGAACAATAAGGCGAAATGCCACCACACTCCATAATGCATAAGAAATAACCTTCGGGGCTTTCTTAAGGAACAGCCTTGCTATCATCACAATAAGGATCACATAGCTCGCCGTAAGGCTCATATTTATTACAGAAATAAAAAGCTCACTCATAGCTATGCCTCCTTGTGCTCATCGATCAATTTTTTAAGCTCTTCCGCCTCTTGTTTGCTTAACCTTTTGTGTCCGATAAAAGCCGCTAAAAACCTGGGCAGGGATCCTCCAAAGGTATCCTCAACAAAACATATACTTTTCCTGGAATAATATTCGTCCTCTGTAATCAGAGATGAAACTACAGCATTTTCATTCCGGAAAATGCCCTTCTCGCATAGCTTTTTCAATACTGTGTATGTTGTGGATTTCTTCCAGTTCATTTCTTTTTCACAGAGCTTCACAAGATCGCCTGAGCCAATGGGCTCATTCTTCCAGATCAGTTCCGCGAATTTTTCTTCACTATCTGAAAGTCTATATGCATTCATAATGATACCTCCTGGTCTATATGTTATAGACCTCACATTGTTAGTCTATACCTTATAGACCAAGATGTCAATGAGTATTTATAAATATCTTCTAAATTTTCGCCAAAGCAAGTCTAGAAAGGCAATAGAAACCACAAGTGCCGGAATATGTTTATTTGTCAGTTGGCTCCTTTTCCTCACAAATGGTCTTGCACATGCAAATTCAATACCTTAGCTTATAAAATTCTTGTATTTCGCCTTACTGGTATACCTTCTATTGTTTTCTGATTATCATGATTTTAGTATAATATATTTGGAGGATATCGGCATGAAAAAGATAGCAAGTAAAATTATACTGATAGTTCCTTTAATTATAATTGTCTTAGCATTTGTGTACATAGATTTTAATAATTTAAAATGCAAAAAGCTTCTTGAATCGTATGGCTGGAACATAATTTCCGGCGGCAGGTCAAATTATTCATTTGTACTTAGTGATTCGCTATTAAATGAAGAAGTATTTGGCTTAAAACGTGATGCTTCAAAAGCTGCAGGGTACGATCCTGTTGGTTATCTCAATAAATCGATTGATGTGTATCGCTATACACTAAAAGAGTCTGGATTGAAAGAAAATTTGCATTGTGAATTATGGTCATATAAAAATGATATAATTTGTTGCTTTATAACCCATCATGAGTCAAATTTAAGAATTAAATTTTGGCCTGTAAATAGTGATTACGCGAAAATAAAATCTGAACTTGAATCACTCAAAGAAGAGCTATAAAATCTTTTTACTTCCTGGTCCCTTCTTACTGAAAATGCATCCTGTGTGGTCGGAAGACGCTCTGAATCCAGGGATGCAGCCTTTTTTAGGCTCTGCTTTTATCCTCTGATGGATTAATCAATAAAAACCAGTATAAGCTTAAAATAGTCTTATTTCCGGACTGGCTCTGGTAATACTTAAATTACTCAATATTTGATTAAAGCACTGTAATAAGAAAAATATTTTATTTTTTCTCAACGTTTCACCCGCCTTAATCGTATTATAAGTGAAAAGGGGGAAGAAAATTGAATTCTTTATTGCGTACGAATGAAGAAATGATAAAAATCTATAACCGTCATGTGAATACTGTTTACCGTGTCTGCTTCATGTATATGAAAAACAGGCACGATACTGAAGACATGGTCCAAAACACCTTTATAAAGCTTATGAAGGACGGTACCGTTTTTAAAAGTGAAGAACACGAAAAGGCCTGGCTAATAAGAACATCCACCAATCTTTGCAAGGACCATTTCAGACATTGGTGGTCAAAAACCGTCGGTATGGAAAAGGCAGCTGATAAGGCGGTTGAACAGCCTTTTACGACGGATGGCAATTTTGAGATGATTATGGCACTCCCCCCAAAATATAAAACGGTCATATACCTGTACTATTATGAAGGCTATTCGACGGTGGAGATAGCAAAAATGCTCGGAAAGAATGAATCTACCGTCAGGAGCCATCTCCATACCGCCCGGAAACTATTGAAAATGGAAATGGAAGGTGATTTAAGGTGAAGCATGAGGATATAAAAAATGTGTTTGATCATATTCAGCCGGACATATCGGCAAAAGAGAGAATGCTTAGGAATGTTTTAGATCATTCAGAAAATAGAAGACAAAATATCATATTATCCTTTAATTTCAGAAAAGCAGTGCCTGCCCTTGTATTGGCAGTTGTATTAGCAGGCGGGATACTCTCATATGGCCTCAAAGACATATTATTTAACCGGGGCCTGAATGGCAAAGCAAATCCTGAACTGGCGCAGGAAGATCTGGTCGGCAGCGACAGCGCTATTGGCAGAGAAGATATGGTCGCACCACTTCTTAACCAATTCCAGATCGACGGCAGAAATTATATCCTATTGTCCGATTACCCGGATGAATTTGGTTTTCCCGCCACAATCACTGATGCAGATATAGGCGAAAAAATTGCGACAATCGGGAAAAGCCCGGATAACAGCCTTGTTGGTTGTGAGGTATTCGAATATAAACCGGCAGGCTGTGAAGCTGTGGTCGCAGTAAAAAGGAACGATGCTTACGAGTTGTACAGGTTTTTTACCTTTGAAAGCTATAACAACAATCAGGATGAAGATGCAGTTGAATATCTGAAGCTTTACGGCATTAACGGTCCTGAGGATATTGCAAAAATCATGTTCATAGTTCCTGATGAGAAAAGTAAGCTTGACGGGGTCACCAATATAACAGGTGAAATCAATGACAGGAATGAAATAGCCAAGTTTTACAGCTTCTATTCGGTATTGAAGAACTCCAGTGACAAGTACTTTGAAAAGTTGTTTGGCAACAGGCCCGGTTCAGAAGGTGTGGAAATTGAACGTGTAAAACCTGAAGTTCAAAAGTATGAGATCGTTCCTGTTGATCCTGTAGCTCCCGATTATGTGCCTGGCGGTGCGTCGGGAACCAGCAGTTCACATCCCGGCATTGCCGAAGACATGCCGCTGACAAAAGGATCTGAAGAACATAATGCTGTAACAGGCAGCAATCCCTCTGCAGCCACTGACCAATCCGCAGATTTGCCGATCTCCGGAGGCGATACCTCGGTATCGGTTATAATCGGTAGCGGAAATGTCCCAGGCTCAGGCGGAGGGTCAACCAATATGACCGGTGTTGGCAGTACGGAACCTGTAACAGTAGCTCCTGCACAGGGTCCTGTTGGCAATGCTCTGGACAACCCGGTTACTATAAGGATCTACAATCAAAACGGTGTGTACCTGGAAACAATATACTACAAGAACATGGGCTTTATCTCCAGATATGAGATTTCAGCAGATTTTGCCGCTTTTATAGATAACTATATCAGATAAACAATGATAAGTTTCCGGTAAAAACTACAGGGCAAGTGTTAAATCACTTGTCCTGTAACAGTCATAGAAAAACGATATTGTCACAAGCATAAACCTTGTTGTAGACGCGGAATGAACTAGCTTATCAGCTTAATTTCTATCACATTTGCATGGCAGCAGGCTTTTATATCATTTATTGTTTGCCGGAACAGATCTATATACTTTTCTTCAGTAGTAATAACGATCTTCTCAATCTCTGCTTTCATGGACAGAGCATTCATCGTCTTGTATTTCCTTGCTTCTGAAATAACTTCCTTTAGCTTTTCTCCAAAAAGGATGAGCTCATTATCAACCTTATCACCAGTGTCCCAGCAAAGCCTGTGCAAAGAAATACATTTCTCATGCTGCCTGAAAAAGTCCTGATAAATATATTCGGTGATATGCGGAACATATATTGCGTAAAGCTTCAATACATTAAGCATGCAGTAATACAAGGCATGCTGAGCGGATCTGCGCTGATCGATCCCATGTATCTCAGGCTTATACAGGCGATCCTTAACAATTTCAAGATAGTAGTCGCATAGATCCTTCCAGAAAAAGTCATCGATCTTATGCCGCGCCGTTCCGATCTCGTATTCCTCCAGCAAGCTTTTGGCTTCCATAGTTGTTTGTTTGCAACGCTCCATTATCCATCTGTCGACCGGCATGAGCTCGATCTCTTCGTGGATATCTATATCCTGAAGATGTGTCCGCGCAAATCTGGATGCATTCCACAGTTTTGTTATAAAGCGTTTTGCTGTCACCAGCTCATCAATGGAGAAAAAGGTATCCGTACCTAGCCTGGAATTTGCGGCCCAATACCTTAAAGCATCGGCAGAATGGTTTTCTATAAGTCTTTTTGGTGACAACTCTGAATTACTCTTTGACTTACTTATCTTTTCCCCCTTCTTTGCAAGAACAAAGCCGCAGATCATGATATCCTTCCAGGGGATCTCACCTGTAAGATACAGGCTTCTTACTATGGTGTAAAACGCCCATGTGCGTATGATCTCATGTGCCTGTGTCCTTAAGCTCATGGGAATAAGCCTGTCTGAAATATCATTTTCCTCCCCCCATTTTGCATTTATTTGAGGGGTGACTGATGATGTAGCCCACGTATCAAGTACTGAACTCTCAGGTATAAATTCATTGCATCCGCAGGTGCATGGCTTGTCAGGATCCGTTTCAAGAGGATTTACAGGCAGCATATCCTCACTTGCAACTATAACTTTGCCGCAGTTTTTACAATACCATACAGGGAAGGGTACTCCAAAATAACGCTGACGGGATATGCACCAATCCCATTTAAGGTTTTCAACCCATGATATATACCTGTTTTTCATATAATCAGGATACCAGTTGATTTCATCTGCAGCCTTCAAAAACCGCTCCTTTTCGGACAAAATATCAATGTACCACTGCTTCGAGGGAATTATCTCTGTCTCCCTGCCGCAGCGTTCATGGACCGCGACGGTATGTGTTATACTCTTTGTCTCGGCCAGGAGGCCACGTTCTGATAATAAGCTGATGATCCTGCTCCTTGCTTCCCTGACCTTTAATCCACCGATAAACGGAACTGCTTCATCGATGGTGCCGTCAGGCAGGATAACCTTCCTGTATGGAAGCTTGTGGGATTCATACCACTCTGCATCGGTGCTGTCGCCAAATGTAGCGCACATAACTATACCAGTTCCTTTATCTATGTCAGCTTTGCTGTCCGCCAAAATGGGGATCTCATAGTTATATAGAGGTACTGTGGCACTTTTGCCTATAAAGTGTCTGAACCTTTCATCATCAGGATTGATAAAAAGGCATACGCAGCCATATAGAAGCTCGGGTCTTGTTGTGGCGACCAGCAGATCTTCATTGTCCGTCTTAAACTTAATGTAATTGAAAGTCGTCTCCTTTTCCTTTAGCTCCAGCTCCGCCTGGGCTATGGAAGTCTGGCATTCGGTGCACCACAGGACCGGTGACTCTTTCATATATGCCTTGCCTTCTTTGAAAAGCCTTATGAAGGATTTCTGCGATATTCGCTGAACCATTGGGTTGACGGTCTCATATTGAAGTGACCAGTCAACCGAAAAGCCCAATGACTGCCATAGCTCCCTGAATTCTTTCACGTATTTATGAGTAGTTGCCATACATTTTTTAATGAACTCGCTTCTTGGAAGATTCCCGGCAAATATTCCTTCTTCCTTTTCAACGAGTCTTTCTGTTGGTAAGCCATTATCGTCAAAGCCAAAGGGATAAAAGACATTATATCCTTGCATACGCTTAAAGCGCGCGATCATTTCTGCCTGTGTATAAGAAAAAATGTGTCCTATGTGCAGGCTTCCGCTGACTGTTGGCGGCGGGGTATCAATGGAATAGATTTTGTTTGGACTATCCGGGTCAAAGCTGTAGATCGAGTTCTCTTTCCAGAAGTCCTGCATTTCCTTTTCTGCTTTTCTGAAGTCATATTGTTTTAGCATGGTAATACCTCCCTGATTTTTCAAACACAAAACAAAAAGGTCCGCCGTAAGCTTTCATACTTAGGGCGAACCGTTGCGTCCGTGGTACCACCTAGATTCAGATATGACTATCTGCACTCTGTCAATACGGGATACCTTTTAAGATATCCGATATTGCTTTCTCTGTAACGGTGGAAACTCCGTTGAAGCCTACTAAGATGATCCTATCGGATAATATCCTTTCGGTTCACAGCTCAAAGGCTACTTCCATGCTTCCTTCACGAAGATTTGCACCGGCCATCTTCTCTCTATGTTTCAGGAGAGCATGTACTCCTCCTTGTCAACGCCATTTTGTTTGTGTTCGGTTATTATTGACACAATAATATTTTATTATATTCAAAAAGTCAATAATGAGTCCCATGTTTTGTATCAACTTATATTACCGGCTATTTTTCTATATAACATTTGTGCATCATGATCAAAGACTACTGCATGAAAAAAGCTAACTGGCCCCGAAACTTCATAAAAAAATCTATAATGACTGAATTTAGCCAATAAAAAAAGAGCACGGTGAAAAACAGATTTGATCTGAATTTCTCCATACTCTTATTAATTTTACTCATGCCAGTAAATAATTGATTTCGTCCGATAAACTGATATTCCCGGTATCCCATTTTCTTGCCGGACAGTTGTCTGTTTCATATTTGATCCCCATGGCATCAACAAATTGATTGAATTTTTCATCCAGCCAGGGCGGGGTCCACGCTCCCGATCTGCATATATGAATTGCCGACACTATATATCTTTTATTGAAGGCGTTCAAATTGCAATATCTGATATTGTATGTACAGTTTATTTGCCTGAAATACTCAGGCTTCTCCTGAGTATACGGGCTGTAAAAAATATTGGCTTCATAAATTCTATTATCTTTCAGAAGCTTTCCCAGCCAGTTGGAGCAATTGACCTCAAAGTTCAGGGAGGAAAGGCCGCCGTAGCCAAGATCAGCATGGGCGTCAAACAGGCAGACTATTTTGCAGCCGTTTTCCTTTGCAATGTCATATGACCAGGTATGGGAGTCTGAAACATATGCTTTTACATCCTTCGAAAATATGAAGTGTCTCCTGATTTTCTTCCAGAATGTATCCAACTCCGGAGAGAGCTTGTAAGACTTCTCAATATCCTTCCCCATGGCTCTCTCCTGTATGTACCTTTTGTACCAGAGGTCAATCAGACTTCTTTTATTCTCAAGATATGAGCCCCAATTCTCCTTCCCTGTATGGATAAAATAGTCCCAATCTACAGATAACAGGCATTTATCCATTGCATCACATCCAGAAAAGTCCTTTATATTGTGAATGTAAAGCAGAGGCTGTGGTTTAAGTCCCACAGCCAGACCAAATCGCTCATTCTGTCAGCTTGCCTCACTGTATGCCTTCATTGCAGATACGACCGCAATGATTTCATTCTCATCGTCAAGGATTTTTATTCCATCCCCCACCCGAATATCCCTGACGGTGATTTTATCGCCTAAGATCTTATCTTCAACATCGACACTTACGAATTCAGGCATATCTGCAGCTTTACCTGAAACCTCCACTTCAGTAAAGAGCTCCTGGAGCAATAGCTGCCTTGCTCCTAATTTTTCTTTGCCCTGGAAAACGACGGGCACTTTCAACCTAATGGTATCATCGCTGTGAATAGCCTGTAGTCCGACATGAAGGATCTGATCATTGACGGAATCCTTCTGGACTTCTTTTATGATGCAGTGTCTGACATCATTTCCGAGTTTCACCATGACTTTGGTATTTCTCGCATGTCTCAGAAGTAATTTTCTGAGCTCTTTCTGATCCAGCTTGATATTTGTAGATTCAATACCCTTCCCATAGATGACTCCAGGGACAAAGCCATTCCTTCTCGCCTGGTTAGGCTTTTCCGATCTTTCGACCGCATAAATTACAGATTCATTCATTTATTTTGCCTCCTCGCTGTCTTCATAAATGAAGGCAATATTTATTTTGGGGAAGGGAAGTCTATTTTAAGAGTTTTTGCCGATAAGGACAACTTCCCTCTCCCCTGTATCTGAACGGCAAAAGGCTATTTACCTTTGCCTGATTTTAATAGTCCATGTCTCCTCCTGCCGGTACAGGCGTATTCGTCTTCTTCTCAGGCTTTTCAGCTACGGCACTTTCGGTCGTAAGGATCATTGATGCTATGGAGGCAGCATTCTGGAGAGCTGAGCGTGTTACTTTCACAGGGTCAACGATCCCTGCTTCAAACATGTTCACATACTCTTCTTTTGCCGCATCATAGCCAATTCCCTTTTCGCTGTTCTTTACCTTTTCTACTATGACTGAACCGTCAACGCCTGCATTGATGGCGATCTGGCGCAGTGGTTCCTCAAGAGCCTTAAGAATGATCATGGCTCCTGTCTTTTCGTCTCCCTCAAGGGTTTCTGCAAGCTTTGCGACCTCCGGCAATGCATTGATATAAGCTGTACCACCGCCGGGCACGATTCCTTCCTCAACGGCTGCCCTGGTTGCGTTAAGAGCATCTTCTACCCTGTATTTCTTTTCCTTCATTTCTGTCTCTGTTGCAGCACCGACACGGATGACTGCTACGCCGCCAGCCAGTTTAGCAAGCCTTTCGTTGAGCTTCTCCTTGTCATAGCTCGAGGTGGTGACTTCGATCTGCTTCTTTATAGATTCGACCCTGTCTTTTATTTCTTTCGGATCTCCGGCGCCGCCAACTATGATGGTATTTTCCTTCTGTACTTTTACTGATTTGGCCTTGCCAAGCCATTCAAGCTTGATATCCTTGAGGTCCATGCCAACTTCCTGGGATATAACCTGTCCGCCTGTCAGGATAGCGATATCACGCAGCATCTCCTTGCGCCTGTCGCCAAATCCCGGAGCTTTTACAGCAACACAGTTGAAAGTACCTCTTAATTTGTTCACTACGAGTGTTGCCAAAGCATCCCCTTCCACATCCTCAGCGATCAGAAGCATCTTTCCGCCGTTCTGCACCAAAAGTTCAAGGGCGGGCAAAAGCTCCTGGGCATTGTTTATCTTCTTGTCGGTGATCAGGATATACGGATCTTCCAGAACTGCTTCCATTTTGTCGTTGTCAGTGACCATGTACGGAGAGATATATCCCCTATCGAACTGCATTCCCTCGACTACCTCGATGATGGTATCGGAGGCCTTGTTTTCTTCAATGGTGATAACGCCGTCCGCAGTAACCTTTTCCATGGCATCGGCAATAAGATTTCCAATGTCTTCGTCGCCTGATGAGATGGTTGCTACGAAGGCCATATCATGTCTGCCTTTTATTTTCTGGCTATTGCTCTTTATAACCTCAACTGCTTTATCAGTAGCCTTTTCTATGCCTCTTTTCAGTATCATGGGATTTGCGCCCGCAGCTATGTTTTTCATGCCTTCCCTTACAATTGTCTGGGCGAGCAGTGTAGCGGTAGTCGTACCGTCGCCGGCAACATCATTAGTTTTGCTGGCAACTTCCTTGACAAGCTGGGCTCCCATATTTTCATACGGGTCATCAAACTCGATTTCCTTGGCTATGGTTACACCGTCATTGGTGATAGTGGGAGAACCATATTTTTTATCCAGTACTACATTTCTTCCTTTTGGTCCAAGTGTGATCTTGATAGTATCTGCCAGTTTATTTACTCCCTTTTCTATTGCTTTTCTGGCATCGATATCAAATGCTATGATTTTTGAAGCCATTCATTCCACCTTCCTTTAATCAATTATCGCTAGAATGTCATCCTGTTTTACGATCAAGTATTTTTCATTATCAAGTTTTACTTCGGTACCAGCATATTTGCTGTAGAGTACCTTGTCACCTTTCTTTACGCGCATTTTGATTTCTTTGCCGTCCTTGATCTCTCCGGGACCCACTTCGATGACCTCTGCCATATAGGGTTTTTCCTTGGCGGTCGATGGCAGAACGATCCCGCTCTTTGTCGTCTCCTGCATTTCCAGTTCTTTAAGCAGTACCCTTGTTCCTAATGGTTTAACATGCATATCTTCTCAACTCCTTCTCTTCTTTAATTTTTCTGCCTTATTTTTGAGATTTTTGATGGCAAAAAATATTAAATAATGAGGCGCCGGCAAGTATTCATCAGCCGGCACGTGCATAGATTGCTGTCATCAGGTACGATCCGGTTCACAGAGCACCCGGAAGTCTCCTGAGCCGAAAGCTTTAATTAGACCATCCTTAAAAGCTGCAGAATACATTGTTGTGAGCTGAAATCTCATTATGAAATTAATACATAAGTTTAATAATGCTTCTTATTTCAGGAAACACCAGAGTGCATATCGTATCAATATATAACCCGGATTTCCGATCCGGCACAAATTTTAAAACATGTGCAAGAGATCAGGGCCAGAATTGTCCCATAAGAATTGTTACTTTGCATTGTTTAATATGAAATATCTTATATCTTTATTTCTGTCAGGATATTTCATGATCAAAAGCCTCCTCACACCAACTTCCAATGGTTTCCATCAAAAATCAGCAGAAGTTGCTTTGGTGTTAGCACTCGTCTCAACGGAGTGCTAACAATTATTATTCTATACTTTTTTCTTTAAATGTCAATCAATCAAAATGCTGAATTACAGGAATTATTGCTTTTATCATCGAAATGGCCTTAAAATAACTCTTTCCCTGAAAGAATCAACCGTTTTCTCCAAATAAAGACGTTATCATGTATCACTCCAAAAAGTCCGCATCTGTTGAAATATAAAAATCATCTGTTTTCATTATATAATTATTGGCATGTTTTATCGGAATACAATAAATCTTTATAAGTCCTCAAACATCGCCCACATAAAATAGCTTGATCCTGCTGAGCCCATCGATCCCAAAGCTTTTTTGAATATATGTTCCGGACATAACTTGCCAGAATCTTTCTGGACAAAAGCATAAGGTGCATATGGTATAATCTAATATATATTTTCATGCTGAGATTTTAGGAGGAAAATAAGTTGCAGGTCATTATAGCTATAATTTTAATTTTCTTGGTTGTATTATTAATACAGGCAGCAGCCCCATTTTTACTCATAGCAGCCGTTCTGTTCTTTATTTATAAGATTTATGAGGCCTTATATTTCAGAAGTAAAAAGTTCCTTAAAATCAGGCAGGAAATCCAAAGTTATATCGATGAATGCAATGAGCTAAATCAACACATCGAAAATTTAAAGCAATCTGATTTAAAATACGGGACAACGGATTATGGCACAGCACAGGTAAAGGACACCAGCAGATATAAGTATAAAAGAAAAGAATTAGATAAATTTTCATATGCCAGACATGTATGCAACTGCAGCTTAACCGTGTGCAGAAGTGCGCAGGAACAACCTTTCAAATATGTCTGCAAATATTTTAATATTGAAAAAAATGAAGAGAGCCTTGAATATTTTGAGGAGTTGTTAAATAACTTCTCTGCTGTTGAAGAAGGTAAAGTATATCTGGCTGATAAGAAAGAAAAAATACTTGAAAGTATAAGGGACAGAATCCCATTTTTAATCAAGCGGTTTTCAAAAAAGAAGCTGGATGCAAAATTAGGATTCCAGCAAATCGACTTTTCAGATTTATATTTTCCAAAGTATACTATGCAATATATTAGTCCCGGCGGCAACTCGTCCATGAAGGTAGACGTGATCTTTAACCTTGACAATCTGGAAAGATTCATCAACTACCTGGCTGACCAGATCAAATGGCGAAAGAGTGTGGCCGGACAAAGAGCTTTAATGACTCCAAAATTAAGAGAATTTATAAAACAGAGAGATAATTATTCATGTTGTATCTGCCACAACTCAACAGCAAATGAACCAAACTTGTTATTGGAGATCGATCATATTGTACCCTTATCCAGGGGTGGCATGACTGAGGTCGATAATTTACAGACATTGTGCTGGAAATGCAATCGCAGCAAGGGCGCAAAAGTTGTATAAGCTAATGTCACCCGAAGATCTTAATAACTTGCTTACAAGGTTGCCTCAAATCCTTTCCGACCTGAGGCAACTTTTTATATTCAGGATTAATGGCCAGACAGTGAAAACAGAGTATTCGAAATACGGTCCAGGGTACTTTTATATCAACCGCGCCAATATTATAAGCTACCTTAGGCATCCCGTTGACCACAGAAGTCAGACAATATCTTACCCCGTACTATCCCGTACCATTTAAATGTCCCTGATATAAATACCATTCCTTCCTGGCTTGTCTTAATAATAAAATCGATTTATAATAGAGACGCATGTAAAACTTTTACTAATCGGGTAAGTTTTTGTCGAATGATGGAGAATCGATAAAACATGTAAGTTAATGAGTTATCTAAAAGTAATAAATTAAACATCATATATAGAAAGAGGGCTGTAATTACAAATGAAAAGATTTGCACGCATCTTAATCACAGCAATTGTTATTGTCAGCATGCTGCCAGTCAGTGCATCCGGATCAGCTGCCGGTGTGGAAAAGAAAAGTGTGACCATCGGTGGGAATAGCGCAACACTCATCACTATCGATATGAACGGCCGCAGGACCGGTGAGCTTACAATAGGTCAAGGTTCTGTAAACAAGGACATGCCGGCATCACAGCATGTGTCCGAGATTAAGGCCGAAAAAGGAAAATCTCTCATCGCATCCATAAACGGAGGATTTTTCAACTCTTATTACAGCACTTCGAAGCCACTCTCCTATCCCGATAACTGCGCAAAGATATACGCCACACTGGTCGATAACGGTGAGGTCATCGAAGGCGGTGGCAAATCACCAATGTTGGCATTTACATCTGATGGGAAGGCATTGATCGATTATGTAAATGTTGTTATTAAGGCGGAATATCGGAATAAAGATTCGGCTACCATATGGAGCGTAAACAGATACTATTCAGACCCGGGAGCGATAATGCTCTTTACCGACAAGATGGGATATACGGTAAATTTCCCATCAAGCTCCAAATTCGTTTACATAAAGAATAACATCGTTACGAAAATTACTCCCGGCGGTACGCTTGAGTTGCTTCAGCCGGGCACTCAGGTCCTGGTATATAACTCAACTGCATGGGATAACTCCTCAAAGTACTTTATTGAACCCCGTGAGGGAAATTACATCCGTATTGTCACCGAATATGTGCCAGATCGTGAGGAAAAAGCTTCAGACTGGGCAAAGATAACATGTGGTGTCGGATGTGAGCCCTGGCTTTTGCAGGGTGGAAAAGATGTCACTTCACGCAACACAAGCACCGATCCAAAGCTTCAGTTAAATACCGTGGCTGCGCGCTCTTTTGCTGCTATAATGCCTGATGGTAAACTTATTCTCGGTGCCGCGACCGCCTCATTCCGGGCAATCACCGATTATCTGAAGTCTGTTGGTGCAGTTGACGCAATCGCATTGGATGGCGGAGCCTCTTCCACGCTTTATATGGAGGGAAGCGGATTTGTAAGACCTGCAGGCAGAAAGCTGGCTAATGTACTACATATCGTTGAATACACATCCAATCTTCCTGCGCCTGCGTCCGTTCCCGATGTAAGCACACCCTCTTCATGGTCCTCAGATAAAATTGCAATGGCTAATAAGCTCGGCATACTTCCGGATGGATTCGACACAAAATACCGGACAAACATTACCCGGTCTGAGTTCTGTGAGCTGGTTATAGGGCTTATCAAGCTGAATAAGGGCGATAAATACAATTCGCTGATTTATTCAACAGGGGTAAGCTACGAAGAAGCCAGAGCGCGCTTTATAGATACATATAACTTGTCGGTCCTGGACTGCTCACGTCTTGACATAGTCAGCGGAAAAGGCAATAAAAGATTTGATCCTAACGGAAGCCTGACGCGCCAGGAGGCAGCTGTTATTTTGAAAAAAGTTGCAAACATAATAGGCTTTACTGCAAAAGGTGAACCTATGACATTTGAAGATTCTTCATTGATTTCCTCATGGGCGTTAGATGGTGTCAATTTTGTCACCAGCCCCGGAATCATGTATGGCAAAGGCAAGATATTCGATCCTCGCGGCTACTTTACAAAAGAAGAGGCTATAGTAACGATAACCCGCTTTCTTCAGTAGGCTTGATAATTAAAGACAAAAATTACTTACATCTCAATAACTTGCCGTCATCGTTTTGGAGGATTTATTTGCAGGAATTAAATCCACAATCGTTTATACGTTATCACACGTTTTGAATATGTAGCAGAAATTTAAGCGGGTTCCGGGGATTTTCCCCTGGGACCCGCTAATATTTAGTATCAACTTGTTTATTCACATATGTCCAAGCATGGAAAACAGAGTATTCGAAATGCGGTCCAATGGTACTTGTTTATCAACCGCGCCAATATTATAAGCTACCTTAGGCATCCCGTAGACCACAGAAGTCGCCTCATCCTGTCCTATTGTTTTCGCACCGTATTTTTTCATCTCAAGAAGCCCTTTTGCGCCGTCATAGCCCATACCGGTAAGGATGATCCCGATCGCGTTTTTACCTGCCGCCCTGGCGACCGATTCAAATAAGACGTCTACGGACGGACAATGTCCATTTACTTTTTCTCCCTCAAAGCACTCAACCTTATACTTACTGCCGACCTTTTTTACCCTCATATGCTTATCTCCGGGAGCAATAAATACCTTCCCTGTCTCGATATAATCCCCGTTCTGCGCCTCTTTAACTTCCAGCGATGATGTAGTATTAAGTCTTTGAGCAAACATAGAAGAAAACATTGGCGGGATATGCTGCACTATAACAATACCAGGCATATTGCCCGGTAACGAACTGACAATTTGGCTTATCGCCTCAGTACCTCCGGTCGATGCTCCGATTGCTATTATTATATCAGTATTTGTACCGGAAAAAACACCGTGTGGTTTATCAGGTGAAGAAACAGTTTTGCTGTTTACGATATTGGCTGTTGATGCAACTTTAATTTTATATATCAATTCGTAAAAGAAACCTTTTACAGTGTCAGTGGAGGTCAAAGCAGGCTTGGCAATAAAATCTACTGCTCCAGCATTCATAGCATCAAATACTGCCCCGTCTACAGTACTTATTACGATCACCGGTATCGGATACTGAGGAAGAAGCTGCCTTATAAATTCAATTCCATCCATTTTTGGCATCTGGATATCGCATGTCATTACATCCGGTTTGTATTTAAGTATCTTATCTCTTGCGTCATACGGATCCCTGGCAGTATCTACAACCACTAAATCGTCATCAACAGAAATTCCTCTCGACAATACTTCCCGAAAAAGAGCACTGTCATCTACAACCAAAACTTTAATCTTTTTTTTGATCAGCATAGGGTTTATTCCTTTCTGTAAACAGATGGCATGACATATTTAAATTCCGGTCCACCGCCATTAAGGGATTCAGAGTGTCCTAAGAATAAATAACCTCCGTGTTCCATTGCGTCATAAAATTTTTTGATGAGCTCTGATTTTGTTTCCTTGTCAAAATAAATCATGACATTTCTGCAGAATATGATATGGAACTTCTTTTTAAAGGGAAAGTTTTTATCCATAAGATTAAATTTCCTGAAAATCACTTCTTTTTTTATCCTGTCCACAATCTCATAAGAGGACTCTTTCTGATAAAAGTAATTTAGAAGCCATTGACGAGGTAAATTATTTACTGATTCACTGCTGTAAATACCTCTGGAAGCATGCTCCAACACTCTGCCCGAAATATCGGTCGCCAAAATCTTTGTATCCCATAAGGCTTTTTCCTTACCAAAGAACTCATCCAGAATAAATGCAATGGTATACGGTTCTTCTCCTGTAGAACAACCGGCGCTCCAGATCCTTAAGTCTTTGTTTCTCACGCTTTTTTTCAATTGAGGTAATACCTTATCTCCTTAAAAAATTAATGGACTTAAAAGCCTCCATTCCTTCTCATGTAAGCAAACAACCTTGCATGTGACACGAGGAACCAGCTAAAAAGCTGGCCTCAACCAGCCAAATCATGTAGACTTAC
>Ga0134090_1001204_pt1 | contig 17442 bp, 24 predicted proteins | sample 1_4taG_FD_94453 | JGI IMG/M metagenome (GOLD analysis project Ga0134090, IMG submission 94453) | Switchgrass degrading microbial communities from high solid loading bioreactors in New Hampshire, USA - 1_4_20_6_A1 metaG | ecosystem: Engineered > Bioreactor > Semi-continuous > Anaerobic >...
TCCTTTCTATGTTATTTAGCCAATTAACATTTTAACAGGTTTATTTCACAAGTGCATTTATTTTGCAAAAAATTAAATGTCAGAGTACATATATCATGCACCCCAATATTTATTATAGAACCAAAATTTTTGAGTAATTAGAAACTTTACAATTGATGATAGTTTGTTAATTTGATATTATGGATATGTTGATAAATTCAGAGAAAACTTATTTAAATTTTAATATCTGATTATACTTTACTTTAAAGAATACATATATGAAGGGAAGTGTTTATTTATGGCTGAGATTTTAAAAGGATCACCTGTAGCAAAGTTTATAAAAGAAAAAATAAAATCAGAGTCTGATTTACTTAGACAAAAAGGTATTATACCGACTTTGGGCATTATCAGAATGGGCGATAGACCAGAAGATATTTCATATGAAAAGGGTGTTATAAAAAATTGTGAATCTGTAGGAATACAAGCACGTGTATTTGAAGTACCTGAAAATACATCTATGAATGAGTTTGTCGAGTTGTTAAAGAGTGTAAATCAAGACGATAATATACATGGTATATTGATGTTTAGACCATTACCAAAGCATATTGATTATGAAGTTATAAAAAACATAATTGATCCTAGAAAAGATATTGACTGTATGAGTCCAGTAAATCTTGAAAAAGTTTTTGAGGGAGAATTAGATGGATTTGCTCCTTGTACTCCAAAGGCAGTTATTGAGATTTTAAAATTTTATAATGTCCCTTTATCAGGAGCAAATGTGGCAATAATAAATCGTAGTATGGTAGTTGGAAGGCCTCTTAGTATGATGTTTATAGGAGAAAACTCTACTGTTACAATTTGTCATTCAAGAACTAAAGATTTACCTAAAGTAACTGCAAATGCAGATATAGTAGTAGCAGCTGTAGGTAAGGCTAGAATGCTCGGCAAGGAATACTTTAGTGAAAATAGTGTTGTAATTGATGTTGGTATTAATGACGCGGGTGATGGAAAAATATGCGGCGATGTAGATTATGATAATGTAGTAGATCATGTAAAATCAATTACTCCAGTGCCTGGAGGAGTAGGCAGTGTTACATCAGCTATTTTACTTAGTCATGTGATTATAGCTTGTAAAAAGATTGTGGATAAACAGTAAAAGGACCAATTTTGGTCCTTTTTATTGTAAATAAAAAGAATCCATTCAAACATTTTTATGAAAGGACTTGATTAAATAAATGAATTTTTAAGAAAAGCAACTATAATTTACTTATATTTTTTTGTAAGTTTTTCTTTTAACTAATAGTAAGGTTTTACGTAGAAATTTTGTGCACAAATTTTCTGATGTTGAGTTTTAAGAGGAATTTCTATAAGTTTATGTTATTCATATGTTTTTTTAGTTTAAAATTCTGAGGAAAAAATTACAATTATATACATAAAAGCACAAAACAATACAAATTTCATTGAAGGAAAAATTATACTATTTAGAGAATAACATAAATAAAGATTTTGACTGTATTGGGGAGGAGATGCTTTTGAGAATATCGCTAGATACGAGAGATAAAACTCTTATTGTCAATTTTAATGGAGAATTGGATCATCATTCTGCTGAAGAGATTAGAAAGGAAATAGATAAAATATATTTTGACAAAGGACTTAAGAATATTGTATTAGACTTAAAAAAATTAAACTTTATGGATAGTTCTGGGATAGGTTTAATAATGGGTAGATATAAAAATGTCTCTGATAATGGTGGCAAATTATTTGTTGTAAATGCATCTTCTAGAGTTGATAAAATACTGAGGATGTCAGGTATCCAAAAAATCGTACAAATATGTGAAAGCTTAGAAGATATACCTGATAATATCTAAAAGGAGTGAAGTACACATGATACAAAATAGTATGAGATTAGAATTTCCTAGCAAATCACAAAATGAGTCTTTTGCAAGAATAGTTGTAGCTTCTTTTGCTGCTCAATTAGACCCAACGATAGAAGAGTTATCTGATGTAAAGACTGCAGTTTCTGAAGCTGTGACAAATGCTATAATACATGGATATGAAAATAAAATTGGAACAGTAATAGTAGAGTGTAAAATTGAAGGGAATAGATTAGAAATAATTGTTGAAGATAAAGGTGTAGGCATACAAGATATAAATAAAGCTATGGAGCCATTTTATACTTCAAAACCTGAATTAGAACGTTCGGGAATGGGATTTACTGTTATGGAGACATTTATGGATGAATTAGAGTTGTTTTCAGAAGTAGGAAAGGGAACCAAGGTCAAAATGGTGAAAGTTTTCAAAAGTGTAAAAGTTGAGGAGTAGATAAAATGAAAACAGGCTCTACTAAAAAGGATAATTGTGGCTTGTTAAGTCATTCCGAAACCATAGAGTTAATAAAAAAAGCTCAGCAAGGTGATGAAGAGGCTCAGACATTACTAGTAAACCATAATCTTGGTCTTGTAAAAAGTGTGCTTAGAAGATTTGCAAACAGAGGTTATGATACTGAAGATTTATATCAATTAGGATGCATTGGTTTAATAAAAGCAATTCAAAAATTTGACGTAAATTATGATGTTAGATTTTCTACCTATGCTGTTCCAATGATTATTGGAGAGATAAAAAGATTTTTAAGAGATGATGGGATAATAAAGGTCAGTAGATCATTAAAACAAACTGCTATGAAAGCTAATATAGTAAGGGAAAAGCTTTCTAAAGAGCTAGGAAGAGAGCCTAATATTCAAGAAATAGCAGATGAAATATGTGTAGACAAAGAAGAACTTGTAATGGCTTTGGATTCGAGTGCGCAGCCTGATTATTTATATGATGTGATTCATCAAAATGATGGTTCACCTATACATTTAATTGATAGAGTTATGACAAGTGAAGGAGAAGATGTCGAGATTTTAGATAAAATAACTTTAAAACAGATTTTAAATCAATTGAAACCTAGAGACAGGCAAATAATTATAATGAGATATTTTAAAGATAAAACTCAGACTGAGATTGCAGATATGCTAGGAATTTCTCAAGTTCAAGTATCAAGAATTGAAAAAAAAGTCCTTCATATTATGAAAGATATGCTGACAAAGGTATGATGATGAATCATACCTTTATTTTTTTGAATTAAAAAATTCAATTAGCACATAATATACTTATAAGCTAAGTGGAGTTGATTATATGAAAAGTAATATAGTGAAATTAATTGGGTTTTGTTTTCTAATATTATCAATACTTGTTGTAAGTTATTTTTGCTATCAGAATTATAATTCTGCAAAAGAAGAACCAAAAAAGGCGAAATTAGTGATAAATGCAGAATTTTGGGGGGATTAATATCAAGAATATGAAGGCATTTTTACAAATAGAACCTAAAATCATAGCAAAACCAGGACAGAAAATCAAAATTAAAGATGTTGCTTCTGCATTTTGCACAGATAAAGTAGTGGAGAAAGAGATATTAGAACTTGAAGTCTATAATATAAAAGAATCAAAATCACATGACGTAATACCAGTACTAGAAATTATAAATACTATTTATAAGTATGATGAAACTATAGATGTAAGAATAATGGGAGAAACAGAAATATTAGTAGATGTTAAGAAAAATACTAATGAAAGCAGAGTACTTAATATAATTAAAACAGTATTGGTATGTTTTATACTATTCTTCGGGGCCGGATTGGCTATAGTAAATTTTCACGCGGATGTCAATATGGATCAGTCTTTACAAATAATTTATCATATGGTTACTGGAGAGGAGAATTACAGGCCTTTAATTTTAATGATACCTTATTCAATAGGAATAGGTACTGGTATGACAGTATTTTTTAATCATACGTTTCCTAAGAAAGAGAAAAAGGAACCAAGTCCGCTTGAAGTAGAAATGTTTATGTATCAAAAAAACATTGATGACTATATTTTAGATGATACGAAGCATAACTGATATGCTGGTGGTGCAAAAAAATGATTAAACAGATTTTTTTATCCGTTGTTGCTTTGTCTGGTGGTGTGTTAGTTGGTACCGCTTTGGCAGCTTTTATAACTCTCCTTGACATTGTTCGGAGATTGGCGCAAGTAACAGAAACGTCAGATAAAATTAGCATATATGAAATAGTAATGACATTTTCAGCAACCTTTTTTTCATTATCAACAATGTTAGGATGGGGTATAGGAATAAAATCTACTGTGATTCTCATATTAATAGGATTTACATTAGGTGCTTTTGTTGGACTATTGGCTTCTGCTTTAGCTGAAGTTTTAAATGTGATGCCTGTATTATTTAGAAGAGCTAAAATAGAGAAATACATAATTGCAGTTCTAATTACAATTGCTATAGGAAAGATGGTAGGATCATTCTTTAGTTGGAATATTATTGGGAAGCATTAGCTTTGAGAAAGGTGAAAATTATTTATGAGTTATAAATATAAAAATTTTAATGTTACTTCTATATATTATATAAATGAGCAAAAAAACAGATTTAAGGATGCCTACTATCATCCATATGACCATATTGTAAATAGCAGACTTAAGCAAAAAACTAATAACATAAGATGAGGATGGTGAGGCTAATGGATAATATTAACCAAAAAGACTATTATGAATATGTTAAAAAGAAAATGCCTAAGCCTAATTATGTTAAAAACTGCATTTGGGCCTTTGTTGTTGGAGGGCTCATTAGTGTTATAGGGCAGATTATATCTAATTATTTTGAAAAATTAGGTTTAGACAAAAAAGCTACATCTGCAGCAACTGCTATTGTCTTAGTATTTTTAGGAGCATTTTTAACTGGATTAGGAGTATATGATAAATTAGGGAAAAGGGCAGGAGCTGGTTCTATAGTTCCCATTACAGGTTTTGCGAATGCTATAGTATCTCCTGCTATGGAATTTAAGAGAGAAGGATTTGTACTTGGTGTGGCTTCAAAGATGTTTGTAATAGCAGGGCCAGTGCTAGTATATGGATATGGAAGTTCTATATTAGTAGGCATTATTTATTTGCTACTTAAAAGATAGGAGGTAATAAATTGGCACAAAAGAGGTTAGGAAAGCAAACAATAGTTTTTCAGAATCCGCCTTCTATAATTGCTACTGCTACAATAGTAGGACCAAAAGAGGGTGATGGGCCATTGAAAGACTATTTTGATCTTATATTAGATGATGATTTATGGGGAGAAAGTAGTTGGGAAAAAACTGAGGCCAAGCTTCAACAGGAAGCGGTAAAATTAGCGCTAACTAATGCCAAAAAAGTAACAACAGATGTAGATTATTTATTTGCTGGTGATTTGCTGAATCAAATAATTTCGTCATCTTATGCTGCAAGAGAGTTAAAAATACCGTTTTTTGGACTATACGGTGCATGCTCCACTAAGACTGAATCATTGAGTTTAGGGGCTATGGCAATAGATGGTGGGTTTGCCGATATTGTAGTTTGTGTAACATCTAGTCATTTTAGTACAGCTGAAAGACAGTATAGATTTCCATTGGAACATGGGAACCAAAGACCGTTGACTGCACAATGGACAGTTACTGGAGCAGGGGCTTCAGTATTATCTTCTTCAGGTAATGGACCTTACATAACTCATGTTACTACGGGGAGAATTATTGATCCTGGAATAGTTAATGCTAATAATATGGGTCCAGCTATGGCTCCAGCAGCTGCAGATACTATAATACGGCATTTTAAAGACACAGGCTTTAAACCAGAGGATTATGATCTGATAATTACAGGAGATTTGGCTACAGTTGGAAAAGAAATAGCACAAGAGCTAATGGCAAAAGAAGGATATGATATTTCAAATATTTTTATGGACTGTGGGATTGAAATATTTGATGCGGAAAGACAAGATACTCATGCTGGAGGCAGTGGATGTGGATGTTCTGCAGTTGTTTTTGCGGGATATCTTTATAAGGCACTGAAGGCTGGGAAATATAAAAGAATTATGTTAGTGTCTACAGGCGCTCTTCTGTCACCAACTATAGTACAACAGGGAGAATCTATTCCTGGAATAGCACATGCAGTAACTATAAGCACTGAAAAGTAGAGGAGGTTTTCTATGGAGTTTCTAAAAGCTTTTATAGTAGGAGGGATAATATGTGTGATTGGTCAAATAATAATGGATACTACAAAGCTCACTCCTGCTCATGTTCTGGTATTATTTGTAACTACGGGTGTTTTGCTTACAGCAATAGGCATATATGAGCCAATAGTGAATTTTGCGGGAGCAGGAGCTACAGTGCCATTGCCAGGATTTGGATATGCATTAGGTAAAGGAGTAATAGAAGCAGTACAAAAAGATGGAATAATAGGAGCGTTTACAGGAGGCATAACTGCAACGGCGGGTGGAGTAGCTGCAGCGATTTTCTTTGGCTATATAATGGCACTTATTTTTGATCCTAAAACAAAACAGTAGAAGGAGATATAATGAAGAGGAAAGTTATTTTAATTACAGATGGAGATATTAACGCTCAAAAAGCAGTTGAAAGGGCAGTACAGAATATAGGAGGAAGATGTATATCACGCTCTGCCGGAAATCCTACTCCAATAAGTGGTCCGGAAATAGCAGAATTAATTCAAGAAGCATTACATGACCCTGTTGTAGTAATGGTTGATGATATAGGAAATCCTGGACAAGGTAGAGGAGAAAGAGCATTGGCTCATTTGCTTACAAATCCTGATATTGAGGTTTTAGGTGTTATTGCAGTAGCCTCAAATACTGAAGGTGTTAATGGAGTAGAAGTTGATTTTTCAATTGACTATACAGGGAAAATTGTAGAAAATGCTGTAGATAAAAATGGACATGAGACAAATACGAAAATATTGTACGGAGATACAGTAGATATATTAAATAGTTTTTCTATTCCTTTAATCGTTGGAATTGGTGACATAGGTAAGATAAGTGGATTAGATAAACATACTAGAGGTGCCCCAATAATAACAAAGGCATTAGAAGAAATATTGAAAAGAAGTGAAAGTAATTAAAAAACTAGAGATTTTAAAATCTCTAGTTTTTTATCATCAAGGATTATTTGAATTAAGGTCTTCATTTGAGTCTAGATCATTGTCTTGAGTATTGTTAGAATTATTTCCGTTGTTATTGAACCAGTAGTTAAACCAATCAAGCCAATTATCATCTTCTTCAGTATTCACTTCATTATTATTTTCAGTGTTTACTTCAGTATTTGCATTAGTATGAATGTCACATTCTTCAGTAGGAAGAGTATACTGATAGTCAGATGGTGTAATTCCATTGTGTTCATTAGGATTATAAGCAGGTTCACGTTTAATAAATACTTTGTTTTCAATCAATTCAGGTGGACAGTTTGCAGAAGCTAATTTTCCTGTGCTTGTATCTATTGCAGCTTCTACGTGAACGTCACATTCTTCTGTAGGTTCTGTACCTTTTATAAACAATTCTGTCCTTATAGTGCTGCCTCTTGGATCACGAGAACACAATTCTGTTGCAAGTTTTCCAGATACTTTGCAAATTTGTTTAGTTATGATATTATCAGGTTTAGTAAAGTTTTTAGGTTCATAGCCTTCATGGATACTTGTCATAATGTATGACCAAAATTCTGCTGCAATTGTGCTGCCCTTAGACATTTTTATTTGTGGAGAATCATTTCCTATCCAAACTCCAGCAACGAAATAAGGAGTAAATCCTGTAAACCATACATCAGCTTGGTCTTGGGTTGTACCAGTTTTTCCAGCTACAGGTATTTGTAAATTGTTTCTAAGTTTTGCTCTTCCTGCAATACCATTCGTTACAGTAGTTCTTAATATGTCAGCCATAATATATGAAACTTCAGGAGAAGTAACCTTTGTTCTACGAGGTTTGTTTTCTAATATTACATTATCATTTCTATCAAGGACTTTAGTATAAGCTATAGGTTCGATTGCTATACCATTATTTGCAATTGCTCCATATGCAGCAGTTATTTCTAATGGAGTAAGACCTCGAGTCATTCCACCTAAACCTAATGCAGATAGATTTTCATCATTTGTAGATTTATTTTCTTGTCTAGTTACGAAGCTGTCTTTGCCGTTTTCCTTAATTATGCCTAATTTAGCTAGATATTCTTTAGATACATCAATACCAATACTACTTAACAGTTTAACAGAATTTACATTAACAGACTGTTCAACCGATTCTCTTAGAGTCATCAAACCACGATAACCAGTGTACCAGTTTCTTGGCCAAAGTTTTCCATTATGGTCGTAATGAGGCACATCATCTATAGAACTTGCTGCTGTAAACCCATTGTCTAATGCAGGAAGATATACTGAAAGTGGCTTTATTGCTGAACCTGGTTGACGTTGTGAAAGTGCTCTATTAAATAAATGCCTTCCATCTATATCTCTTCCGCCAACTAAGGCTTTAATCTCACCAGTAGTATAGTCAATAATAACAGTCGCTGATTGAGGTTGAACAACTCCTGTTTTATCATTATTTTGGAAGTACTTAGGATTGATCAAAAGAGAACCATTTTCTGCAACTGTATAAAAATCTTTGTTTTTTTCTAAATAAGAACTTTTAATAATAAGTTCTCTTTTATCACTTACGCTATAGTCATCTGTTGTAAGAGCTAGAGAACCTACAACATGTTTAACAAGGTTTTTCCTTTCATCAATTGTATAATAGTCTTCTATGTCAACAGTTTTTGAATAAATATTAAGTTTTTTATTACTTATTACTAAGTCACCATCTTGTGTTATGTTATAAGTTCCTGATTCTATAATAAGATTATCATTTTCATCTATTAGATTTGACTTTTTATATAATACTATTTTTTTATCGTCGCCAATAATATTTTGATTCTTGTCTACAGTCCAATCTACAAGAATAGGTCCTTTTATCTTATCTAAGTTTCCTCCAACCAAAATTTCACCAAACTTTTCATAGGCCTTTTCAACTTTTTGCTGCATTTCTAAATTCATAGTGGAATAAATCTTTAATCCACCTGTGTAGAGTTCTTGTTCAGCTTCCTCTCTAGTATAACCAGCTTTTTCAACTAAATCATTTAAGACTTGCGTTTTGACATAGTCTGCAAAGTATGAAGAAACTCCCATTAATTCTCGCTTACCAGGCTTGATGGCGCTTCTAATATCTTCATTTAAGGCTTCTTCATATTCAGATTGATTAATATAACCAAGCTCAAACATTTTTTTTAATACAGTTTTTTGCCTCTTAATAGGTTCTGGATTGAATATAGCAATATATCTAGTTCCTAATATATCAACTTGTCCTACTACATCATCATCTTCATCAACATCTTCGGGATAATAAAGCTTATATGGTGGCAGATTATTAGGATTTTTTGTAATTCCTGCTATTAATGCACATTCAGCTAATGTAAGTTCATCTACATTCTTAGAAAAATAAGTTTGAGCGGCTTCTTGAACTCCATAAGCTCCTTGTCCTAAATAGATTCTATTTAGGTATGCTTCAAGTATTTGATCCTTTGTAAGCTGTTTTTCAATTTGAATTGCTAAATAAGCTTCTTTAATTTTACGTTCAAGCTTCTTTTCATTTGTCAAGTATAGATTTCTAGCTAATTGCTGAGTTATAGTACTTGCACCTCTAACTGCAGATCTAGCTATAATGTCATCAATCAAAGCACTTATTATCCCTTTAATATCGACTCCAATATGCTTGTAGAATCTTTCATCTTCTATAGCAATGAAGGCGTTTTGAAGGTTCTTAGGTATTTTATCTAGACTAACAGAAGTTCTGTTTTGTACTGTAAGTACTTTTTCTATTACGTTGCCATTTTCATCAAGAATATAGGAGTTTTGATGTAAAAGCTCGTCTATATTTGTAGGGTCAATTTTAGGAGCAGTCTTTATTATGGCTAGAACATATCCACCTGTTATTCCAGTTGCAATAAAGCCAACCATTAATATTATTACTATAAAAAGTCTAATAAAACTTATTTTCTTTTTCTTTTTATTTGGTTTTTTACTATTGTTGTCTTTACTTGAATTTTCCTGTGTCATAACTAACCTCCTTTGTATAGGTGCAAAATTGTCATGGCCTATATCATAGAAATTATATCACAATATTAACAGTTTGTTAATAAATATTAGTTAAAGTTCGAATATATGTTCTTATGCTGGATTTAGTAATAATAGTTAACAAAATATTATATTTAGAAGTATACCATAATTTGGTGAAATTCATTCACTATATGTATGACTATAATGATGCAAAAAAAGTTCCATTAAACACTATTTTAAATTATATATCAACTAGTTTAACATTTTAGAACTGAAACATATATTATAAAAGGGGTGTTTTCTGTGAGAAGGAAAAGAAGAAATAATAAAATATTTTTTATTATAGTTATGATATTAGTTTTATTTATATATGGTTTTATGTGGATAGATAAAAATATTAAGCCGACTGTACTTGCAATATCAGAAGTTTATGCAAGGAAGATAGCTACACAAGCTATTAATGAAGCTGTTAAGAATAAAATCAAAGACGATATTAAATATAAAGATCTTATTTTTGTCAATTTCGATAATGAAGGTAAGGTTACTATGATGCAGGCAAATACAATTATGATGAATAATATTGCATCTGATGTAGCTCTAGAAGTTCAAGAGAATATTAGAAATGTTTCAACTAAGGAAATTAAAATACCTATAGGCAACGCTCTTAACTCTCAATTGTTTAACGGACCTAATATTAATATTACAATAGTACCTCAAGGAACAGTTACAGTTGATTTTACTACAGAATTTATTGAATCAGGAATAAACCAGACTATACATAAAGTATATTTAGTAATTATTACGGATGTAAGGGTGATAGTGCCATTAGCTTCTGATGTTATAAGAATTGTAACTAATATACCTATTGCTGAAACTATCATAGTTGGAGATGTACCAGAGAGTTATGTATTTATACCAGAAGAAGAAGTTCCTAATATTATTGATTAAAGAAGGGCAACTTTTCTATAGGACTTGAATTATATTACTGCAATTTTATATAATTGAAATTACTATATGAGTATAAATAAAATACTCCCGAGAGGTGAGAAAATGTATCATATTCAAAACACTGATAAAGAAGAAAAAGTGCTAATTGTTGGAGTTGATTTAGACAGTAAAACAGATATTGACATCGAAAGTTCAATGACGGAATTAAAAGAACTAGTATATGCTGCAGGAGGCGTTGTGGTTGGTGAAGTAGTGCAAAATAGAGATAAAATTGATTCAGCATTTTTTATTGGAAAGGGAAAAGCAGAGGAAATAGCTTTAGCTTGTGATGAGTTAGATATTGACACAGTTGTGTTTAATAATGAACTTACAGGAGCTCAGATTAGAAATCTTGAAAAAATAATAAATAGAAAAATAATTGACAGAACTAATTTAATATTAGATATATTTGCTAGGAGGGCTACTAGTAAGGAAGGCAGGCTTCAAGTTGAACTTGCTCAACTTAAATATATGTTGCCTAGATTGACTGGCTTAGGAGAACAGCTATCTAGAACTGGTGGAGGTATTGGAACTAGGGGACCTGGAGAGCAAAAACTAGAAACTGATAGAAGGCATATTTCTCGCCGTATAGCAGATATAGAAAAAGAGTTAAAAGAGTTAGAAAATGTGAGGAAGATTAAGAGAAAAAAAAGACAAGAATCTGAAATACCTATAGTTGCTTTAGTAGGTTATACTAATGCTGGAAAGTCTACCTTGTTAAATACTCTTATAAGGTATGATGAAGAATATACTCAAGATAAAGAAGTATTTGTTAAAGATATGTTATTTGCTACATTAGATACTACTTTAAGAAAAAGCTCATTACCAAATGGTCAAAGTTTTTTAATAACTGATACTGTAGGATTTGTAAGTCAGCTTCCTACAAAACTTGTAGAAGCTTTTAAAGGAACTTTAGAGGAAATAAATTATGCTGATTTATTATTGCATGTAGTAGATATGACTAATAAAGATTTAAATATTCAAATTAAAACAACATTAAAAATTTTAAAAGAGCTAGATATTTTAGATAAGCCTATTATTACTGTATTTAATAAGGCAGATATTGCACAGAATGAGATTATAACCGATATAGATGGACCTAAAATTGCTATATCAGCGAAGACAGGTTATAATATTGATCTTTTACTTCGTATGATACAAGATAATTTACCTCAGAAATTTTATAGTGTAGATCTTCTCATACCTTATTCTGAGGGAGCCTTATCAAACTATTTATTTGATAATACTAAAGTTTCAAGATTTGATTATAGAGATGATGGCATTTTAATTGCAACGATTTTAGATAATATGGATTATGAAAGGTATAAAAGGTTTATTGTAAGTGAAAATAAAATTAATTAATCAATTTTTTGGTATATGCAACGATTTGAGCAATTTGTTCATAAGATTTTAGAGTACCAAATGCAACTATAGATCTTCCAAAGGCTACTAAGTGTAGCCTTCTGGAAGAAAAGCCGCCTATTTTCATAATCCAGTTTACACTGCTCATTGTGTTAATAAGTAATAAATCGCTTAATTGACCTCCACCTAATTGATATGCATCTTCAATTGCAGGTAGTATCAATTTATGAGCAAATTGCCTACTTAGAGTAAAGACTTTGTTACCTTTTTTATCAATACCCCTTAATAATATTCTACCTTGTTCATGCTTTGATAGTGTGTCAAAAAAGGGAACATTTAATATGTCATATATTGTAGGCTTTTTATTTTCTGGAAGTAGTCCTAAATGTATCGCAGCAGCTAGGACAGAAGAGTGTGATCCACCAACACAGTGATAAATTATATTCATACTGCCACCTCTATATTAATCATTGAAAATATTTTTCCCAAAGGCATGTTATTTATGAATATTATGGATTAATTTAAGAAATATTAAATATTGATAACATATTAAATTTTCTGAAAAGTATTGAAATAAGTTTAATATTATTGTATGATAAATATAAATATAACAAAATGAGGGGAGGAGTTCGCCATGATTTTCAGAAGTTGTGCAGGCGGCGTTGTTTTTTACGAGGATAAGGTTTTCATTATGCAAAATGATAAAAATGAATGGGTTCTTCCAAAGGGTAAAATTCGTGATGGTTTGCTAGCCTCTGAGACTGCTATAGAACGTGTAAAAGCAGAGACAGGGCTTGATGTGGATATCATCTCCACTGCAGGTGAAACCAGTTACGAATTTTATTCTTTTTCTAGGCAACAACCAGTCTGTAATGAAATAACTTGGTTTATCATGGAAGCTAAAGACTCAAACTATATAGTAAATAAAGAATGTGGAATACAAAATGCAGGATTCTATAATATTGACGAAGCTATTGACTTAATAACATATAGTCAGGATAAGTCTTTAGTAAGCCTTTCTTATAGAAAATATTTAAAGCTAAAAGAGAAAGAAGCTATTTTAATATAAAGGATAGATTATCTATCCTTTATTTTTTTATAAAAAAAATGATATAATCTCCTTAAGTAGGAGGGGATATATTATGCTTACAAGATATAAAACAATACATAGCTTTGGTAGTGATGAAATAATTATAAATAAATCAAAATTTATCGGATATGCAAAACCAGTATCTAGCGAAGATGAGGCTATTGATTTTATACAGGAGATAAAGTCAAAGCATAAAGATGCTACTCATAATGTTTATGCATATGTATTAGGTGAAAATAATAATATACAAAGATATAGTGATGATGGAGAACCTAGTGGGACAGCAGGAGTTCCTGTATTAGAAGTAATAAAAAAAGAAGATTTAAAAAATGTTGCAGTAGTAGTTACAAGGTATTTTGGAGGTATAAAGCTGGGAGCAGGTGGATTGGTAAGAGCTTATACAAAAGGCGCTAAAATCGGTTTAGAGGCAGGTCTTATAGTTGAAAAAGTATTATTTAAAATAATAAAAGTCAGGATTGATTATACCCTCTATGGAAAAGTAGAAAATGAACTATTGAAGCAAGAATATATAATTAGAGATGTAATGTATGATGATGCAGTAAACATAACAATATTGTGTGAAACTGAAAATATAGACAATCTAATTAACCTTCTTACAGAACTAACAAGCTCCAGAATGATTTATGAAGAAATAGGTGAGGCATACTATTCTTTAAAAGAAAATAGTTTAGTAGAATGACATATGAGTTGTTATGATTAATCTTTTTTGTGTATATATATTAGATAAGGAGGGATAACAGGTATAACATGGAGAACTTTGGAAAGCTGAAAAAGGAAATGTTGGATAAAAAAGTTTGGGCAGTAATAGGTGCCACTGTCAAAAAAGATAAATTTGGATATAAGGTATGGAAAAAGCTAATAGATAATGGATATGAAGCTTATCCAATAAATCCAAATTATGAGGAAATAGATGGACAAAAGTGTTATAAATCTTTGAGAGAACTTCCTAAAAAACCTGATGTTATTAATTTTGTTATACCACCTAATTCTATTCTTGATGTACTACCTGAGGCTAAAGAAATTGGAGTAAAATATTTATGGTGTCAGCCTGGTGCTGTAAATGAGGAAGTAATTTTAAAAGCACAAAGCTTAGGATTCTATATTGCATATAATGTATGCGTTTTAGTTGAGCTAGGAGAGTAATTAATTTTTATAGGGAAGTCCTACTTATGCTCTTCAAGTAGGACTTTCCCTTAAAGAGTTTCAATAAAATAAATCTTCTATTGCTTTTTAGGGGATTTTCTTACTTTTATAGAAAATCTCATAAACTCCCATAGAAAGCAAGAATATAGCAAATATTTTTCTTAAGAAATGAGGTGCCATTTTTATTGCTATAATTGAACCAATAAATGCTCCAATTATTCCTGTAAAAATGATTGGAATTGCAGTCTTTATGTCGATGTTTTTTTCTCTGTAGTGAGTAATTAATGCAACTATAGCAATGGGGATAAAAACAGCTAAGTTAATTCCTTGGGCTTGATGTTGATTGAGATTTGAAAATATTATTAACCCTGGAATCAAAATTGTTCCTCCACCTATACCCATGCCACTGATTATCCCTGATAAAAAACCTATTATAAATAATTTCATATTATAATCATCCTTATAGCTGCTATTATCATAAATATTCCAAATATTTTTCTAAGAATATTGGTAGGTACTTTTGTCAAACTTTTAGCTCCAATATAACTACCTATAATTCCTCCTAAAGCTACTAATTGAGCTAGTCTCAAATTTAGGTTATCATGTCTAAAATATAAAAAAGAGCTAATGATGGATAGAGGGAATATAATACTTATAGCTGTAGCGTGGGCTTTATGTTGGTCCAATCCAAGTAAAATAACCAAGGCTGGAACTGCTATTGTTCCTCCTCCTGATCCAAATAACCCATTTACTAACCCTATTACAATACCAATTAATAGAAGTTTTATTTTATTTTGACTTTTATCCATGAAATCACCTAGAATAAATTTTAATATAAACAGAAATGTTAACATTTAAATAATACTTTTCCTAAAAAGGCTTATACTTATTCATTTAATGTAAAATTACTTAGCATACTTATTTTTATTTAAAAATGTGGGAGGGAAAATATGAAAGTTGTTAATAGTATAGTAGAATTAATTGGTGAAACACCAATGGTAAGATTAAATAAATTAATTGACGATCAATGTGCAGAAGTACTTGTTAAACTTGAGTATTTTAATCCAGCTAGCAGTGTAAAAGACAGAATAGCATTAAATATGATAGAAAGTGCAGAAACGGAAGGGAAATTAAAAAAAGGATCAACAATAGTAGAACCTACAAGTGGAAATACAGGTATTGGACTAGCAATGGTAGGTGCTTCAAAGGGATATAAGGTTATATTGGTAATGCCTGATACTATGTCTATGGAAAGAAGGAGGCTATTGAGGGCATATGGTGCTGAGCTTATTTTAACTCCAGGTGAAAAAGGCATGAAAGGAGCTATAGAAAAAGCAATAGAGTTAGTTAAGGAAAACGACAATTATTTTATGCCGCAACAATTTGAAAATCCTCATAATCCTGAAATACACTTGAGGACTACTGCAGTGGAAATTTTGAAGCAAGTAGAAGGGAAAATAGATGTTTTTGTAGCAGGTGTTGGTACAGGAGGTACAATAACAGGCGTAGGGAGGGTGCTAAAGCAGAATGTGAAGAATGTGAAAATAGTTGCTGTAGAGCCATATAATTCTCCTGTTCTATCAGGTGGTAATCCTAGTCCACATAAAATCCAAGGTATTGGTGCAGGTTTTATTCCGGAAATTCTTGATTTAACTGTAATTGATGAAATAGAAAAAGTAAAAGACGAGGAAGCAATATTAATGGCTAAAAGATTGGCAAAGGAAGAGGGATTATTATTAGGAATATCTTCAGGAGCAGCAATATTTGCAGCCATAAAAAAGGCTAAGGAGTTAGGAAAAGGCAAGAGAATAGTAGTTATAGCAGCAGACAATGGTGAAAGATATCTTAGCACAGGTATATTTGAATAATATTGATTAATTTATTGAAATATGCTATGCTGATTATAATAACTAACTGGAGGCGGATATATGAGCAATATACAGAATTTATGCGATGATATAGTTAATTGGTTAAAAGACAGAGTGAATGAATCGGGTACAAAAGGATTAGTATTTGGACTTAGTGGTGGAATCGATTCAGCAGTTGTAGCAGCACTGGCTAAAAAAGCATTTCCTAATAATGCACTAGGTGTTATAATGCCTTGTCATAGCAATCCTGAAGACGAAGAACATGCAAGACTAGTTGCAAATACATTAGATTTAGAAACAGTAAAAGTTGATTTGACTAATGTATATGATGTATTTTTAGAGCAATTGGAAAGTTCTGATAATGTTTTGGCTAAGTCTAATATTAAACCTAGACTTAGGATGACTACACTTTATTATTATGCACAGATAAGAAGATACTTAGTAGCTGGAACAAGCAATAAAAGTGAGTTTACAGTAGGGTATTTTACTAAGTATGGAGACAGTGGTGTAGATATATTACCGATTGTAGATTTAGTGAAAGAAGAAGTTTATGAACTTGCTAAATATTTAAATATTCCTGAAATTATCATTAATAAGCCTCCAACTGCAGGATTATGGGAGAATCAGACTGATGAAAAAGAAATGGGATTTACTTATAAGGAATTAGATAGATACATAAAAACAGGAGAGGCAAGTGATTTTATAAAAGATAAGATTGATACTATGTATAATAGAAGCGAACACAAGAGAAGAATGCCATTAATGTATATAAGAAAAGAGTAAAGTAATATTTTATCAAGACTTAATTTAAAAACGAAAGAAAGGACATATTATATCTGTATAGTATGTCCTTTTTTCACATATATCTTGATACTTTATTAATTGAGTAAATTTCATATTTCTTAACCATTGATTTTACTAAAATTTAATAGATACAAAAAGGGGTTTCACCCCAACATGTCGAATAGATTAAGTGCTAACAAAACCACTCGAAGGGAGCGA
>Ga0134090_1001206_pt1 | contig 17429 bp, 24 predicted proteins | sample 1_4taG_FD_94453 | JGI IMG/M metagenome (GOLD analysis project Ga0134090, IMG submission 94453) | Switchgrass degrading microbial communities from high solid loading bioreactors in New Hampshire, USA - 1_4_20_6_A1 metaG | ecosystem: Engineered > Bioreactor > Semi-continuous > Anaerobic >...
CAAATACTTCTTCAGATTGGTCTATTAACTGCATCAATGCATGAGAAATAACCCTTGCTTTTACTTTATTTCTCTTTTCTATGGCCTTAGTCTTACCACCATAAAACCTTAAGTTTTGACCTTCTTTCACTACAGCCTGATCTCCACCTCTACCTAGAGCAATATCTATTGCTGCTTTAGCAAATTCATGGTTCTCATTTGGATTGTTGCCATTAACTCCAATTCCCATACTAAGAGTTATGGATATAGTGTTGCCTTTATCGATTTCCCTTATCTGATCAAGTATATCAAACTTCTTATTTTCTATTTCCTTTAGAAACTTATACTCAAATACTATAATATACTTGTCGTTTTCATATTTTCTTACAAGTCCATTACACATGGATGCAAAAGAATTTATTATGTTATCGATTTCAGCAAAGACTAAGGGCCTATTGACCTCTGGAGTATTGTTTCTCACTTCATCGTAGTTATCAATATAAGCTAAACATACGACCATCTTTTCATCCATGTAATCCTTAAACAGCTTAATATACTCTGTATCCCTTACCCAATACAGTATGATTGTACTACCTTTGTTTTCTACAGATTTTTTTCTTTCAACTATATTATAGTATACTTTATAGTGTTCATCATTACATTTTACATATGTATATCCCTTCTCATTGTCCTTTGACAGCTTATCTAAACTTATACTGGGTAAAAGCTCATCAATCTTCTTGTTTAATATGTCCTCTTGCCCTAGCATATCATAAAATCTAGTATTATACCAGGATATGGTATAATCTGAATTTAACATGACCAAAGGAAAAGGCATGTTGAACACAGCGTGTTTAGTTACTGAATCAAACTCTTCTGTTAAGCTTTCCAGATACCTTGTCCATTCCCTTTCTTTATCCTTAATAGCAGCTATGTACTTATATATTAAGTAAACCAAGGCTATAGCTAGTAATACAGCTAAAATGGGCTGATAATATGCAATAATAGCTATGAGAAATCCTATAAATATCAAATATACTTTCCCATCTTTTAAACTAAATGTTTTTTTACCTTTCATTATAATCCTCCCAACAGGATTTAATAACTCTTCCCGATCTTTCTAAAGTCAAATATGACATCTAATAATCCTAGTATCAATATGAATATGCCAAATATAGGCATTAAATCGATAATCAACCACAATATGAATATTCTGAAAGCTGATCTTATATTCTTTTTATCTAAAATGTAATCTACAACTGATATTCCTTGAATAAAAAATATGAAAAAAGTGAGTACAATAAGATTTAGAATCACTTCAAAGAAGTTAATCAGGTTAAAATAGTTTAGTAAAAAGGTAGTAAAAAACATAATTGTCAATCCTAAGAATATGTTTCTTGGCAATTTGAAATTGAGAAATTTAGGTATATAAATTGCTGGATATCCTAACCTTCTCAAAGCTATAGTAGATAACAGATAGTTTAAATATGAAACTACAAGTGAAAATATCATTACAATTGATGGAACTACAGCTAAAACAGACTGTAAATAGCTACCATGTAAATCCTTTACTGCTTGAAATTCTTCATCGGAGAGATTTAACTGACTAAATATATCCATCTGGCTATTTATGATTTGAGCAATATTTCCTTTCAATTGGCCTATTATGTTAATGCCATTCATATTAACAAAATTGATTATCAAGGATATTGAAAGCAAAAAGACTATAGTTGAGATTATTAATATTATTGTGGAATTTTTTCTCCTCTTTATCATGTTAATCATGGTAAAAGTTAATGGCATAAAAGCTGCAAATATGAGCATCCCAGATAAAATATCCACCATCAATCCGATTATTGCTGCTGAAGCTGCTAAATCCATTAAAGAATACTTTAACCCACGTCTAACACCTAACACTACAAAGAGTACTGGATATAAAAATATGATGAACTGAAAATAATATATGCCAAATAAAGCCAATATAGTAGAGATTATCAATACAAATACTATTTCCGAATTCTTGTTAAACTCTAAATTCAATTTTTCACCCCTATCTTACTTTGTTCTTACCAGCTCCAATAGTTCAGTTAAATCTCCGTACCACTTTTCAATCTTATGCTCTTGTAGTATGTTCACTCTTATATTATCTTCAAGACTTGAAATTATATCTTCAAAACTTAATCCTAATCTTTTACCTAACAATAGACTAGTCAGTATGATATTTGAAACTATATCCTTCAAATTATCCTTTGTGTCCTCTTCTCCCTTGGCTAATACTTCATATAGATAAGCTATAGAAGTCAACAATTCACTCTTTAGCCACTCTATAGTCCTCATATTCTTTATTATATCCATATCCTTCTTTTCTTCCATAATTTCACCCTTTAAAAACTTAGTCTTATTAAAATAATACAAGAGTATAATATTATATGTCAAATAAAAAAGAGAGGATATTCCTCTCTTAATCAGTAGTATAAGGTAACAACGCTACCTGTCTTGCTCGTTTTATAGCTTTTGTCAACTGTCTTTGATGTTTAGCACAGTTGCCAGTTATTCTTCTAGGAAGAATTTTTCCTTTTTCAGTTATATATTTCTTAAGATTGTTTATATCCTTATAATCTATAGCTTCAACGTTGTCAACGCAGAAATTACAAACTTTTTTCTTGGATTTAAATTTCTTTTGCACCTCGCTACCCTCCTTCTTAGAATGGAATGTTATCGTCGTCTACAGGTTCAAATCCATCTATTCCTGGAAAATCTATATCTTCACTGCCTAAGTCAGGTCCGAAAACGGAATTGTTATTTCCCCATTCTAAAAATTCAACTCGTGTTGCTACTACTTCGGTTACATATCTTTTAATTCCATCTCTACCTTCATAGGATCTGGATTGAAGTCTTCCAGAAACTGCTGCAAGCCTTCCTTTTTGCAAATAATTTGCACAGTTTTCTGCTTGCTTACCCCAGACAACAATATTTATGAAATCAGCTGTTGGCTGTCCTTTAGATTCTGCTTCTTGTCTTTTATCCTTAGAAAGCTCTCTATCTACTGCTAGACTAAATGTGGCTACTGGAGTACCTGTACTTGGGATATACCTCAACTCGGGATCTCTTGTGAGCCTACCAATTAACATCACAATGTTCAAATAAAACACCACCTTAAATAACTACACTATTCATCTTCCTTGATGATCATGTGTCTTACTACGCTGTCGGAGATTCTGCACACTCTGTCTAGCTCTTTTACTACATCTGGGTTAGCTTCAAAGTTCATAACAACATAGTAACCTTCTTTGTAGTTTTCAATTTCATAAGCTAGCTTTCTAGTTCCCCACTCATCAATATTTGTGATAGTACCATCTTTCTCAATGATCCCTTTAAACCTATCCAACAATTGATTTCTATTTTCCTCTTCTAAGTTAGGTACTAATATTAACATAGCTTCGTATTTTCTCACGTTTTTCACCTCCTTTTGGACTAACGGTTCTATTCTCTAAAATAGAACAAGGATTTATCTATTGAATTATACCATTATTATTTTAATTGTGCAACAAAATAATTTCTAAAAAAATTTTACATAGATTTTACATTACCCATACGATAGATTTTACATGGCTCAGTTAGACTTATATTGAAGATTGAAAAGAAAGGTGGGTTATCAATATGAAAAAACTATTTAACTTCATTATAACAACAATAATTATCATGAGCATATTAGCAGGTTGTTCAAATAATACAGAAGAATTTAATACTGGTAGAACCATAAATGTAATAACAAGAGAAGACGGGTCAGGCACAAGAGGAGCTTTTACAGAAATAGTAGGCATACTTGAAGAAGGTTCAAATGGTGAAATAAATGATAATACCTATATTGAAGCAATTGTACAAAACAGCACTGATGCAGTTATGACTTCAGTATTAAATGATGAATATAGTATAGGGTATATATCCCTAGGTTCTCTTAATGATACTATAAAGGCTATAAAAGTTGAAGGAGTAGAAGCTACAGCCGAAAATGTTCAAAAAGGCTTATATAAAATTGCAAGACCCTTTAATATAGTATATAAAGGAGAACTTGGTACACTTGCTCAAGATTTTGTAAGTTTCATATTAAGTGTAGAAGGTCAGAAGATAATTGCAGATAAAGGCTATGTACAAGTTGGCACAGATTTACAACATTATGAAAAGGTAAATAATATGGAAGGAACTTTAATAATTGCAGGCTCTACATCTGTAACCCCAGTAATGGAAGAATTAGCTCAAGCTTATAAAGAAATTCATCCGAAGGTTTCAATAGAAATCCAATCTACAGGTTCATCAGCAGGCATACAAGCTGCAATAGAAGGCACTGCTCATATAGGTATGGTTTCTAGAGAACTTAAAGAATCAGAACTATCAGAGCTTACAAAACAAATTATTGCAATGGATGGCATTGCAGTAATTGTAAATAAAAAGAACCCTATAGAAGATCTGACGCTGGAACAAATCAAGTCTATTTATACTGGTAAAATAACTGAATGGAATGGATTAATAGATAATTAAGTAATAATGGTGGTGAAAACATGAAATACAAATTCATGGAAGACTTCATGAAAGGCATATTCTTAGTATGTGCAATAGTCTCCATCGTAGCCATATTGCTCATATGTATATTCATATTTGCTGGAAGCATTCCTTTTATTCAGGAATATGGCTTTAAAAATTTTCTTTTAGGAACAGTATGGAAACCTAGCAACAACCCTCAAGCCTTTGGAATATTACCAATGATACTTGGTTCTCTATGTGTAACTTTCGGGTCAATGGTTATTGGAGTACCCATAGGTTTATTAACTGCCATATATTTAGCTGAATTTTCCAGTAAAAAATTATACAAGTTCTTGAAATCAGGAATAAATCTAATGGCAGGAATTCCTTCAATAGTATACGGTTTCTTTGCCCTTGTTGTTATAGTTCCTTTTATTAGAGACATATTTGGTGGAACGGGCATGAACATAATAACTGCTTCCATACTTCTTGGAATAATGATACTGCCTACAGTTATAAGCATCTCGGAAGCTGCCATAAGAGCTGTTCCTAAAAGCTATTACGAAGGAAGCATAGCCCTAGGAGCTACCCATGAAAGGTCTGTTTTTTCTGTAGTTCTCCCTGCAGCAAAATCAGGTATACTTTCCAGCATCATCTTGGCTATAGGGCGTGCTATAGGAGAAACTATGGCAGTAATATTAGTAGCAGGTAATCAAGCTCGGATCCCAGCTGGACTTACAAAAGGAGTTAGAACCTTAACAACTAATATTGTAATTGAAATGGCCTATGCTGCTGATAAACACAGGGAAGCTTTAATTGCAACTGCTGCTGTGCTTTTTCTATTCATATTAGCTATCAATGGAATATTTTTAATAGTTAAAAGGAGGACTAATAATTGAGCAGATTTCTAAGACTCACGGTAAAATTGTCAGCATTTATTACATTTGGAATTCTCTTCTCTATAGTTTCACACATTTTAATAAAAGGTATTTCAAGTTTAAATCCATCATTATTCCAATTGGAATATACTACAGATAATGTGTCTTTATTTCCTGCTATGATAACAACTATAATGCTGATATTCCTTACATTGATAATTGCTACTCCCATAGGAGTATTTACTGGATTTTATCTTATAGAATACGCAAAAAAGGAAAATAGATTAGTAAAAATAATCAGAATAGCAACGGAAACTCTATCAGGAATACCTTCCATAGTCTATGGACTTTTCGGAATGTTGTTTTTCGTAATATATCTCAACTTTCAATATTCTCTTTTAGCAGGCACATTGACTATTGGAATAATGATACTTCCTTTAATAATTCGCTCCACTGAAGAGGCTTTGTTATCTGTAGATAATTCTCTTAGAGAAGGCAGTTTTGCCCTTGGAACAGGTAAGCTTAATACAATATTCAAAATAGTGTTGCCTGCTGCAATGCCTGGAATACTATCAGGAATAATACTCTCAATTGGCCGTATTGTAGGAGAAACTGCAGCGCTTATGTTTACTCTAGGTACTGCTGCAAAGATACCAGAAGGATTATTCTCCTCTGGACGCACTTTAGCTCTTCATATGTACGTTTTATCTACTGAAGGAATACACGTTAATGAATCCTATGCAACAGGAATAGTCCTGTTAGCTGTAGTGCTGATTGTAAACTATATATCAACATTATTGAGTAATAAACTAGCAAAGGGGAGTCGAGATGGTTATAAAGGATAAAATAGCTATAAAGAATACCAATTTATACTATGGAAATTTTCATGCTTTGAAAAACATAAACATGAGCATAAAAGAAAAACACATTACTGCATTAATTGGTCCTTCTGGCTGCGGTAAGTCCACTTTACTAAAGACTTTAAATAGAATGAACGATTTGATTGAAGGTATAAGAATTCAAGGAAATATATTGCTAGATGGAGAAGACATATATAGAGAAAATTATGATGTAAATCTACTTCGAAAAAGAGTTGGCATGGTATTTCAAAGACCAAATCCATTCCCAATGAGCATATATGACAATATAGCCTATGGTCCAAGAATTCATGGAATAAGAGATAAAAAAAGGCTTGATGAAATTGTGGAAAACAGCTTAAAATTAGCTGCAATTTGGGACGAAGTAAAGGATAATCTTAAGAAAAATGCTTTAAGTTTATCTGGTGGACAACAGCAGAGAATTTGTATAGCAAGAGCATTAGCAGTAGAGCCAGAGGTATTATTAATGGATGAACCAACCTCTGCCCTTGATCCAATATCAACAGCAAAAATTGAGGAGCTAATACAGGAATTAAAAAGGGATTACACAATAGTAATAGTAACTCACAATATGCAGCAGGCTGCCAGAATTTCTGATTATACAGCTTTCTTGCTAAAGGGAGAATTAGTTGAATATGAAAAAACCGAAAGAATCTTTTCAGTTCCAAAGGACAAGCGTACTGAAGATTATATCACTGGTAGATTTGGTTAAAAAATAGGAGGTAATAACAGTGAGAAATAGATTTGATAGGGAATTAGATTTGCTTAATAGTGAGCTTATTGAAATGGGCAACTTAATCGAAAGTTCAATAAAGGCTGCCATATCAGCATTAAAGGAACAAAATGTGGAATTGGCAAAGAGGATTGTAGAAAATGATAGTGAAATAGATGATATGGAAAGAGAAATAGAAAAGAGATGTTTGAAACTTCTTTTGCAGCAACAACCTGTTGCAAGGGATTTGAGGTTTATTTCATCTGCACTAAAGATGATTACGGACATGGAAAGAATAGGCGACCAAGCAGCTGATATATCTGAAATAACCATAAGACTAGCAGGTAAGCCTTATATAAAAGAACTCATTCACATACCTGAAATGGCAGAAGTGGCAATAAAAATGGTAAAATACAGCATAGACTCCTTTGTGAGGAAAGACATTGAGCTTATTAAAAAAGTCATCCTGTTAGATGATCAAGTAGATGAGCTTTTTGATATAATTAAGAATGAATTAATCCACATAGTTAGGGAAGATATTAATTCTAAAGAACAAGTAATAGATCTTTTGATGATAGCAAAATATTTAGAAAGAATAGGAGATCATGCTCAAAATATTGCAGAATGGGTATATTATGCAATAACAGGAGAACACTACGTATACTAGGAGTTGATCTTATGCCTTTGATATATTGTGTTGAAGATGATGAGGATATAAGGGAATTAGTCATTTATGCCCTTAATAATAATGGTTTTGAAGCTAAGGGTTTTGAAGATGGCAATGATCTATTTGACAGTCCTCATCCAGATTTAATAATATTGGATATAATGCTTCCGGGAGAAGACGGTTACTCCATATTAAAAAAACTAAAATCAAGTACTATTACATCAGACATTCCTGTTATAATGCTAACAGCAAAAAACAGCGAATTTGATAAGGTAAAAGCATTAGACATGGGAGCAGACGATTACATTGAAAAGCCCTTTGGTATTATGGAACTCATATCAAGAGTTAAGGCAGTACTCAGAAGAAGCAGTAAAAGCAAAGCATCTAACAAATTAACTTATAAGGAAATAACCATCGATTACGATAAGTATGTAGTTTTAGTCAATAATGAGGAAATATCCTTAACCCATAAGGAGTTTGAGTTATTATATTATCTTATGAAAAACCAAGGAATAGTTCTTTCAAGAAGTAAAATTATGAATGAAATATGGGGATTTGACTATGAAGGAGAAACAAGAACCATAGATGTTCACATTAGAACCTTAAGATTGAAACTAGGAGATGCTGGAAAATATATTCAAACTGTTAGAAATGTTGGATATAAATTGGGGGATTAACTATGGAAAGGAAAATATATTTTAGCTTAGCAACAGTTGCAACTATTACTGCAATTATAACATCTAGTGTTATTGCATGGCTTTTTTATGATGTGTATTACTCTGGTGTTAATCACGGTTATTATGATATAACTGCTAAAATCTTGTCTATAATTCCTGTTACTATTGGAATTCTAGTCTTCATATTAATAGTCCTGTACATAGTAGCTCATATTTTAACTGCCAAAATAATTGAACCCATCTATATTGCTGCAGAAAGCATCCAAAGCATATTATCCGGAAATGAAGTAAAATATACCAATGTCTATGAGGAGTTGAAACCTTTTCTGAAAACAATACAAAATCAGAAGATGGAAATAGAAAACTACATTTCCCAACTAAAAAGAGCTGAAAGATACAGAAGGGATTTTACCGCAAATGTAAGTCACGAATTAAAAACCCCACTTACTTCAATAAACGGTTTTGCTGAAATGATCGCTACAGGAAAAGTTAGCAGAGAGGATACTATCAAGTTTGCTAATATAATCCATAGAGAAGGTATGCGGCTATTAGAATTAATAGATTCCATAATTAATCTCTCTAGAATTGAAAGCGAAAAAAAGGAAATGGAAAAAATAGATGTATCTAATATTGCTAAGGAAGTAATATCCAACTTAAACATAAAAGCTGAAAACAAGGATGTTAAAATAGACTTCATTGGTGAAAACATCTATATTTTAGGAAATAGAAGAATGATTAAGGACCTTCTATACAATCTAATTGATAATGCTATAAAATATAATAAACCCAAGGGTAAAGTTATAGTATCCATACAAGGAGAGAATAACTATTGTATTATAAAAGTTAAGGATACTGGCATAGGAATCCCAAGAGAAGAACAGGATAAAATATTTGAAAGATTCTACATGGTAGATAAAAGTCGCTCTAAGAAACTAGGAGGCTCTGGATTAGGATTATCCATTGTAAAACATATAGTTAAGTACCATAATGGTCATATATGGCTAGATAGCCAAGTAGATAAAGGCACTGAAATACAAATAAAAATTCCTATAAGAAATGATTCTAATAAAGGTTAAAAATAAAGGCTCCCTTTGGTTGGGAGCCTAGTTTACTTAACTAACTTATTTTACTGCTTCTCTTAAAACTTCTCCTAATCTCTTAACTCCTTCAACTATTCTTTCTTCACTCATATTTGAATAGTTTACTCTGAATGTATTTTCATGTCCACCGTTGGGGAAGAAAGCTCCTCCTGGAACGTATGCAACATTCTTTTCTAATGCTTTAACAGCTAGTTCTCTAGCATTCAAATGCTCTGGTAATACAACCCAAGTGAATAATCCTCCTTGAGGATTTGTCCAAGTTACTCCTTCTGGGAATTCTTGTTCCATAGTCTTAATCATCAAATCTTTTCTTCTCTTATATACTTCCTTAATCTTTTCAATATGTGCTTCTAAATCATAATCCTCCAATAGCTGATTTACTTCCATTTGTGCTGTAGTGCTGGATTGTAAGTCAGCTCCTTGTTTAACCATTATAAATTTACTAAGCACTTCTGGTTGAGCGCATATCCATCCTAATCTCACACCAGGTGTAAGTATCTTTGAGAATGTACCCAAGAATACAACTCTGCCTTCAGTATCGAAGTGTTGTAAAGCAGGTAGTATTTCTCCTTCAAATCTCAATTCTCCATAAGGATTGTCTTCAACTATTGCTACATTGTATTTATTTGCTAACTCAACAAGTCCTTTTCTTCTTTCAAGGCTCCAAGTCTTTCCTGATGGATTTTGGAAATCTGGAATTACATAGATGAACTTAACGTTTTCATTTTCTTTTAAAGCTTTTTCTAATTCTTCCAAGATCATTCCTTCATTATCAGTAGCAACTTCAACGAAGCGTGGTTCATATGCTTTAAATGCATTTATAGCTCCTAGATATGTAGGGCTTTCACAGATAATCACATCACCTGGATCTATAAATACCCTTGCTACAAAATCCAATCCTTGTTGTGATCCACTAGTTATAAGTATATTATCTATAGTAGCGTCAACTTTAACTTTAGCCATTCTCTTTGCAATCTTTTCTCTTAAAGGATTATATCCTTCAGTAGGCCCATATTGCAATGCAGCAGCTCCATTTTCAGATAACACTTTCATTGCCGCCTTCTTCATTTCTTCAATTGGGAATAGCTCAGGTGCTGGTAGTCCTCCAGCAAATGAAATAACCTCTGGTCTTTGAGTAAGCTTTAGTAACTCTCTAATTTCTGATGCTTTTATGTTATTCATCCTCTTAGCAAAGCGTAAAGCCATAAATACACCTCCTAAAAATTAAAAAACGTTTTCCCAAACCTATAACATAAACATTACTACCATTTATAGTTTACTATTTAATTTAAAATTTGTCCATCCTTTTTATCCACATGGCTTATTTAACCTTTATGGTGGACTATGCTTATCCACTTATCATCCACTAGTATCTTTCTTACTTTTCTTTCAAATTCTATTCTGGGCATCCAAATCATCCTATTGCATCCTAAACACTTTAATTTAATATCCACACCTGTTCTCATTATCTCCCAGCGATTTTCTCCACAAGGATGAGCTTTTTTTAAAGTTACTACATCTCCTACTTGGTACTTCAGCATAAATGCCTACCCCCTATTGTTTTTATCCTGTATTATGAACTTTGGATAAGCTACCTGTATATTTTCTCTTTCAAATACTTTCTTTATCTCTTTTCTTATTTGCCTCTCCAATGCCCACTGGTCCATTGGCTTAGTCTTTGCTGTAATCCTTATATTCACACCTAGGTCCCCTAAATCAGTAATTCCTAATACTGATGGGCCTTCCAATATGATGTTTGTGCTTTTCTTTATTCTTTCGCATACTTCCTGTATAGCATTTATAGCCCTTTCAATATCCTCTTCATAAGGTATTTTTACATCTACATAAGAGCTCATGGGACCCCTGCTCTTATTGGTAACTATAGATATGTTACCATTTGGGATAATATGAAGCTCCCCTGAAAAATCCCTTATCTTTGTGACTCTAAGTCCCATCTCTTCCACTATGCCTTCAAAATCTCCTATTTTGACATGCTCTCCAACTGAATATTGATCTTCAAATAGGATGAAAAACCCCGTTATTATATCTTTAATAAGAGATTGAGCCCCAAAGCTTATGGCCAAACCACCTATACCAGCAGTTGCAATTATGGAAGTAGTATTAATGCCCAATATATCTAAAATTATCATGATTCCGATGAAGTATATAATGTATCGAATTACATTTTTCAATACAGTAGATATGGTCTTTATCTTTCTTTCATCTACATGGAACTTACTGTTTTTTCTTCTTTCTACAGTCTTGTTTATTATCATATTCAAAAAGTGAAGTAAAATCTTAATGACCATATATACAGCAAATATACTCAAAATCTTTCCTAATACGTTTAAATCTCCTTTATCATTCTTTAAAATGTTGTCCATAAAGTATATGAAGTTCATGTAGTTTCTCTCCTAATGGATCTTTTCTACTTTATTTTTAATTCCATCCTTCATTATTTTATATATTCCATTAATCTCTATATTATTCTTTTGAATAACATCCTTTATCTTTTCCATATCCTCTAGATTAAATTTAATTGCCAATCCACAGCTATGGGTTATCTCTCTAGGAGTAGGTATGGTCCTAAAATCTATGGACTCCCTATTAAAGGTTGAATCAGCTTTTATAGCATGGTGGGTGGACTTAAAGGTTATAACTCCAAACTCTACTTCTTTCATTATAGCATACTCTCCTATCTAATGTTAATGATATTTCCTGCATTTCTCATCTTTTCATATATTGTATACATGTTGGATATCTGTCCAACTTGAAGTTTTTCCTTAAGATTATAATAGTCTAAACAAGTGCCACAAGAGATTATTTCTACACCATTTTCTTCTAGTTTTTTCAAATCTTCCAATACAGGTGAGCCTTCACAAGTTAGGAAAACTCCGCTATTATAGAATATCAATGTGGAAGGGTATGGAGTTGCTTCAGTTAAAGTATATATGAAGGATTTTATAAGAACCCTTCCTAATTCCTCAGAACCTTTGCCCATGGTATCAGATGAAAATACTACCACTTTATCATCTTGTATATCTTTAGATTTTGTCTCAACATGCTCTTCTTCCCCTAATTCTTCTGACTTTTTAATGATAGTTATGACATATTCATTTTCACTTATATCTTCTGCTTTATACTCATATCCTAAGCTGTTTGCAAGCTTGGAAACGTTATTTTTAGCTACTTCATTATCCACTATAGTAACTACTATTCCTTCTTTAATGTTGTCCAATTCCTTCTTAGTCATAATAACTGGTTTAGGACAAGCTTGTCCTCTTGCATCTATCTCAATTTTTTTCATAATAAAAACCCCCTATTATTTATTTCAAATATATTATACTATTGTGCCATATCTAAAACTTATTATGATTTTCTATATGTATTCAATCAACTATAAATTTAGTCTATCTAGAATTTGAGACTTAATTATTTCAAAAAGTTATTTATAAAAATTAAAATATTTAATTTAGGTTTTAATATTTTTAATTTATATATTGACAATATTAATGTATCATAATAATATAATATTAAAGAACCATTTAATGTTATTATATCCTGTTTTCTACTTTTCATAAACAGAGAAGGTGACTTTTATGAAAAATAAAGCTACCAAATTGAAAATTCAAATTGTAGATGATGAAAGAAGCATCAATTTACCTTCTATACCCTTTTGGTTAATTAATTTTATCATAAGTATTTTCTTTGGACTAGGTAAAATTGCACTTAAATTCCATGATGAAAATGATGAGGTATATGGCATTTTAAAAAACATAAGCAGTAAAGATATAAAATCCATAATAAAGGAACTTAAACAATGTGACCCTTTTGACTTAGTCGACATAGAGGATTCAGGCAATACAAAAATTAAAATATCAATACTATAATAGAAAGGAAAATAGTATGAAGAGAGAAATGTTAGGAAGATGTCCTGTATGTGGAGAAGAACTTAGCGTTACAAAACTTACATGCCACAACTGTAATACCACAATTGAAGGGGATTTCACGTCCTGTAAATTCTGTAAGCTTACTAACGAACAGAAAATATTCGTGGAAATATTCATAAAGAATAGAGGAAATATAAAGGAAATAGAAAAGGAAATGGGAATTTCCTATCCAACTGTAAGAAATAAACTGGAAGATGTAATAAAAGCTCTAGGCTATAGTCCTAAATACAACGAGCCATCTGTAAACCAAAAGGAAATATTGAAGAAGCTAAACGATGGCGAAATATCTCCAGAAGAAGCCATAAAACTTTTAAGAGGTGAAAAATAAGGGAATATAATATGCGGGAGGAAAAGATGATTATTTTTTCCATTTCCATCTAAAAGCTTCAACTTCCAATGGTTATATAAAAATAGAATAGGGGTGAAAATATGTCCAATTATAAAGATGAAAAATTACAAATATTAAAGATGATTGAAGAAGGAAAAATAACTAGCCAAGAAGGAATAGACCTTCTAGAGGCTTTAGAAGATACCCAGGAAAAAAATATAGAAAATATTAAAGCTAAATGGGTTAAAATAAGAGTTTATGACGCAGAAGAAAATACTAAAGTAAACGTCAATTTACCCATATCCTTAATAGATGCAGGAATAAAATTGGCCAATAAGATTTCTCCTGACTTAAAAGTATCTGGTATCAGTGAAGAAGATTTGAAGGGAATAATCGAAGCTATTAAAAATGGAGCAGAAGGCAAAATAGTAGATGTAGAATCAGAAAATGGTCAAAGAGTTGAAATAACAGTAGAATAATCCCACTTACTGGGATTATTCTCTTGTCTTTACCCTATCATATATTATCTTTACTCCAGCTCCAATTAATAACACAGGCAATAAGTAGAATATAAACCTCCATATTTGCAATTTGAGCATATCCTGTGATGATATTAAAAATATCAAGGATATTATGACCATAGCTGAACCCAGATGCTTAGCCCACTTGGAGTTAGAATTTCTATATCCAATTAAATATATGATGTAAAAAGATATTCCTAGAAGTAAATATAAGGCCCATTTTACATCCCTTAATGTCAGTTCCCTCAACAGGTTGTATAGTCCAAAGGAAATAGACAACATACCAATTGTAAGCAAAGATCTGTTTTTCTCCTTACCGTAGATTATCAAGGATACAATTCCCAATATGGTTAATAATAAGAAGCTTTCAATATCAATTCCTACAAACAAGTGCTTGTCCAATATTAAAATCAAAGATATTCCCAACAGCATGCTTCCAAATAGCAAATATCCAGTAGATTTCTTTACTAAATATCCTACTAAAATTCCAATTGATAATATTAACAAAAGCCATTCAAGGGTTATGATATTTAGATTCAGTAAAAGAAACAATATACCTACAAATATCAGAAAAACTCCAAATGTATAGCTTCTATTTTTCATAAACTCCCTCCTTACTAAATATAATTATTATTTCCAAAGTCTAGGAGGAAACTCAAGATATCAACAGTCTGTAAATACGTCAATATCAATGAATTGCTTATTGCATCTCCCAGATTGGTCTCAGGTAAAAATGCATACAACTTGCTAAAGATAATATTAAAAATATATACCAAAACAATTCCTTGGATTAACCCAAATACCATACCTCCCATCCTGTTAAGGCTTTTAAGAACTGGAGTTTTAAACAAGAAGGAAAAAATACTAAAAACTGCTTTTAAAAACATAGTGGAAAGACAAAATATTAAAATTATTGATGTCAATCCTATGATTAGTTTTACTAGACCTTCTGTTAATAATCTAAAAAGAAAATCTGGATTTTCATCAATTCTGGAATAGAACAACAATCTCATTATTACTCCTGTTATCTTTTCAAAAATCCCGTATAAAAGGATATTATCAATAATAAATTGGTATATGTAGTAATAGTAGCTTTTAGCTATATAGGCAGAAATTAAAAAATTAGCTATGCTGAAAATAGATGAAATTAAACCGAGTCTTAACCCCTTACATACATAGTAAGTTAGAACTATTATTATGATTATATCTACCCAATTCATATGAACTATCACCAAACTTTATATTTTAGTATGAAAGCAAATCAATTCTATTTTGATAAATTATTAATAAATATTGATCTCCTTCAATTACATCGTAGATCTCATCTTTAGGCTGATATTTAAACATCTCTTTTCCATCCCTTAAACCAACTAGACCATCAGAACTCCATAGTACCACATAGTTCTTTATAGTAGTTATACTATCGTAGTCCTGTGTAAAAGAATATTCATGCCTTACATCACCATCTTTTGATATGGCTTTATAAGAATTACTATTTAATATGTATATGCTATTTTCATCCACACTTATATCCTTTACATTGTCCATCTCTCTTTTCCAAAGAACTGATCCATTTTCTATGAAATATAGATTGCTATCGGTTAAAACCAACAGCCTATCTTTTCTTAGGAAATTTGCATATAGAGAAATCTCATCTTCAAAGCTTAAAGCAGATACAAGTTCTTTTTTTATTTCGTATATTTGAACTTCAGTTTTAACACTTTGGTCTGCTAAATTTAATGTGCAGATTGCATACTTCCTATTATCATCCTCAATACAATAGGTGAGTATCCTGTTTTCCAGTGATCTATCATCTACTATGTTTCCATTAGAATCCAATATTTTCAATCCTTCATTGTTTTGCTCAACAGTATGTACTAAAAGCCTTTCTCCGTTTTCAGTAACACTCTTTATCTCAGTCCCAATTTGTATTCTTGTTAGAGTCTCTCCAGAAGAGTTTAAGCAATATATATCGCCTGAAATTCTATCGTATACATACACTCTATCATTGCCAAAAAGCACATCAGGGCTATTCAAATTAAATTCCTTTTCCCATTCTTTTGAACCATTCAAATCATAAAGGCTCAACTTATTATTTCCCCAAACCAATATCTTATTATTGCCATAAGTTACTTTCTCAATTTGATTGTCTATAAAAACTGATTTGTCAACATGTAAGCTCTTTTTACCAATAGATAGTGAGTTTATGTAGTTTACAAACTTGTCCTGGTTTTCCTTATTGGAAAAAAATATTACCAGTCCTATTAATAGTAGGATTATTACTTTTGAAAATTTATTGCCCCTAGTTTTTTCTTCCACTGTATAATCACCTCATACTTTATTAATTCTGCTTTTTCTTATTATTTCCTTCAAAATAATTGTAGTTATTTTTTAATCTGGTATAATAAATGTATCGATACATTTTTGTGGAGGTTAAATATGTTAGTGGATAAGAATTCTAATATTCCCTTATACATACAACTTTATAACAACATTAAAAAGATGATTGAGAAAAATGAATTGAAGGAAGGGGAAAAACTTCCCTCTATCAGAAGTTTATCAAAGAAGCTCAATGTAAACAACATAACAATTGTAAACGCCTATAAGATGTTGGAAAAGGAAGGATATGTCTTTTCCATAAAAGGAAGCGGAACTTATGTAAAGCCAGAAAATTATGATGATAACTATATTGAAAACAACAAGGACATCAAGCTCATGGCAGAAGGAGTTCTATCCATATCAAAAGAAAGCATTAACTTTGCATCTGTATCTCCTACCCCTGAGCTATTTCCAATTGAGGAATTTAAACAATCTCTAATGGAAGTTTTAGATAGGGATAAGGGAAATGCCTTTGTATATCCAGAGATAAATGGATATGAACCTTTTAGAAAATCCATATCATCATTTCTTAATAAAAGCTACAATATGGATGTAGACAAAGATCAGATAGTCATCATATCTGGTGGACAGCAAGGAATAGATATAATAGCTAAAATATTAGTTTCTCCTGGAGACTATATATTTGTTGAAAATCCAACCTATTCCGCTGCTATAGCTTCTTTTAAATCCAGAGGAGCAAAGATAATAGGAATTCCTATATTAGAAGATGGAATTGATGTGAATATGTTAGATGAATATGCTAAAAAATATAAGCCTAAGTTTCTATATATGATGACTAACTTCCAAAGTCCCACTACCTATTCCTATAGTGAAGAAAA
>Ga0134090_1001224_pt1 | contig 17243 bp, 13 predicted proteins | sample 1_4taG_FD_94453 | JGI IMG/M metagenome (GOLD analysis project Ga0134090, IMG submission 94453) | Switchgrass degrading microbial communities from high solid loading bioreactors in New Hampshire, USA - 1_4_20_6_A1 metaG | ecosystem: Engineered > Bioreactor > Semi-continuous > Anaerobic >...
ATTTCCTGCACGAAGGCTGGCAGTAAATCTTTCATTCAATTCCTCTGTGGATAGGTTTGTCCATACAAGAGGAATAGTAACAGTTATATCGTAATGGCTGAAAGCAAGCTTGTCCAGTTTCCATGTAAGAGTTAAATCGCATTCCATGAATTGAACTCCCTTTGGAGCTGTTACGGTTATTTCACCATTATCCTTATTAAATACAAAGTTACTGTTGGAGAGGGTGTAATTAAATTTGCCTAAATCATAAATTTCCTGCTCCACATCGCCTTCGCAAAGATCTAAATATTCCATTTGACGATACGTTTCAGGTAAAGTCATAGTGACACCATTTGCACTGTTGTTGTCATCATCCTTTATCAGAAGCACTTCATCATCGGCTATTTCATAAGCAAATCCATATACATTATTTCTTGTACCTGCTGTAAGCAGTGGCCATTTCTTATCAAGAATCGTTGGCTGGTATTTGAACAGATCATCAAATGCCTGAGCCTTAAAGGTCATTTCCAGATATAACCCAAACTCCAGATACATTGCCCCCATCATTTTTTCGTCATATTCCCAGGTAGAAGTATTTGCAGGCCTTAACTTGGTATATTCATATATAAAGTAGCCCCACATCTCTACATATGGTCCAAACTCTGCTGTAAGGCCAATGCTGCCTATCTTTGTTGATATAACTCCTACAGCAATTTCAGCCTCAATACCCATCTTCAGTCCAAGTTTTCCCATGACATAGAACTGGAAGGCAAATTTTTCGTCAAGAAGGTCCATTTCGGAGCTGCCACTGGTTTTAGATATAATATCAAACCAGAAGGAATAGCGCTTGCCAACCACATATTCCATATTTGCTCCCATAGCGATATTTACATTCCCCTTAATAACGAAATCTGCACTAATGTTGATAGCAAAAATCTTAATGTAAATATTTTTGCTGAAGATTTCCTTATTTAAAATCTCTATCCAATCACTTTCATTTTCCAGCATTTCTGCATAACGGTCCATAAGATTTTGAACACCAGCTTTAAGCTCAGTCTCACTGGTAAGATCCAACATCTCCATCAGCTCTTGTGTTACGTTCAGTTCCCCTAATGTGTCAAGAAGCCCCTCGTATTCATCCCTATTTGTCACATCTGAAGGAATAGACTCCCATAACCTATCCAAATCTTCCATATAGCCCTGAATTTTTTCCGCATTTCCTTTGGATTGGGCAATTTTATTCTTCAATTCTTCAATTTCTTCTATGATTTCCTTATACTGGCCACCTTTAATTTTCTTCAATTTTTCCCATAATGAGTCTTCTTCCTTCTCTACTGTATACATTTTTACATCTACAGAAATAGCTGAATAGTTTTTAATATCTATAGAAGATGTGAAAGTCAACTCTTTAAATTTTGGAATGATAACAATCCATTTTACTTTGGCATGAGCACTTGCAGTGATGTCAATAGATACTTCTTCTACAAATGTAGCAGACAGAACAATTTTAAGCTGGCCTTCTTCACCAACATCAACAGAGAATTCTGCTCCTATTCCAACTGCAAGACGAATACCGCTGTTAAAATATTCAGAGCTGCTGCTAAGTTCAACGGTAACATCCACATCATCAGATAACTCAATATTTTTGCCAATTCCCATCAGCTCAAGCTCTTCAACAGTTAAAGGATTGCCATTTTCGTCAGTTATAGAGAAGTCAGTTATCCCTGATAGGTCCTGGAACCCTTTGGTTTGTGTTGCCATAAGAGCCAAGTACTCAGCTGCCTCCTGGGCAAATCCGCTTTCTTGCACCTGCTTTTCAATTTTATCTGTAATGGATTGTATATCCACTCCTTCCAAAAGCTCATCGCCATCTGGTGTCTGTTGCAGGAAAGTGTCCATAGCTTTTTCAATTTCCTCTTTTGCTGTTCTATTATAGGAAATAGTATTACCATGAACATCTGTAACAACAGCATAGTAGACTTCGCTTTCATCAGTCAGGTCTTCAAAATCTCCCATGTAGAATACCAGGAAATCGCCTTTTCCCACTTCAGGATTTTCATCAAGGCCCATGGCAATTCGTGCTTCATTATCAACGTCTGTTGCCAGAACTGTTCCCGAATCTCCTTCAGGTAATTCTGTCACTTTAAATGGAATAGTATCAGGCATGAATATAATTTTCTCTGCATCTGTTTCATCAAGGCTCTTAAAGGTTACAGTATTTCCTTTAACTGAAACAACCTCAACATATACTTCTGCATCATCTGCATAATTATTGTTTACATAATCACGTTCATTAGGATGAGTTGTTTCATAGATACAGAGAATATCATTTTCCTTAAGTGCACTGGCACCTTCATATTCAAAGAAACCGGTTACTTTCTCTGTAGTATCGCTGTTTAATAATTCCGGCTCAAGTACGTCAACGGGTTCAGAGTCTCCAATTTTATATGAGATTTCATCTGTATCCTTAATATAAATAATGTCATCATTCAAAACCAAGTTGTCTACTTCTTCCTTTTTAATGCTGAAGTTGGCTGTACGAATGGATTCGGCCTTATTATCAAATATATATCCATCTCCAAGTGTAAGCTTATAGCTGGAACCCTCACGGAAGCCATCCTTTGCCTTTACAGTAAAGGTGTCGTTTCCGTTATCTATTATACTGAGTTCTACTGGATCTGATCCATCCATAACTGTTAATATAACACTATTATTAACATCTTCTGCACCCTGACCTATTCGCTGAACTACAAAGCTTAAGTCAGGAGATTGGTCTAACAGTGAGAAAGAAGTAATAGACAATTCTTCCTTTACTATCTCTTCATATTTTGCATAGACAACTACATTTGAAGTTACAGGATCATCTGCATAAAATGGTGTAGTACATTCCTTGTCGGTAAACCATCCAACAAAAATATAACCTTCTTTTGCAGTCTTGCTGTTATCAGGTGCCTTTGACAAAGGTTGTCCTTTCTTTACTGTAAAGCGTTCAATCTGCTTATCTCCGTCCATGAATGTTACTGTATAAGTTACTACATTTCTGTCTGAATCATCATCTGAATCACCTACAGGATTTATAGGCTCGTCTTGAGGATTTTCATCAGGCTTTTGAGGTTCCTCTTTAGTTTCTTCCTCTGGTGCAGGCTTTCTACCAGTTTCAACAAACCACTTTTCAACAATTCCATCTATGGTCATGCTTAATATGGCTGCTTTTGCACGGGTAGCATTTTTCTTAGGATTAAATCTCCCGCTTCCACTTCCTTCAAATATCCCACATCTCCAAAGCTTCAAAACTGCTTCCTTAGCATAATCTGAAACGCTGTCTATATCCAACGGAGTGCTTGTAACGGTTTCTTCAGGATATGGAATTTTGTAAGCATCAAAGAAGCGAGCAATTAACGTTGCCATCTGCTCACGAGTTATCAAACCATTAGGATTAAACTTGCCATTTCCAACTCCTGTAGTAATGCCCTCTTCTTTTGCCCACTTTACAAAGGGAGCATACCAGCTGTCAACTGGAACATCATAAAACTCAGTGCTACCTTTGTAATCATCCGGATTAATTTCTGCAATACGACCCATGACTGTAACATACATGGCACGAGTCATGAATCCTTGCGGAGAAAAACTGGTATCGCTTATCCCATCGAATAATCCGTTCTGAAGAGCATACATTACAGGCTCATAGAACCAGTCAGTTTCCCTCACATCTAAGAAGGGATTCTGTATAGTTTCAGGCTCTACAGCTGTTTCAGTATTTTGAACCACTGTTGCTAATGCCTGAATGGGCAAAGCTGATAAAATAATGCAAAAAGCTAGAATCATACTGACTATTCGTCTCGTCATCTTTTCATTCCTTTCTTAATTAGTTTAGTAGTTTTTTTCAGCATAGCAGAAATAAATTTCAAGAAATCGTTTTATGCCTAAAATGTCGATTTTTTGACCTGAAATGTAAAAATTATTCGTTGAGGTATACATTTTATGATAAAATGTTGATATATGTTGATTACGGAGGTACAGCCATGTTAAAAATTGCAATTTGTGACGATGATACAAGAGATCTCTCCCGTATTGAAAACCTAATTATTAAATATAAAAAAGAAAAAAAAATCCCCATTAAGTTATAAAACTTTTTCAAACATCATAGAACTTTTAGGAAAAATGCGCAGCTGTACCTATGATATCCTACTAATGGATATACTGATGCCTGGAATAAATGGAATGGAAGCAGCCCGTGAAATTCGTGAATTTGACAATGAAATAAAAATAATTTTTTTGACATCTTCTCCGGAATTTGCAGTAGAAAGCTATGCTGTTGATGCATATTACTATCTTATAAAGCCATGTACAGAAAATAAGCTGTTTCCTATACTGGATAGAATTCTTTTTGATGCACAAAAAGAAGAGGAAGCCTTACATATCAAGTCATCTTCTGGAATTATGAGAGTTCCATTTAATAAACTGGAGTTTTTAGAAGTGATGAATAAAAAGCTATTTTTTCATTTAACGGATGGAAGCATAAAAGAAATATACGGTTCTCTTACTGACTTTGAAAGTCAGCTTGTTTGTCGAAAGGAGTTCATCAAAGTTCACCGTTCATATATAGTAAATATGGAATATATTCAGGAGTTAAATTCAAAGGAGCTTACTATGTACACCAAACAAAAAGTACCCACATCAAGGCTTCTCTCCGAGAAGGTCAGGCAGGCATACTTGAATTATCTATTTGGAGAAAATGAGTTAAAAAGATAATCCTCCCATACGGGAGGAATTTTGTAAAAGGTATATTTTAAAATCTAATTACCTTTGGCTCATCGGTAAATGAATAGAAAATAGCTGTGGCATCCTCAAAGTAGAGTACTTCTGTATTGTCGTCATAAGGTGAATACATGGATTGAAGCTCAGGATAGTTGTCAAGCATATGCTTTTTTGCCTCTACTCTGTCATCTCTGACAAGTTTACCTGATACTCTAAGCCACTTTCCATCAGCATAAGCACAGATCTCTACCTTCGGATTTGCCTGAATCTGCTTGGATACTTCCTTCACCTTGCCTGTCTGGATATAAAGCTTACCTTCAAAAATATCCACTGTACCAAAAGGCCTAACCCTGGGCTGATCCCCTTCTACTGTAGCCAAATAATATGTTTCACATTTCTTCAAAAACTCATAAACTTCTTCCATTCTCTTCTCCTCCTGTTTATATTAAAATGTATTTTTATTGGTCTTTCCTGTTCTTTAAACAATAAATATACATTAGGTCTACATTAAGAATTTTACGCTTTATTATTACAATATTCAAGATTTCCTGACAAAACTACCCTCAATGTGTTCATATAGACACATATCGAGGGTAAAAATTGTAAGGACACCTAAAAACCTATCCTATACAAGTTTCTCTAATCTAAATAACCAGCGAATGTGAGGGTTTTCTTCTCTGTCATACCCTATTGCCAATAATACATCCTTATTTGCAAGCTGCAACACTAAGTAAAATGTATTTTTGTCATCATATGTATCAGCACGGTAAACCGATTTCGTTTTATTAATTGCTTTATAAACATCATCAGAAGGTAAAACAAACAGTGCACGCAACTCCTTTTTGCTGATTTCATAGCTGTATAATTCCCCTTGCATAGTCCAATCTTCATCGTTAATCTCTTTACTGTAAAGCTTATAGTCTGATGAAATGCTATATTGGGGAGCAGTATCCAACATGTAGATGAAAGAATACAATGGATGCTGGTATAGAATTTCTTTAACTCGATAATTTGCATCGTTTAATAATACCGAAGACTTAGAATTTGCTGCCAATCCTATTCCAACTACTATTACAAGAATAATTGTAAAGAATATTATCCAAAGCCTTGTATTTTTATTATTCAACACGCTTCAACCCCCTTTTTTTTACATTTCCCCGCTCTCTTTTATTATTTTTAATACTATTTCCGCACAGGATATCTCCTCTATGACAATTTAGCCTTAGCTGATGAAATTGATTTCAGTTTATAAGATAATATAATAGCAGCAATCCTATAAGAAAAACTATATTGAGCAAAGTAAATACCCCAAGATAAACTGCATTTTGCTTACCCGCTGTTGTACCATAATACTTGTAAGAAATCAGGCTTGCCATAGAAGCAATGATTGTCCCAAGACCGCCTAAATTAGTGCCTATAATCAGTGCTGATATATTATCGGTAAAGCCTGAAAGAAGTATAGCTGCAGGAACGTTGCTGATAATCTGGCTGGCAAATACTGATGTAATCAATTCGTGCCCATGTATAACACTGGATAGCCAGAGGTTTATATCTGGAATGCGATTCATATTACCTATAAATACAAATAAAAAAATGAAAGTAAGCAATAGAGCATAGTCAGGTTTAAGCAGCATTCTGCGATCCATAAGAAAAACTGCTGAAAGAATCACTGCTCCTACTATATATACTGAAACTATGCGAGTTACGCTTGTCAATGCAAACAAAAACAGCAAAAAATAAACAACAGCTTTTCTGTCCACAAGTATAACACAAGCGACTAATAGTCCGATAAGTGAAACCAAAGTATAAGGCAGCATCAATGAAATAAAATTGCCTAAACTCATTCCACTTAAGGAGAACAGATACAGATTCTGGGGATTTCCTATGGGTGTAAGCATGCTTCCTAGATTGCTGGCAATGGTCTCCAGCACAATAATCCGAATCAGGTACTTTTCCAAGCCAGCCATTACAAGCACATCAATGGCAAATGGTACAAATGTGATAAGTGCCACATCGTTGGTAATAACCATGCTGAATCCAAAGCATAATAGCACAAAAACTATGGATAAACTTCGCATATTATTAGCCTTTTCCAGCATCCAGCTTCCAATCAGCGAAAATATTCCCAGACTTCTAAGGCCAGCCATAACAACCATCAAGCTGAACAGGATGGTTAATGTGTGAAAATCAATGTAACTTATGTATTTATTGTCCAATGGCACAAATATCATGGATACAAGCGCCAGTAACAAAGATATGCATAGCACCATTTCTTTTTTTATATAATTCAGGATTGATTTCATCAAGTCATTACCCCTTATTATGTTGTTCAATCATACTCACCTAATTTATTTTGCTTTCAATAATTCTCCTGAAAAATTCTACTGCACCCTTCACATCATTTTCATCCGGGTGTCCTTTTGCAATCCCTCCAATCAGCTTAAAGGGTCCAAATGTATCAAAGCCTTTGCAGCCATAAGTTCCAAGAAGCTGGCAGGACTTTTCCTTAATGATTTGTTCCATTTCTTTTGTGTAATTCCCTTTCACACCATATGTATTTATGAGGAACACAGGCTTTCTATCTGGCAGGTTATTTTTAGCAAACTCAATGACTGCCTTGCTGAATTTGCCATAATATATACCAGATGCAAAGCCTATCAAATCATACTCAGATAAATCTGCCTCTTTACATTCAACCACATTGATTAGCTTTACATTACCCAATTCATTAATGGCATCCAAAAGCTTCTTTGTATTCCCATGGTGTTGTGAATAGTATGCAATGGCAACCTTCATAAGAACACCTCCACTTTTCATAGTTCATTTGAGAACTCGTATCCCCAATGGAAACCAATGCAATCATCCTACAAAAAAATACCTCCAAATAGACAATCCAATCAATTAGATTGTCTACTTTGGAAGTATTATATCACTTATTAGCCTTGACCGTATATATAATTTTAATTATTTCTCATGTAGGTTTTTTATGCTTTAATGTACAGCCTCACATGCTGCTTTCTTGCTTTTTGGATTTTCCTCCCACAGACGGTCAGCTACCTCTGCCCATTCCCTGGCAACAGAAACGGTTTTTGCACAAAGTTCATCTACATCTTCAGGAGCTTCCATAGCAGTAGATTTTGCACCGGATTCCTTTACCATAGTCATAAGCATCTCAGGATTATCCAGCAAAGGACATGGACGCAATGGATTGCTGTTAAAGGGATGGTATTTGCGATAAGCCATAAACAATGGTGAACGCAATGCATCCAATAGACTCACTTCATGGATGTTAACATTAGAATAATGAATAAATGCACATGGTTCTACATCTCCAGCTGCATTTATATGTAGATATCTTCTTCCGCCTGCAATACATCCATGACAGTACTCGCCATCATTCCAGAAGTCCATTGCAAAAATTGGCTTAGTTGCACGGATTTCGCGGACACGCCTATACATATAGGCACGTTGTTCTGGAGTGACTAAAAAATCTGGACGTGCATCCTTTCCAATGGGAATGTAGGTAAAGTTCCAGGAAAAACGACAGCCACGGTTAATCATATCATCAACAAATTCATCAGAGCCGACACTTTCAGTATTGTAACGGTGGTAACAAGTGGAATATCCAAACAAAAGCCTGTGTTTGCGCATGCGTTCCATAGCTTCAATTACCTTACGATACGTACCCTTTCCACGCCTCATATCGGTAGCTTCCTCATCACCTTCAATGGAAAATGCCAATGCAAAGTTGCCTACACGAAGCATCTCCTCACATAATTCGTCATCTACTAGTGTACCGTTGGTAAAGGCAAAGAAATAGCAATCCTGGTGTTCGCTGCACAGGCGAATAATATCCTTCTTACGTACAAGTGGCTCGCCACCGGAGAATATATAAAAGTAAATACCTAATTCCTTGCCCTGGCGGCAAATGGAATCCAGTGTTTCGTAAGACAGATTGTTCTTGCCTCCGTATTGTGCAGCCCAGCATCCTGTGCAGGACAGATTGCAAGCACTGGTAGGATCCATTAGGATTGCCCATGGAACATTGCAGTCATATTTTTTCTCTATGGCACGTGCACGCTCTTCACCTTCAAGATTTGCGTTAACTATAAAGCATTCCATAAACTTCTGTAAAACCTTTGTATCTACATCCTCTACCAGATTTTTTACAAAGGTGTGCCAAACGTTGTTTTCATCCAATATTACATTGCGCATTCCACTTATCATATTAGCATGCAGGTTCCCTCTATCCAGCTTTTCCGCTATATTAAACATCTTTGGTAATTTTTCCATAGGATCATCTGAAACGTAATTCAGCAACAAACTGACTGCAGTTTTCTTAATCCTATTCATTACCTCGCCCCCCTATAATAAACAGGTTTTATGTTAACAAGCTCGAAGAGCTTTTAACTAACCGTTTGGTTAATACTATTTTTGTATTTAACTCCATATGATAAATAAAATTAATTTTTGCTGCTATTATTTCTTCTTAACAGTATATCCCTTCCTGAAATCAATGAAGTGGCAATTATCTGATAAACATTCAGAAAGGAATTGCGGAGTTCATCATCGCTAAGTGAGCAAACTGCTTTATAGTCGTCAAAATAAGCTGCAAAACTAACAACGGGTATAATAGAGAAGAAGAACTTAAACAATACCATCTCATCAGAATACACAAAGTCATGGTCTGCACTGGATATTATTTTAAAAATAGGATTATTGTTGTCATCATTCATGAACTTCATAAAGCGGAACAGTGAATTCTGGTGCTTTCCGTTTTTAAGGGATTCCAGCATTAAAATGCGGATAATCTCCTTGTTTTCAATGACAAAATCAACTATTCGCTCATAATATTTATAAGAATTCTGCATAAAAACGCTTATAGCCTCATCATTAACAAAGTGCAAACGGTCAGGTTTAATGTCCAGGTATCCATTTCTTACCATCTGCACAATATTCGTTTGAATAAAGTCCAGGGTAATGGACACTGCATTATTAAGCAGAGAATCAACCATATAATCCAATATATCCTGCTTGCTCTTGAAGTAATAATATATAAGTGCCTTGTTGACATGTGCAGCGCTTGCTATATCGCTAACCCGCGTTGCATCATAGCCTTTTTTGGAGAAAAGCTCTATAGTCGCCTCGATTATTCTTTCCCTTGCTTCTCTTCCTGTTGTTTTTTCCAAATCTTTCTCCCCCAATTTATTAATTAACTAGTTAGTTAAATATTTGTTAATATAATTGTATCCCTTACCAATTTCATTGTCAAGTCTTTGTAAACTTTTGTCGAATAACAATTAACAATTTTCTGCATATAATTTAAACTAAACCCCTTCCATTAGACCTTGTTGCTTGACATTAGGCTTTTAAGCCATTAGAATACAAGATGTAACTATAGATTGGGGATGATTTTTTGGAGAATAAAAATGATTTTTCAAAGGGAAGTGTAGTAAAAAATATACTGAACATGGCTATACCCATGATTTTGGCTCAAATAGTCAATGTTCTCTACAACATTGTAGACCGCCTATACATTTCAAAAATGCCTGGCGATTCCTTTACTGCATTAACAGGAGTAGGGATTTCCCTTCCAATTGTTTCAATAGTAATGGCATTTGCCAACCTGTTTGGAATGGGAGGCGCTCCCCTATGCTCCATAGAGCGTGGACGGGGAAACTATAAGGAAGCAGAGAAGATAATGGGCAATTCCTTTATAATGCTTTTATATACTGGAATTTTTCTTACTTTTTTTGGACTATTATTCAAAAAACCTATGCTCTATCTATTTGGTGCCAGTGATATAACCTATAAACATGCTAATGAGTACGCAACCATATATTTAATTGGAAATATATTCGTAATGATTAGCCTTGGAATGAACCACTTTATAAACTCCCAGGGTTTTGGACGCATAGGAATGCTGACAGTATTGCTAGGAGCTGTTGCTAATATCATTTTTGACCCTATATTCATATTCCTATTTGGCATGGGAGTTAAAGGTGCAGCCATAGCAACTGTTATATCCCAGTTTTTATCTGCTGTCTGGGTTCTCAGGTTTTTAACAGGGGAAAATGCCATATTCCACCTTAACAAGGAAAGCTTTAAATTAAACTGGAATAGGGTTAAAAACATATTGGCTTTGGGAACCTCTGGTTTTGTAATGCAGTTTACCAATTCCCTGGTTCAGATTGTTTTAAATAAAACTCTTCAACAATTTGGAGGAGACTTGTATGTAGGAATTATGACTGTTATCAGCTCCATTAGAGAATTTATCATGATGCCTATTTCAGGATTAACCCGTGGGTCTCAGCCAGTTATGGGATTTAACTACGGTGCAGGGGAATACGACAGAGTCAAGAAATGCATTAAATTTATTACCTTATGCTCCTTTGCCATAAACACTTTAATGTGGCTAGCCATACAAGGCTTCCCAGAATTCTTTATAGGCATATTCAATGATGATCCGGAAGTAATAAAGGCAGGAACACCTATGATGAGAATATTCTATATGGGGTTCTTTATAATGTGCCTGCAGCAGGCAGGACAATCCACATTTGTAGCACTGGGCAAATCAAAGTTTGCCATATTCTTCTCCATATTCAGAAAGGTAATACTTGTAATTCCACTGGCTCTAATACTTCCAAGGATTTCATCCCTAGGGTATATAGGAGTGTTTCTATCTGAACCACTATCTGAATTCATCGGTGGTATAGCATGTTATGCAACTATGTTGCTGACAGTGGGAAAGGAATTGAAGGAAAAGAAATTTGAAATGTAGTTTAAATTATATTCAACAAAAAACATATTGAATCATAGGAACAATAGAGTTATAATTTGAATGTAAATAATATTCGGGCAATTAACTCAGCTGGGAGAGTGCTACCTTCACATGGTAGAAGTCGAGGGTTCGAGTCCCCCATTGCCCACCATACCATCGCTGAAAGAGCAATACAATAAAAAACCCTTGGAATCCAAGGGTTTTTATATTTCTACTACCTTCTCCTTCATCTTTTCAATAAGTTTCAATACTCCAGCTTCCACCTTGGCAAGGTCTTCTTCCTTTGGTGCTCCTTCAAACTCAACGGATTCAATGAAATCCCACTTCATCTTATTTCGTTCAATTATCTCTTTTAGCTCCTTCTCTGCACCACCTGACCATCCATATGACCCAATTCTAAATGCTACCTTACCTGAAATCCTCTTTCTTCCAAGCTCATCCAATGCTGCTGCCACTGGTGGAAAGAGCTTATACTCATAAGTAGGTGCTGCAACAATTATTCCTGCTGATTTAAAAACAGTTGCCACCATTTCACTATCGCTTTCAAGGGGCATTTCCAGCAAGTTATATTTAATGCCTTCCCTTTGAAGTATGCCTTCAACGTGATCAACTGCCTTTTTAGTCATTCCATACATAGATCCCCACAATATAGTAACTTCATTCTTGCCTGCCCCTTGAGCATATAGGGAAAATCTTGAGTAATCATCTATAATCTTTTGAGGATTTTTTCTATAAACCGGACCATGACCTGGTGCTATTACTTTTATCTCCAGAGATTTTGCTTTCTCAATTGCCTTTCTCACACTAGGTGTAAAAGTTGTCATTACATTGGAATAATACCTTATTCCTTCAAATTCAAAGAAGTCTATCTCTTCAGGAGTCATTTCATCATCAAAAAAGTGGTCCACCATCCTGCCAAATGCTCCAAACATATCACATGAAAAGAGAGTTTTTGTACTTCTTTCATAGGTGTACATGGTATCTGGCCAGTGGACGTTTGGTACCGGATGGAAACTCAGTACCTTGCCATTTCCAAGATCTAAAGTATCTCCTTCCTTCACAATTCTTATATTGTCTTCGCCATAAAAGGAGGTTACCATCTTTGCAGCTTTATCAGTACATATTACTGTAAAATCATCCTTGATTTTTCTGAAGTTTGAAATCCAGCCTGAATGGTCCGGTTCCATGTGATTTACAATCAAATAATCAATATTTTTAGGTTCAACTCCTATTTCTTCTAAGCTCTTATAAAGAGTTTCAGGTACTCCATCCCAGCCAATTACTCCATCAATTATTGCAGTCTTTTCCCCCTGTACTATGTAGGAGTTAAGAGTTACTCCATTTGCAATCTCCCAGATTCCTTCAAATAGCATGTCCTCAACATTCATAGTAAGCATATATATTCCGTCTGCAATTCTTAATTTTTTCATACCCAATCCTCCTTGAATTTATAGTACTATAATCCATCCCTCATAATTGGGATTGATACTCAACTTTAGTATCCATAATTAACCACTTACTTTAATTATACAGTATATTTACCTATTTGTTTATACATTTATAATAAAAAACCCCTTTCGAAGTACCTGCTTCATGTTTCACTGGAAAAATATATATGCTATAATAATTACTGACTTTAAAAGGAAATTAACACGTATTTAGAAAGGCATGATTTTATGAAACTGCAAAGGCTTCTCAGCTATACACGTAAAGCCGTTGATGATTATGAAATGATTGACAATGGTGATAAGATTGCCATTGGAGTCTCTGGTGGCAAGGACAGTTTAACACTCTTATATGCATTATCCCATTTGCGCCGTTTCTATCCAAAGAAGTATGATATTGAAGCAATAACTGTAGGTATGGGATATAAGGATATGGATTTTTCACCAGTTGGTAAACTTTGCAAAGAGCTTGGCGTTAATTATACAATAGTGGAAACAGAAATAGCAGATATTGTTTTTTCCCACCGGAAGGAAACAAACCCATGTTCTCTTTGTGCCAAAATGCGCAAGGGTGCATTTAATGCCAAAGCAAAGGAGCTTGGCTGCAATAAAGAGGCATATGCCCATCATTTTGATGATGTAATAGAAACCATGATTATGTCCTTGATTTATGAAGGAAGATTCCATTGTTTTTCTCCTGTTACATATCTTGATAAATCAGATATAACATTAATAAGGCCTCTAATATATGTGCGAGAAGCGGACATAAAGGGTTTTCGCAATGCATACAACCTGCCAGTTGTCAATAACCTATGTCCATTTGATGGTTACACCAAGCGCCAGTATACAAAGGAGTTAATAAAAAAATTGCAATCCGAGAACCCTGGAGTTAAGGAACGACTGTTCCATGCTGTTAAGACAAGTAATATACCAGGCTGGAACAAGTAGGTTTTGTTGTAGATTTAAACCTTTGGCTCATCAGTGTCAAACACACTTTCCCCTTACTTTTAAAACTTTCATACTATAAATCCCATTTTTTTGTTATATTAATATCGATAATAAATTTATTAAGGAAGTGATTGATTTGGATTTTTCAAGCAAAACAGTAATTATAACTGGAGCTGCAAATGGCATAGGAAGAGGAGTTGCTTTACAATATGCCATGCAAGGAGCCTATGTTGTTATAGCCGATATAGATGAAAAAGCTGGGACAGAAACAGCTTCCCTCATTAAGAAGCAGGGTGAAAATGCTATTTTTGTCCAAACCGATGTGCGACGGGAGGCAGATATTGTCCGCTTAATGGAAATCGCCTTTCAAACATACGGTCGAATTGATATTTTAATCAATAATGCTGGAAAAGGGTTATTTAAGTCACCATATGACTTAACCTTGGAAGAATGGGATGACCTAATAAACACAAACTTAAGAAGTGCTTTCTTATGTTCCCGTGAAGCAGCCAAATACATGCGCAAGAATAAATATGGCGGTTCTATTGTAAATATTGCCTCCACAAGAGCAATTATGTCCGAGCCCAATTCCGAAGCCTATGCTGCTTCCAAAGGCGGAATTGTCGCTCTTACCCATGCCCTGTCAGCTTCCCTGAGCAAAGATAGAATTACGGTTAATTGCATATCCCCAGGCTGGATTGAAACGGGAGATTATGCAAAATTGCGTCCAATTGATCATGAGCAGCATCTATCCAGGAGAGTAGGAAAACCTGATGATATTGCCAGAGCTTGTCTTTATTTAACTGCAAAAGAAAATAACTTCGTAACAGGCATTAACCTTATTGTGGATGGCGGAATGACGCGCAAAATGATCTATGAGGAGTAATACTCTAACCCCGTTGAAGGCAGGTAAGAAATATGCTACAATCAACACATAAAAAACCTGTTTTGAAAGGAGACACAGATGAAACAGAAACGGCAGTATCCCAAAGTCATCATATCCCCCAAGGCAAAGCGCAGTGTCCAGAATGGGCATCCCTGGATATATGGAGAAGAGATTCTAGAAATAGAAGGAGAGCCCAAAAACGGCCAATTGGTAGATGTATATGCCAAAAATTCCTTTATGGGCACGGGTTTTTACAACAATGCCAGCAAGATTACTGTTCGACTTATTTCACGCAATGCCAACGATGTATTTGACACCCGCTTTTGGCGCCGCCGTGTGGAATATGCCATTCGCTACCGTAAAACTGTCATGCCTGGTACAGATTTCACCTGCTGCCGCCTGATTCATGGCGAGGCTGACCAAATGCCAGGACTGACAGTAGACCGCTACGGTAGCATTCTATCCGTGCAGATTACCTCCCTTGGCATGGAACTTGTCAAGGATATGGTTTACCGTGCCCTTTGGGATGTGCTTGCTGAAATGGGCGAAACCATCGCAGGCATTTATGAACGCAATGACATTGCCTTGCGTGCAAAGGAAGGCCTGCCTGAGTATAAGGGCTGGTACCAGCTTGATGGCATACCAACGCCTGAGTCCGCCATAACGGAGATATGTGAAAATGGAGTGAGATATCTGGTAGATGTGGAAAATGGGCAGAAAACCGGATTTTTCCTGGACCAGAAGTATAATCGGGCTGCTGTAGCCCGCATTGCCAAAGACAAGCGCGTTCTGGACTGCTTTACCCATACAGGCTCCTTTGGCCTCAATGCAGCATTGGGCGGAGCAGAGCATGTAACATGTGTAGACATATCACAGTCAGCCATTGACATGGCAAAATCAAATGCCATACGCAATGGACTGGACGGAAAAATGGATTTTCTGTGTGAGGACGTATTTGATCTGCTAACAAGACTAGCAGAGCAGAAATGCAAGGATTATGACTTTATCATCCTTGACCCGCCTGCCTTTACCAAATCACGCAAGACAGTCAAGGACGCTGCCCGCGGATATAAGGAGATTAACCTAAAGGCCATGAAGCTACTGCCTCGAGGCGGATATCTGGCCACCTGCAGCTGCAGCCACTTTATGACAGATGAATTATTCCGCAAAGTGCTGGCAAGCGCTGCAATGGATGCCACAGTGTCCCTCAGGCAGATTGAAGCCCGTCAGCAGGCTCCGGACCATCCCATCCTGTGGAATGTTCCGGAAACGGACTATCTTAAGTTTTATATATTCCAGGTGGTATAGCCTGTATTTAGATAAATAGCATTGGTTAGTTGCAGCTACCCAATGCTTTTTATATTATTTATTTCCCCTTATTCTTGATTCTTCTATAAAAAGCTTTAATTAATCAAACAAGTCCTGCTCCAAGCTTATATGCTTCTTTCAGTTTTAAGGGGAATACCTCTTTATGATGAGCCTTTTTCTCAACAGGATCAAAAATAGTCCAGTTATATTTGCTATAATCATCTACCTGCAAAGTATTTCCATAAATCATAGTTTTAGTTGGTCCTACAAAGCGTTCCAACCTTTGCTTATATCCTTCTAACATGGCTGTATATCCTATTTTATCATAAAGGCTTTCATCACAATTGCTTGTGGTAATGAGCAAGACTGGAATCATATGTTCATTACAATTAGGTCGTTCCTTATTATAAGTTAAAGATTGGAAAACTAATCGTTCATAAAGAGCTCTAAACCCTGCTGTCAATTCCCCAAGATAATTTGGTGAACCGAGTATAAGGGCATCTGCTTTACGGATTTTATCCAAAACCTCTGTTAAACCATCCTTAACAACACATTTACCAAAGCTATTAGGTAGCTTACAGCCAAAGCAGGAAATACAACCTTTAAATGGCTCAAGATTATAAAGATGGATGATTTCAATAGTAGCTCCAGCCTCTTGAGCTCCCTTGGCTGCAGCCTCTACTAGTTGGGCTGTATTCCAGCTACTGCGTGGGCTGGCATTAATGGCAACAACATGTTTCATCTCTATACCTCCCAATTCAATTCTAATATTCTCAATTATATTATAATATAGGTTTGGTTTTGCATATATTAAGAAATTGACACTCCCCATGACTAAAGTCAGGGGATTCTCTGTTGATTAAACGCCAGTCCATTTCTGGTAGGCAAGTATGACCCAGAGTTAAGGGTGTGCCATCACCCCTCCCTAGGCAGGTCATATAGACCCTAGGGCTGGTAGACTATCACCTTATTAGGCTACACCATCTACCACAGGTGCTTCCATTATATTTATTGCACCTAATCTATCTCTTTTTGTTGTATAACCACGTGATTTGCATATATATCTTCTATCTCTTGCTTTGTTTAAAGTGCCACAATAAGGGCATTTTTGACTTGTATATTCTGGATTTACGTATTC
>Ga0134090_1001233_pt1 | contig 17154 bp, 20 predicted proteins | sample 1_4taG_FD_94453 | JGI IMG/M metagenome (GOLD analysis project Ga0134090, IMG submission 94453) | Switchgrass degrading microbial communities from high solid loading bioreactors in New Hampshire, USA - 1_4_20_6_A1 metaG | ecosystem: Engineered > Bioreactor > Semi-continuous > Anaerobic >...
CTGTCGCCGGTGATGGCACCCCATTCTATTCCGGTGCTTCTCATTACGGTACAAAGGTCTGTGATTGTAAACAACACGGTGTCTACGATTGCAAGTGCCCCAGACGTTATTCCGACCCTGATGTTAGAAAAAAACTTAACTTTGCTGGGTACAAGTGTATTAACCCAGAAGCCGAAATGGAAACCTATAAGCCGGAATTTTTGCCTTCCGACTTTGGACCCTCCTTCTCCAAAATGTTTTTAGACCGTATTTCCGACACTGACACATTTAAGCCGCTCCAAGCATTGAAGGCATACCAGGACGCTAAAACAGTTTACAGCAGCCTTTATAATTCAATATTTGATGCAGAAGTTGTCCCCGATAAAAAAACCGTCCTGGAGCTTATTAGAGCCATCCACAGAATACAAGACATGGAAATGGAATATATTTACCGCTTAGGCATTCAAGAGGGGGTAAGCATGAGGGCAGCAGATTTTCTCATTTCAGGTATTGAATAGGGGTGCAGCCATGAAGGACATTTTAAAACATATAGGGAAACCGGCGCATGTCCTCTGGTTTGATGAAGAGGCCGGGAAATGGGATATTGATAGTACTTCTATTATTGCCGGCGTTATCCCTCTTAAACGTCTAACGGTTATACTCTTCCAGGATGGGAAGACGCTGGACAACCTGCCTTCGAGGAATGTATTTATAACATTAGAGGAGGCCCGGGAGGCATTACAGAGAAAAAACAGTAAATAAGGACAGGCGCAAAAATCCCCGTTACTATAAAAAGTGACAGGGGATTTTTTATTTTGCGTCCATACGACAGTACCGGGATTATCTCTATAACCGTTAGGAGGTGGCCTTTTATGTTGAAGTTTAATTATGGTTATCGTCACATGCTACACGGTGGAGTATGACGAGGCCCAGGAAGTTTATAAAATCCGAAACCTTATTGTAAGAAACCTGCAATGCTTTTGGTAATAAGTGTATAGCTCTTTTCTTGACAGCATATCAATATTTCGATAAAATTTGAATATAATAAATCTGGAGGTGGATAAAATGCCGATTATTAGACCAAGCTCAGACTTAAGAAACAACTATAACGAGATTTCGGAGTTTTGCCATAAATACAAAGAACCGGTATATATCACAAAGAACGGCACGGGAGACCTTGCAATTATGAGCATTGAAACATATGAAATGCTTGTTGGAAAATTTGAGTTATATGCAATGCTTGAAAAAGGATTGGACGATGTAAAACATGGGCGGGTAAAACCGGCAAATGAAGTGTTTGCAAGGATAGAAAGCAGGTTAAAGAAATGATTAAGTATAACCTGGTTATTGCAGAAGCTGCCGAAGCGGACCTTAATGAAATTGCGGATTATATTTCATATGAGTTAAAAGAGCCAACTACGGCTTTAAAACAGCTTGCAAGAATACAGGAGGCTATGGCGACTTTGGAAGAATTACCGGAGCGTCATAGCCTTGTGCAAGATAAATACCTGGCAGCAAAAGGAATAAGAAAGCTGCCGATAGATAATTACCTGTTATTTTATACTGTGAACAAAAGCGCAAATACAGTTAATATTGTTCGTGTTCTACACGGTAGGCGTGATTGGGAAAGTATATTATAGTGCCTATCCTGCTTCCCGTGAGCATGGGGGATGCGATGCTTATCAAATAAAGTAAACCAGTTATTCAGGGTGAGGAAATGGCTGCAATAAGATATGAACTTATAAAAAAATGCAAACAGACGGGAGCAAGGCTCGGTGTCGTACATACCCCCCACGGATCCTTTGAGACGCCGGCATTTATGCCTGTAGGCACTCAGGCTACGGTCAAGGGGATGACACCGGATGAACTAAAGGAAATCGGGGCTGGAATAATCCTCAGCAATACGTATCATCTTTACATGAGGCCCGGAAATGATCTGATCAGAGAGGCAGGAGGCCTTCACAGGTTTATGAACTGGGACAGGCCTATACTTACAGACAGCGGGGGATTTCAGGTATTCAGCCTGAGCGAACTGAGAAACATAAATGAGGAAGGCGTGACTTTCAGATCGCATATTGACGGGTCTAAGCACGTGTTTACACCTGAGCTTGCAATCAGTATACAAAACGACCTGGGATCGGATATCATCATGTCATTCGATGAATGTGCGCCATATCCTTCGGATTACAGCTATGTAAAGAAATCCATGGAGAGAACCACAAGATGGGCAGCCAGGTGCAAACAAGCCCATAAAAATACTGAAAAACAGGCTTTGTTTGGCATAGTGCAGGGAGGCGTATACGCTGATTTAAGACAGCGAAGCGCCAGAGAACTTGTTGAAATGGATTTCCCCGGGTACTCCATAGGCGGCCTCAGTGTAGGAGAGCCTGCTGAAATCATGTACCAGATGCTGGAATGTACGGTACCGCTGCTGCCTGAAGACAAACCCAGATATCTCATGGGAGTCGGCAGCCCGGATTACCTGGTGGAAGGAGCCATTAGAGGCATTGATATGTTCGATTGTGTACTGCCTACAAGAATAGGACGCAATGGAACGGTAATGACGTCAAGGGGAAAAATAATAGTAAGGGATGCAAAGTATGCAAGAGATTTCTCTCCGCTGGATCCGGAGTGTGATTGCTATGTCTGCAGAAATTATACAAGAGCGTATATAAGGCATCTGCTGAAGGCACAGGAAATTCTGGGTCTAAGACTGACCACATGGCACAACCTGAAATTTCTTTTAGACTTGATGAAAAAGGTAAGACAGGCTATAATGGAGGATAGACTGGGTGATTTTAGAAATGAGTTTTTCAGTGCATACGGATATAAGCTATAGCGGCCGGGTATTTGTTACCTGAAAGTGTTGCTTTAGGCGCATGACTGGATAGATTTCATTTCTTAATGAACTGTAATTAAAGATTATTAAGGTTACATACATAGCCTATAATAAAATAAAAACTGAATGGAGGGTTCGTATGGACGGAACACAGGGCGGCAGTCTGTGGATTTCGCTGGCCTATATTGTATTTTTCATACTGGTAATGTATCTGCTGGTTTTTCTGCCCCAAAAGAAAAGGGACAAGAAGACGAAAGCCATGCTTGATGCTTTGAAAGTGGGCGACAGTGTCGTTACTATCGGCGGTATATCAGGAAAGATCGTTAATATCAAGGATGATGAAATTACGATCGAAACCGGCGTTGAAAGAGCCAAAGTCAACTTTAAAAAGTGGGCTATCAAGGAAGTTATAACTCCTGAAGAATCCTGACAGGAACCAGGCTGATTTCTTGCAGCCCTGAGTAATACAGGTCAATTGTCCCGTGTTATCCCGAACATGATAACACGGGATTTTAATTAATACTGCTTAAAAAACGCCATATATGTTTACATAATATGTTCATTGAAATTGTAAGAGAACTCCTGTCTTCTCGCGTATTTATAAGAAGCCTTGTTCTATCAAAGAATACTTTTTAATATTATATAGTATGATATACATATACAGGAGTGATTGGCATGCCAAAAACAGCAGGTTCAAACCAAAACATGGAAGAATATTCCGGACTTAGTCTGCTGATGCTGCTGAAAGGACTTCTCGCTTCTTACCTTATAACAATACCCGCATTCCTGCTATTTGCACTTATACTTGCCAACGTGGATTTCCCGCAGAAACTGGTCACCCCCATGGTAATCATCATTACTGTAATAAGTGTAGTGACGGCAGGGTCGGTTTCAACCAGGGGTGTACGCAGCAAAGGCTGGCTGAACGGGGGAATAGTAGGACTGGTTTACATGCTGATATTGTATCTGTTCAGCAGTATATTATACAAAAACTTTGCAATAGACACAAATGTGGTGATAATGACGGTGATTGGTGTGCTTTCGGGAGCAATAGGCGGGATAATGAGCATCAATTCCAGGAAAAGCAGCAGATATAAATATGTGGGAAGCTGACCTTTTCAACCAGGGATAAGTATGCTATAATAGTCAACGCAAACTAAAGGCTTATGTAAAATAAAAATACGGGAGGCTTACATATGAAGCATATAAAGACTATTAATGCCCCGGCATTAAAGAAGGATCTTAAAAATTATGGCTGCGGAGAATGCCAGACATCTTGCCAGTCAGCATGCAAGACCAGCTGTACCGTGGCAAACCAGAAGTGCGAAAAAAGATAAGATCTGATCAAACTCTGGCAGCGAGGGGCTGTGCGCTTCTCGCTGTTATTGTGTCTGAAGAAAGATTTTGCCTGTACCGGATGATCTGCCGGAAAAGCTGATCAAACCGGGTCAGTGAAACAGACGGGGGATAAAAATGATACACAAATACAGAATGCATGGAACCAATATCGTACTCGATGTCAACAGCGGAGCAGTACATATCGTTGATGATGTCGCTTATGAAATTCTCGATATATATGACAAGCCTGATGAACAGATAATAGATGAATTATCACCAAGATTCAGCAGGGATGAGATATGTACCGCCCTTGCTGAACTGCGGGAGTTGGAAGCCGCAGGACAGCTTTTTTCCGAAGACATATATGAGAATCAGCTCAGTGTCCATGAAGCTTTCAGTCAGACAAAACCCGTGGTCAAGGCATTGTGCCTCCACATTGCTCATGACTGCAATCTCAGGTGCAGATACTGCTTCGCGTCGACCGGCGATTTCGGAGTGAAGAGAACTCTGATGCCGGCTTCTGTCGGGAAAAAAGCTATTGATTTCCTGATTGAAAAATCGGGATCAAGAAGAAACCTGGAGGTCGATTTCTTTGGCGGAGAACCGCTGATGAATTTTGACGTGGTGAAAGAAATAGTAATGTACGCACTGGAACGCCAAAAAAAGACCGGCAAGAATTTCAGGTTTACAATCACTACAAATGCCATGCTTCTTAATGAAGACCATAAAAAATTCATAAATAAATACATGGGGAATGTGGTGCTTAGCCTGGACGGCAGGCGTGAAGTGAATGACAGGATGCGTGTGCGTGCAGACGGAACAGGATCATACGATACAATATTGCCCAGGATAAAGGATATGGCTGAATCCAGGGGACAGGACAATTATTACGTAAGAGGAACCTTCACGCGTGAAAACCTTGATTTTTCAAAAGACGTGCTTCACCTTGCCGACCTGGGCTTTAAGCAGATATCGGTTGAGCCTGTGGTAGCCGCGAAGGATACGGGGTTTGATCTCAGACGGGAGGATCTGCCTGTACTGTTTAAAGAATATGAAGACCTTGCACTGGAATACGTCAAAAGGCACAAGGAATCGAGGGGCTTTAATTTCTTCCATTTCATGATAGACCTGGAGCAGGGCCCATGTGTGATAAAACGGATGAAAGGATGCGGCTCAGGACATGAGTATCTGGCTGTGACTCCGGAAGGAGATTTATATCCCTGTCATCAGTTTGTCGGCATGGAACAGTTCAAAATGGGCAATGTTAATAACAGCTTTGATATAGACGATTCCATCTGCAGCATGTTCAGAAAGCAGAATATATATATCAAGGACGAATGCAGGAAATGCTGGGCGAGATTTTTCTGCAGCGGCGGCTGCGCTGCCAATGCATACCAGTTCAATGGATGCCTGGACAAGCCTTATGACATTGGCTGTGAATTGGAGCGAAAACGTGTTGAATGTGCTCTCTGGATAAAGGCGGTTGAATCCTGAAGGTAAAGTGTCCTGGTAATTTACTGAGTTCAGCATTTTTCCGGGGTCTAATCCTAAAACGATATATCATAAAAGAGGTATCATGATGATAACTGTTCAAGACGTCATAAACAGCGAAGAAGTCAGGACATTCCTTTCAATAACTGAGACACAGATGCGTGTCCTGGGATATACGGAGCACTCGTTCAGACATGTAAAACTGGTGTCGGATACTGCGGGCATGATCCTCGAAAAACTCGGATTCCCTGACAGAGAAGTTGAGCTTGCCAGAATAGCGGGATATCTGCATGATATCGGCAATGCCGTAAACAGGACCGATCATGCCCATACAGGAGCAATAATGGCATACCAGATGCTCACCAGGATGGGCATGGATTATAAGGAAGCTGCTGAAATAATGATGGCCATCGGAAACCATGATGAACATACAGGTACTTCTGTAAGCAACATATCAGCCGCTCTCATCCTCGCTGACAAATCCGACGTACACAGGAGCAGGGTCAGAAATACGGATATATCTGCGTTTGATATACATGACAGGGTAAATTATGCAGTTGAAAAATCGGTCATTACCATAGACAGTGAAAAAAAGACAGCTGACCTGGTTCTTAAAATAGATACGTCGATATGCCCTGTAATGGATTATTTTGAGATATTTCTCGTACGAATGACTATGAACAGAAGAGCAGCGGCATTTCTGGGACTCCAGTTCCAGTTGTTCATAAATGATTCAAAACTGATCTGAGTTTTGGGTGAAAGCCGGAAGCATCAAGACACATGTACATTTTTATTGACTCACTGAAATGAAAATAATATAATAACCTCATGCGGTTAAAACTAACCGCATGTTCTATAAGAAAAGGGGGATATAAACAAATGAAAGGGAACAACGGGCTGAAAATTTTCCTCGTTTTCGCCTTTATTGCCGTGATGACATATATTTGCTTCGCGGGCAGTCTCTTCGGCCTTGTTAAGATACCCGGTGTAAATGACATAGTCCCGGGCATCGACATAAACGGGGGCATAGACGCAATGCTGTATGCCATAACCGATGACGGATCAAAGCCGACACAGGAACAGCTCGATTCAGCAAAGGTCATTATAGGCAAAAGACTTGACAAAGCAGGCATCCTTGACAGGAACCTCAGTACAGATGTTGAGTCAGGCAGAATCGTAGTCCAGATACCATGGGCTCCGGGAGAAACGGATTACAACCCTGACAAGACCCTTGCCATGATAGGCAAGACGGCACTGCTTACATTCCAGGAAGTTGATGAAGATAAAGTAGATGAAAATGGACACTATTTACCTACAGGCAGAATAATCCTTGAAGGCAAAGATGTTGTAAATGCTGTTCCGGCAAGAAACAGCCAGACACAGGGTATGGAAGTCCTTCTGGAACTAAATGCCGAAGGCCGTAAAGCATTTGCTGACGCTACGGAAAGGCTGATGGGAGAGCCTATAGCCATTTTCATGGACGATCAGTTTATCTCTGCTCCTGTAGTTAAGGCGCATATCACAGATGGAAATGCTGTGATCACTCTGGCAAACAGAAACGATGAAGAAGCTATAGCAGAAGCCAAGGATCTCGCTGATACCATCAGGTCAGGCTCACTGCCGTTCAAGCTGGAGGCCAAGCAGGTCAATGCCATAAGCCCTCTTCTTGGTAAAGGCGCTCTTAATATAACGATACGTGCATTTATAGTTGCATTCGTGCTGATATGCCTGTTCATGATAATATACTACAGACTCCCGGGGCTGATTGCTTCGATAGCACTGTTCACACTGGCAATACTGACACTCAATTTTATTTCATGGATGGGCATCACGCTGACGCTTCCCGGCCTTGCCGGAATAGTCCTTTCGGTTGGTATGGGCGTCGATGCGAACGTTATCATTTTCGAAAGAATAAAAGAAGAACTACGTGCAGGGAAAACACTTAAAGCAGCCGTTGATCTCGGGTTCAGAAGGGCATTTTCGGCAATCGTCGACGGCAACGTAACTACTCTGATAGTTGCAGTTATACTTTATATCTATGGAACAGGTGCTATGATCTCATTTGCATATACACTGTTCATCGGTGTTGTTATAAGTTTCTTCACTGCAATTACGCTCACAAGGACTATGATGGTTGCGGTAACTGACTTTGGTATAGCCAGGAAACCTTGGCTGTATGGCGTTAAGGGGGTGCAGTCATGGTAGATTTGATGGGAAAGAAAAACTATTACTTTGCACTGTCCATTCTCATCTTCATCGTCGGTATAGTTGGTTTGCTGTTGAATGGGGTGGAGATGGATATACAGTTCAAGGGCGGCACGATTATGCAGATAGAGATGCCGGATGACAACTTTGACACTGAACGTGCGGCAGATATTGTAAAAGAAGCTATAGGAAAGATTGCCACGGTGAATATGTCTTCCACATTCAATGCGGCAAAAGAAGATGAAAAAATTAACCTTATGGTCATCAACATTGCAAGCGATGATACCCTGACTGACAATGAACGTACCGCTGTAATCAATGCGTTGAAAAAAGAGTTCAACATAGCAGAAGATGCCAGCGTTAACGTAAACAGTGTCGAACCGTTTATAGGCAAAGAATTCAGGGTTAACGCCATAAAAGCTATCGTGTTATCATCAATACTGATAATAATATATGTCTGGATAAGATTCAGATCGATGCACGGATTGTCTGCAGGCGTATTTGCGGTTGTTGCGCTGATACATGATATATTTGTCATGTTTACGGCATATGTACTGTTCAGGATACCGCTCAACGATTCTTTTGTTGCGGCTATGCTGACGATTATAGGATATTCGATAAATGATACTATTGTTATCTACGACAGGATCCGTGAGAATTCCAGGATCATGCACAAGACACCGATCAGGGAGTTGGTGAACAAAAGTGTTCTTCAGTGTTTGACAAGATCGATCAACACTTCTGTTACGACACTGATATCAGTGCTGACGCTTTACGTATTCTCAGTGATTTATAATATACAGTCGATCAGAGAATTCACGATGCCTCTGGTTGTCGGCCTGATAAGCGGTGCTTATTCTACGCTGTTTATAGCAAGCCCGTTGTATATGCTGTGGCAGGAAAGAAATATCAAAAAAAATGCAGCAGCACGCAAACCTGCCAAGGCTTGATATCAGCGAAAATCTGAGAACAATATGAAACCGGTACGAAAGTACCGGTTTTTTATGTTATTTTGCCTTGAAAGAGGCATGGAAATTTGAAAACAGAAGGCGGTTCTAAAAGAGCTGAAATGAATATCGCTCAACTGAGTGCAGGAAAGAAAAAATCTCTGTATCTCCCTGAGCTATACTGAAAAATTCGGAGATAATATATCAGAAATAATTTACGGGGAGATGAAGTGATATAGTAATCAGCTCAAATGCTCTGTTTCATTTTACAAAAAGCATGGATGACCTGACCGGCATACTTGAAAACTTTTTTGTTCCCAGGTATTGCATTGAAAGTTACTCGGACATTTTTCACGGAACAAATGAAGACTTCAGGATTGCTTTTCCAATGGTGTGCTTCTGTGATCTGCCGCTGTCACAGATTAACAGGCATCTGGCCTTTTACGGAGGATACGGTATCGGCTTAAGAAAAGAGTGGGGCATAGAAAAGAAGATCAACCCGGTTTTATATGTACATCAGAACTCTGTTCTTACATGCTTTATCAGTTCACTGCTGAAGGATTTGCGGAAGGACAGCCATAGAAGCAAATCTGATATCCATTCTTTATTAAATATAGTACGGCATATCAAGCTGTATGACGGTTACGTGGACGTCAATGGAAAAAGGGAGTACAGAAGATTTTACGATGAAAGGGAATGGAGATGGGTTCCTTTCTTGACTGACGAAAAAAATACTGATATATTTAGTTTAACTGAAAAGGAATTCAGCGACCCGTCAAGGCGGCAGAGGGCTGACCTTGAAGCAGCCGCCAAAGCAAAGCTTGAATTTATGCCCGATGATATAAAATATATAATTGTCTCGAAAGAAAATGAGATACCTGTAATAATGAGATGTATAGAAAAAATGCATCACTCCTGTGATCCAGATACAGTAAAGTTATTGTTTACAAAAATCATTTCTGCGGAACAGATACTGGAAGATTTCTGAATGCTTGCGGGAGGTTATATATGGAAACATTCTATTATCCTGTGGTTGTGGTGGAAAACGCTGAAGAACTGGAAACAGTAACAAGGTACTGCGATGAATACAACATCAGTTTTCAGTTTCTTGACAATGACCTGAACTGTTATCCCGCGCATATCCTTATATATTGTGACAAAGATGACTTGAGGCTCTCGTCCGATACAGTATGAAGAAAGCCGGCTGTATTTTGCTGATGCACCGGCCGGCTTTATCTTTTGGACACATAATCCATAACAATACTTCCAATAACAAATTCTGCCGCGATTATAAAACTGGTTCTGACCAGTTCTTTGGAAACCATATCAAAGTATGAATTATAAGGAAGCAGTGTGTTGTTAAGTATTACCAGAACTGCTCCTATAATAAAAATCGCCAGGAATATATATGTTCCTAATTTAATCAGGGTTCTGGGGAACTTATGCATCCTGTTGAAGGCAGATTTTATTTTTTCTACTTTATATGCGAGGCTCGATTGCTTGGACTGCATATCCCAAACCCCCTTTCCTAAATGCTTATTGTCCGTTCAGTGACCTTAGTATATTAACATAATATTATAAAGGCATCAAGCCTTAAACTTTACCAGCTCTGCAGTTAAAATTACCAATATTGTGGATGCAGATCTTACAGATGTACGTACTGCCATATTTGAAATTAATCAATGGTCAAATTTACGATAAAAGCTCCGCTAAAGCGACAGTTTATTTTCAATTATCCCTGTGCGATTCTGATATTGTGTCGATTATTGATGTATATTAATGGATATCCACGAAACTTTTTTATATGACAAGCGCCGTAAATAAGTTATAATATGCAGTGCAGTCAGCTTTATTTTTAAGGGGGTTAAGTGATGTCATACAAATTACTGGAGAAAAGTATAAAAGTAGAATGTGAAATGTATAAAAATGAACCTGGCAACGATTTTGAACTTGAGTACTATCTCCTGGAGAATGACGTGAAAGATTCTGAGATAAAGGCAAACAAAGTATATGGTGTAGAAATAGTTAAGAAACTGAATGACGGGTCGACTGAGATAGAACGGTTTGAGAACATATATACCAGCAGTGAAGAGGCCCGGGAACTTATTGGAAAGCTGGCAGCCAACACTGTCACGCCTCTCTCACTTCCATACATACTGGAAGACCTTATCGGTGTCTAAAAGATATTATTGGTATGTGGAATAATATACCATATATTTTTCATAACCACTTTTTATTCTGATCGTATTTCAAATGATTTCTCAAAAAAATTCTTGACTTTGAAGGAGTATTAGTTTTTAATGTAGAATATATTTCAGACTGAACAGATAAACCTCATCTGAGTTTTACTTGGAGGAGGTTTTCTATTGCTGTTTTCGAAAATAAAGCATTGCAAAAAAAGAAGGAATAAAGACAATAATGTCGAAGTAAAATAGAGTATTTTTGGTGGTGTGTCCTGTACAATACAGTAATAAAAACTGCAGGCATATCCATAATATCAATAATGCATGATGAGAGTACTTAGAGTACAGAATGCTGTAAGAGGATGATGGTTCCATAAGATATCCGGATGAGCTGATAGATGAAATAAGGATCAGCAATGATATTGTTGATGTTGTATCTGAATATGTGAAGCTGGAAAAACGAGGTAAAAACTATTTTGGCCTTTGCCCTTTCCACAGGGAGAAGACGCCTTCGTTCAGTGTTGAAGCAAATAAGCAGATTTTTTATTGCTTTGGATGCGGAAAAGGAGGCAATGTTTTTCAGTTTATACAGCTTGCTGAAAAACTGAGTTACATCGAAGCAGTTAAGTTCCTGGCAGACAGGGCAAAGATAACTTTGCCTGAAAGTGATGATCCAAAAGAGAAGGAAAGGGCTGAGTTAAGGCAGAAGATACTGGATATAAACATCATTGCCGCAAGATATTTCAGTGAAGCACTGAGATCAAAAGATGGACATGCGGCATATGAATATCTTAAGAAGAGGGAAATATCAGACAGTACTATCCGTAGGTTCGGGCTGGGATATTCATACGGCGAATGGGATGATTTGTACAGATATCTGCGGAGCAGAAAGTTTACAGATGATATTTTATTGAAAAGCGGCCTCGTATTAAAGAGCAGTTCGGGACATATTTATGACCGTTTCAGAGACAGAGTGATGTTTCCGATTTTTGACGTAATGGGAAATGTGATCGGCTTCGGGGGCAGGGTTCTCGATGACTCACTACCCAAGTATGTGAATTCTCCTGAAACGGTGGTATATAATAAAGGCAAGCATCTGTATGCTCTGAATTTCGCAAAGAATTCAGGCTCAAAGAGTATCATCATAGTTGAAGGCTATATGGATGTAATATCGCTGCATCAAAGCGGCATCAGCAATGTTGTGGCTTCTCTTGGAACTGCTTTGACCGGAAATCAGGGACGAGTTTTAAAAAAGTACGCAGATGAAATAATCATAGCATACGATGCTGATACAGCAGGACAAGCTGCTACACAGCGGGGCATGGAGCTGCTCAGAGATATCGGATGCAATGTCCGTGTACTCACTGTTCCGGACGGGAAAGATCCCGATGAGTACATTAAGAAAAACGGACCTGACAGATTCAGAAAACTGGCGGAGAATGCTCTTCCGCTTGTCGAATACAAGATTAGGATGTTAAGGGGGGAACATGATCTTTCGATAACAGAAGAGAAGATTAAGTTTTTGAATAAAGCAGCTGCCGTGATGGCAAAAGTCGACAATGTGCTGGAACGGGAAATGTACATAAAAAAATTATCCCGGGAATATGAAATATCAGAAGAGGCAATGCTTTCAGAAGTAATGAAGTTAACAAGGCCTTCGGCAATGCAGAGCCTGAAAAAAGCAAAAGCATCAGTGCCCGCTGATAAGACTGCATCACCGGCAGTCGGCATAAAAGAAAAGATAATTAACAATGAACGTTTTATACTATCGTTATTATGTATTGACAACAGTATATATAATGTTGTAAAAGAGCATTTTAAGATTGGTCAGTATATGGGAGAGGAAAATAACCGTATAGCTGAAATATCCTATAAAAGGATAGAAGAACACAAAGGCATGACACCTGCAGAATTGCTTGATATTGTCTCAGATGAGGAAGCAGGCGATTTTGCGAGGATTCTGAATGAAGAATGCCATTGCGATGATAATCAAAAGGCGATTTTGGGTAAAATTAGGGATATAAAGCTGCTGAAAGCTGAACTTAGGCGTGACGAAATCATCGAAATGCTGAAAAACACAAATGGCCTGCCTGAAGGCATGGCTGAAAAACTGAAACTGGAGTTGAAAGAATTGATTCATGAGATAAGCAAAGTGAAGAATACGGCGGAATATCTGAAGGAAAGGAGGGGCTGATGATGAAAGGACAGAATAACGAAACGCCTAATGCAAACAGAAAGGCAATTTTGAAAGAACTTGTTGAAAAAGGCAAGGCAAAAGGCATGCTTACTTATAAAGAGATTATGGATGCCTTTGAAGATATTGAGCTTGAACCGGAACAGATAGAAAAAATATATGAAACTGTTGAAAATATGGGCATCGACGTCGTCGGAGATATAGATGCCGAAATGCAGGAACTGCAGAATGTTGAAGAAGACCTAGATTTGTCTCTGCCTGAAGGTATCAGTATCGATGACCCTGTAAGAATGTACCTTAAGGAGATAGGGAAAGTGCCCCTTCTGACTGCCGAGGAAGAAATAGAACTTGCCCTGCGGATGGAGAAGGGTGATCAGGAGGCTAAAAGAAGGCTTGCGGAGGCAAACCTGCGCCTTGTGGTAAGTATAGCAAAGCGCTATGTAGGAAGGGGTATGCTGTTTCTGGATCTTATCCAGGAAGGAAATCTCGGCTTGATTAAGGCAGTTGAGAAATTTGATTACAGAAAGGGATTCAAATTCAGCACATATGCTACCTGGTGGATAAGACAGGCAATAACGAGAGCAATAGCCGATCAGGCAAGGACAATAAGGATCCCTGTCCATATGGTGGAGACAATAAACAAGCTTATCAGGGTATCAAGACAATTGCTGCAGGAACTTGGAAGGGACCCTCATCCTGAAGAGATAGCCAAGGAAATGAATATGTCGGTTGAAAAAGTAAGAGAGATCATGAAGATCTCACAGGAACCTGTTTCTCTTGAAACTCCTATCGGAGAAGAAGAGGACAGCCACCTCGGAGACTTCATACCGGATGAAGACGTTCCGGCTCCTGCTGAAGCCGCGGCTTTTACACTGCTAAAGGAGCAGTTGCTGGGTGTGCTGGATACGCTTACCCCAAGAGAGGAAAAGGTACTGCGGCTGAGATTCGGTCTTGATGACGGACGTGCAAGGACCCTTGAAGAAGTCGGCAAGGAGTTTAATGTCACCAGGGAAAGGATCAGGCAGATAGAGGCAAAAGCATTACGTAAGCTGAGGCATCCCAGCAGAAGCAAGAAACTGAAGGATTACCTGGATTAAAACACAGGATACGGCAGAAGATGTGTCTTGATTATTTTTCCTGTCATATGCACTGTGGGCTCTGCAAATGATAAAGACAGGAGGGATAATATGGACAAGAGAATCGGAAACAATGAACTGCCGGAAATTGAATACACTACCTATGACAGGCTCCTCAGGGCATGGGAAAACTCGATGGAGCTTGTCAGGGATTTTGAAATGTATTCCAAAAAAGTAGATGATGAACACATAAAGCAGGTTTTCAAAGAGTTTGCCGAAGATGAAGGCAGGCACGCATCCATATTCAGAGATCTGTTGATGAAATGGAAAAAGAAAAACTAGAAGGCATTGGACAGCAAAAGTAAAAGAATTGCATCAAAACTTTGTAAAAGAAACAGCTATAAAACGATGCTTTGAAAAAATTGAAAAATTTCAGCAAATTTGCTCTTGACCAGCATGGCACAGGTAAGTATAATATATCTTGTTCGTTCCTCAATAGCTCAGTCGGTAGAGCATGCGGCTGTTAACCGCAGGGTCGTAGGTTCGAGTCCTACTTGAGGAGCCACTGGGGCCTTTAGCTCAGTTGGTTAGAGCAACCGGCTCATAACCGGTTGGTCCGGGGTTCGAGTCCCTGAAGGCCCACCATGAGAGAGCAAGGATTTTTGTCCTCGCTCTTTTTTATGTTCTTTTTTCAGTATAATCATCGAATATTCTGTCAAAATACATATTTGCAGTTACAGACAGTTTTGATGAACCTTCATTGATTTTTTTCATCGTACTGCTACCAAGACTGTCCGGAATAACTGTTTCTGCAGCTGTTTCAATATCTTTGACAGGTTTTTTTGAATAAGGTCTGCCCATGTTTCCTGTGCTCCATATAATTCTTAATTTAGTGTATAATTAAGAATGTGCAAAAAAATCAGAATTATTACACCGGAGAAAACAAATGAAGCTTAATGCAAGACTAAGGATGATAGCGGACAGCATTCCGCAATGCAGTACCCTCGCAGATATCGGAACCGATCATGCATATATACCCATTGAAGCAGTAACTGCGGGAATATGCAAAAAGGCGCTGGCAGCGGACCTGAGGCCCGGACCTCTCAGAATCGCACAGTCAAATATAAAAAAATACGGTCTCGAAGACTTCATTGAAACAAGACTCGGGGACGGCCTTTGGCCAATCGAAGTTTCTGAGTGCGATGTTATAGTAATTGCCGGCATGGGCGGACTGCTGATAAAAAAAATCCTCTCAGATTCTTTTGAAAAAGCCAGGATTTCACGAAAGCTGCTGCTTCAGCCCAACAATGCGGCAGATGCACTGCGGAAATGGCTTTATGAAAACGGATTTGACATAACAGGCGAAAAACTCGCTGAAGACGCGGGAAAGATTTACTGCATGCTGGAAGCCAGGTGGACCGGCATCATTACACAAAAGGATGATTTTACATATTACATAGGAGAAAAAATATTTGAAGCAAACAGGCAGTTGCTTGATAAATATCTGAGAAAAAAGCTAGGAGAACTGAACAAGATACTGTGGGGAAGGGCACAGTCTGACCCGGACAGGGTGCGCCGGTCTGATGATGAGACCTCTATTGATACGGATACCTGCAGGACAATAAGGGATAAACTGCAGGCATATCTGCAGAGATAACGGAACAAACATTTATGCAGAACAGCAAAGATTTAAAATTTTTTGCCGCAGAAATTTACTGAACGAAGTGCTATAATTGAACGGGAGGAGAAGATATCATGGTTACCTGCTCAGATGTAGCAGATTTTCTGGAACAGATAGCACCGCCGCAACTGGCTGAGGAATGGGACAATACAGGTTTGATCGCAGGCAGCTCAAATGCCGGTGTGAAAAAGATACTTGTCTGCCTTGATGTTACTTTTGCTGCTTTGAAGAAGGCAGCCGCAGAAAAGGCAGATCTGATCGTATCACACCATCCGCTGATCTTTAAGGGGATCAAACGCATAGTAGAAGATGATGTAAAGGGGCGGCAGATATTTACTGCAATTCGTAACGGAATCAGTGTTATCTCTGCTCATACAAATCTCGACTATGCTGATAAAGGTGTCAATTTCCGTCTTGCCTCTGTATTGGGACTTACAGACACTGTTTTGCTCGGAAACGGTCCTGGAAGGGTAGGTATGCTTGAAAACAGAAAAAATCTCAATGATTTTGTGAGATATGTAAAAGATTGCCTTGATGTACCCAATGTCAGGGTAGTGGGCAGGGCTGATTCAGGTATAGAGAAAGTTGCCGTTTTCAGCGGCAGTTTTGATGGTGACCTGGATGCTGTACAACGGTCAGGAGCAGATGTAACAGTTACGGGAGATATAAAATACCATACTGCACTCGATGCTGCTGAGGCAGGGATGTGTTTGATCGATGCCGGGCATTTTAACACGGAAAAAATAGTTCTGCCATACCTTGCAGCTTTACTGGCGGAAAGATTCCCCGATGTTGAAATTGTAAGGTATAAACAGGAGACGGATCCGTTTATAACCTATTGACTGACATATGCATATGTATTATTATAATTAAGCATTAACTAAAGTTAATAAAAAGCATTAAATAAAGTTAATAAATGAGTAAGCCAGATAATCGCGGGTACAGTGCCGAAAGGCCGTATCTGAGGAAAGTCCGGGCTCCACAGGGCAAGGGTGCCGGGTAACTCCCGGTGAAGGCGACTTCAAGGAAAGTGCAACAGAAATATACCGCTTAATGCGCAATGCAGCAGCAATACGCATTAAGTAAGGGTGGAAAGGCGAGGTAAGAGCTCACCAGCGGCATGGCGACTTGCCGGTCTATGTAAACCCCACCCGGAGCAACACCGCAGAGGGACATATGGTGGCCCGCCAGTCCCGGGCAGGTGGCTTGAGCCATGCAGAA
>Ga0134090_1001237_pt1 | contig 17137 bp, 13 predicted proteins | sample 1_4taG_FD_94453 | JGI IMG/M metagenome (GOLD analysis project Ga0134090, IMG submission 94453) | Switchgrass degrading microbial communities from high solid loading bioreactors in New Hampshire, USA - 1_4_20_6_A1 metaG | ecosystem: Engineered > Bioreactor > Semi-continuous > Anaerobic >...
GTTATTCTCCAGGGCCAGTTCAATTGCATCAGTGGTCATAGCAGCATGAGTTGTAATCATAATCTGATCCACTTTTGCAGCAGCGATTTCTTTCTTATCATTATTGTCCTGGATTTGAAAGCATTCTCCCCGCCTGCAAAGATAAAGGCCCGGTGTGTTAAGCACCAGCTTCATTTTACACCTCCAAAAGCATTTTTTGATTTCGGAATCTGTTTGATGTATCGTCTACATCACTAATAGTTAATGGTATATGGACAGTTTTTAACCTTATTTTTATGGAACATCTACTTCAACCATTAATGAATTCTTCGTGGGTAAGGTGGCTTTTAAGTTTCAATCCTTATTTTTATGGAACATCTACTTCAACCAGCCCGTCAACGTGAATTGGAAGAGTTGCGACAGCTGTTTCAATCCTTATTTTTATGGAACATCTACTTCAACATAGCTGAAGGCTTTGCGGATGTGATAGTTTCTGAAGTTTCAATCCTTATTTTTATGGAACATCTACTTCAACGTACATAATTTGACACACCTCATATACTGATCGGCCGGTTTCAATCCTTATTTTTATGGAACATCTACTTCAACAATAGCAACAGTTTTATTTGATTCTTCATCCATAGCAGTTTCAATCCTTATTTTTATGGAACATCTACTTCAACTTTTTTGATGGCGATGTAATTTTATATAGGTTTTTCGGTTTCAATCCTTATTTTTATGGAACATCTACTTCAACAAACAACAAATGCTGTTATTGATTCATCCGATTGGAGTTTCAATCCTTATTTTTATGGAACATCTACTTCAACTTCTAGGCACTGGGGCGGGTTTGCGGCCTCTATGATGCGTTTCAATCCTTATTTTTATGGAACATCTACTTCAACTTAAAACGGTATTTTCGTCTAAATGATGCTTAGACTGTTTCAATCCTTATTTTTATGGAACATCTACTTCAACTTACAGAAATGGGATACGATGCAATAGCAGAAGATATGTTTCAATCCTTATTTTTATGGAACATCTACTTCAACCTCCATCAATGGCGGCAGAATTGCACTTATTACGTGTTTCAATCCTTATTTTTATGGAACATCTACTTCAACTGTCCTCGATATGCTCTTTTCTGCTTCATCAGAATTTAGTTTCAATCCTTATTTTTATGGAACATCTACTTCAACTCCTCGATATGCTCTTTTCTGCTTCATCAGAATTTAGTTTCAATCCTTATTTTTATGGAACATCTACTTCAACAAATTGAAAAATGGAAAGCTGAAAGAAAGGAGAGGTGTTTCAATCCTTATTTTTATGGAACATCTACTTCAACAGCTAAAGGAGATGTTAGCTGGTGTGGACGTAAGCGAGCTGTTTCAATCCTTATTTTTATGGAACATCTACTTCAACAAAGACATCTATAGATATAGATACTTAGCACCATGCAAGTTTCAATCCTTATTTTTATGGAACATCTACTTCAACTTAATTTTTTGTTTTCCACCTTCATTGTTGCGTTTTTGTTTCAATCCTTATTTTTATGGAACATCTACTTCAACTAAAAGAAATGCTTGCCGGTGTGGACGTAAATGAATGTTTCAATCCTTATTTTTATGGAACATCTACTTCAACAAAACGTCGATGGCTGGGACATTACAGTCCCAGTCGGTTTCAATCCTTATTTTTATGGAACATCTACTTCAACAAAAGGGGGGAAAATAATTGAGTACACCTAAGAGCCGTTTCAATCCTTATTTTTATGGAACATCTACTTCAACCCTAATAGCGAACGCAAAGTTGATGTTGACAAAGTGGTTTCAATCCTTATTTTTATGGAACATCTACTTCAACTCTAGTACGGGTAATTCGTACACAGTGGCTCAAATTGGGTTTCAATCCTTATTTTTATGGAACATCTACTTCAACCTATATTGCAAGCTATGTCCGGGGTATTTTTTACTGGTTTCAATCCTTATTTTTATGGAACATCTACTTCAACATATTTTGGCACTATGGGTTTACTTCACTTTATATAAAGTTTCAATCCTTATTTTTATGGAACATCTACTTCAACCACGACTTTAGTCGTTGGGATGAAGGCTAATGTTTGCGTTTCAATCCTTATTTTTATGGAACATCTACTTCAACGAAATATACTACTATAGGTATTTGACTTGCAATAAAGTTTCAATCCTTATTTTTATGGAACATCTACTTCAACAGCTAGACAATCTCGAGCAATCGCTTGCACACAGTTTTGTTTCAATCCTTATTTTTATGGAACATCTACTTCAACTTTTTTTAAATATAAAAGTAGGATTTTTTTTAATAGTTTCAATCCTTATTTTTATGGAACATCTACTTCAACTTTTTTTAAATATAAAAGTAGGATTTTTTTTAATAGTTTCAATCCTTATTTTTATGGAACATCTACTTCAACCAGGCAAAACTTGATTGATAAAATAGAAAATCTAGGTCGTTTCAATCCTTATTTTTATGGAACATCTACTTCAACTCGACGTGCTGAATCCGGATATTGCAGCACGTGTTAAGTTTCAATCCTTATTTTTATGGAACATCTACTTCAACTTGACACCCCTGGAGGTACCCAGTCAATGCAAGTCGGTTTCAATCCTTATTTTTATGGAACATCTACTTCAACCAGAGATTGAGCTGGGAAAGCGAGGTTGTGGATGATGCCGTTTCAATCCTTATTTTTATGGAACATCTACTTCAACTCGTTAGTTGCAAACTGACTTTTCAACATATCCCCAGTTTCAATCCTTATTTTTATGGAACATCTACTTCAACGGCGCTTTACTATGGACGCGTAACCATATTTATATAGTTTCAATCCTTATTTTTATGGAACATCTACTTCAACTTAAGGAAATGTTGGCTGGAGTAGATATTAATGAAAGTTTCAATCCTTATTTTTATGGAACATCTACTTCAACATTCTTTTGCTGGAGAGCGTTTGCAAGGGTTACCAAGTTTCAATCCTTATTTTTATGGAACATCTACTTCAACACTATCACCGACTGTCAACACTTTTTCAAAAGATTTTGTTTCAATCCTTATTTTTATGGAACATCTACTTCAACGGACACGGCGGCCGTCGGATTTGCTCTTTTTCGTCGGTTTCAATCCTTATTTTTATGGAACATCTACTTCAACTTGACACCCCTGGAGGTACCCAGTCAATGCAAGTCGGTTTCAATCCTTATTTTTATGGAACATCTACTTCAACCTGGACATCTATCTGCTGAAGATAGAGAAAAAATTGCGTTTCAATCCTTATTTTTATGGAACATCTACTTCAACTCAATCCGGACCCCGAAAGACCACATGTTGGTACTGGAGTTTCAATCCTTATTTTTATGGAACATCTACTTCAACCTTCTTTAAATGATAAACCTTGACGCTGGTAATGGTCGTTTCAATCCTTATTTTTATGGAACATCTACTTCAACATGCCGTATACATCACCAAGAGGCTGAAACGATTGGGTTTCAATCCTTATTTTTATGGAACATCTACTTCAACTTTTAGTCCAACTTAAATTAGGTATATCAGAAGCAGAGTTTCAATCCTTATTTTTATGGAACATCTACTTCAACACTTCATCAGCTTTCATATTCATTAATTCTAATCTAGTTTCAATCCTTATTTTTATGGAACATCTACTTCAACAAATGCAAAGAACCGTAGGACGTACGGGGATAGCTTGGGTTTCAATCCTTATTTTTATGGAACATCTACTTCAACCAGATAAAGGTGGTGAGATAAGTATGGGAACAGCGATATGTTTCAATCCTTATTTTTATGGAACATCTACTTCAACTTCTAACCAATCCTGCATTGCAAAATATTTCGCATGTTCGTTTCAATCCTTATTTTTATGGAACATCTACTTCAACTTGGATACTTTGTAATCTCTGTATCAACGCTTAGTTGTTTCAATCCTTATTTTTATGGAACATCTACTTCAACTTATATCCCTTTGGTCATTTTGTCCAATGGGTTCATGTTTCAATCCTTATTTTTATGGAACATCTACTTCAACTTACAATACCAATTACAAAGACAAGGTTCGGAGAGGTGTTTCAATCCTTATTTTTATGGAACATCTACTTCAACGCTCTAATTCTTTAATTTGTTGCTTAGTAGTTTGTAGTTTCAATCCTTATTTTTATGGAACATCTACTTCAACTTGACGACCCTTCTTATATAGGCAGGGACTTAGGCCTGTTTCAATCCTTATTTTTATGGAACATCTACTTCAACTGGTTTCAAGTTCTTTTATAGGTGCGGCCAAATCTAAAGGTTTCAATCCTTATTTTTATGGAACATCTACTTCAACAATAAGGAAAGGGTGCGTACTATGGATAGAAAAAAGTTTCAATCCTTATTTTTATGGAACATCTACTTCAACCTAAGATAATATCCTACGGCATTACAGTAATCTACGATGTTTCAATCCTTATTTTTATGGAACATCTACTTCAACCAGGTAAGAAACGGGTGGGTTATCCCACCCAAAGACAGTTGTTTCAATCCTTATTTTTATGGAACATCTACTTCAACATTCACAAGTGTGTTTGCATCTACAGTATGCTTGTGTGTTTCAATCCTTATTTTTATGGAACATCTACTTCAACTAGGAAAATACAAAACACCGGAAGAAGCTGAAAACAGTTTCAATCCTTATTTTTATGGAACATCTACTTCAACGAAAGAAGAAAGGAATAAATGACTAACAAACTTTAGGTTTCAATCCTTATTTTTATGGAACATCTACTTCAACTGTAAACTCGCTCTTTACTCCATAACCCTTTGTCGGTTTCAATCCTTATTTTTATGGAACATCTACTTCAACTCGCAGCAATTGACTTAACTAAATATCAGGAGGAGGGTTTCAATCCTTATTTTTATGGAACATCTACTTCAACTTCTAGGCACTGGGGGGGGTTTGTGGCCCCTATGATGCGTTTCAATCCTTATTTTTATGGAACATCTACTTCAACCAACAGAGATGCTTCATAAGTACATAATTGAATATGGTTTCAATCCTTATTTTTATGGAACATCTACTTCAACTTACAAAAAATTTTAAAAATTCGTCGATTTTTAGGTGTTTCAATCCTTATTTTTATGGAACATCTACTTCAACGGAAAGGATTGATAGAATGTTTGTTGAAGTAATTTAGTTTCAATCCTTATTTTTATGGAACATCTACTTCAACCGATCGCGCGGTTACATTTGAAGCGGCCGAGAAGTTAAGTTTCAATCCTTATTTTTATGGAACATCTACTTCAACTTCTCTATCTTCATATAATTCTTTTACAGAATCACTGTTTCAATCCTTATTTTTATGGAACATCTACTTCAACCAGTGAGGTGTCAAGAAAGGATGATGGTATGAAAATGTTTCAATCCTTATTTTTATGGAACATCTACTTCAACTACTTATAGCTTTCACTGAAAATAAAGAACGAATCCGTTTCAATCCTTATTTTTATGGAACATCTACTTCAACAATGGAAAGATAAGGAGGTTTGATATTATGAGAGAAGGTTTCAATCCTTATTTTTATGGAACATCTACTTCAACATTGCCACAACTTTTCCGTAACATGTTTTATCAAATTGGTTTCAATCCTTATTTTTATGGAACATCTACTTCAACTCCCATCCGTCAGGCATTGTGTAGTTATCTTCTAATAGTTTCAATCCTTATTTTTATGGAACATCTACTTCAACCTGATTTTACTATTTTTACAGGATTAGTTTTATAAGGGTTTCAATCCTTATTTTTATGGAACATCTACTTCAACTTTTTTTTGTGGTGGATTTTTAGCATCATAGATGCCGGTTTCAATCCTTATTTTTATGGAACATCTACTTCAACCACTCAAAGACAGTTTTATTAAGGACATAAAGATCGGTTTCAATCCTTATTTTTATGGAACATCTACTTCAACTAGTAGGTCAAGCATAATTTCCATTACTGTAAGCATGTGTTTCAATCCTTATTTTTATGGAACATCTACTTCAACCTAACTTTTCAATAAGTCCTTTTATGCCGTCTCTTAGTTTCAATCCTTATTTTTATGGAACATCTACTTCAACTTTTTCGCACTGGGTTTTCGGGAATAAGCTTATCATGTTTCAATCCTTATTTTTATGGAACATCTACTTCAACTGCAACAACAGAATATTTTGGCAAAGCAAGCAAAAAGTTTCAATCCTTATTTTTATGGAACATCTACTTCAACGTTTCTGCACTGAAGAACATAAAATTCGATTTTTTGAGTTTCAATCCTTATTTTTATGGAACATCTACTTCAACAGCCCGTAAAGCTGTATCGCTTAAAAATTAACGCTTACAAGATTTTTTTGACGGAACTTTTTTGAGCTTCTCCTATTATAAATCGGCAAATTCTTACATATTTTTATACATTTTTGAGTTATCAACACAAGCTTACACCTCAGTAATTTCAATACCTACAACCATATTAATAAAAATTTTTCAATAATTTTTCAGCCACAATTTTCCATAATATTTTATCTCCTATTCCAACATATCATAATAAATATATAGATTCAATACTTTTGTATTTCAAATTTTTCTAGAGATTGATAAACTTACAAATTGAGAATATTTCCTCCTTATTTATACATTCAATAGAACATAGTAAATCTATGTAATCTTCAACCACTTTTTTAAACTCCATATACTTTTCTTTATTTATAAACTCGTAACCATGAGCAAAAATACTATTATTTCTTACATCAACCTTACTTCTTAATCTATTTATACTATCAGTTTCTTTTCCCGGCTTTTTTGTTTTCATTATCTCATCTCCAACTGCCGCAAGTATTATATATCCTGCCAAAAGACTTATTTTTCTATCCAATTGTTTCCACTCATTTAACCCTTTTATCTTTCTTATGATTTTATTGGCATTTTCAAGTAGAATACTTTCATCTTCACATAATTTAGTAAAATCAGCATTCGATGTATCAATACCATAATTCCACAATCTTTTCTGTTCTACAATTTCAAGAATGCGGTATAAAAGCAGAGAGGCCATCTCATATTTTTCCTGTTTTTCTCTTCTCATTGCGTTTTGATACAAATTTGCAATCAAATAACCTATATTGTTAAATATTATACTTTTATCCTTAGTTGCTTCTTCACTACAATGAATTTTTTCCAATACTTTGATAACTTCTAACTGTTTTTTTAACTTTTCAATCTGTGAACTTAGAGTAAAACCCTTCTCCAATTTTCCTTCTGTTTCAATTATTTCACAACACCTAGACAAATTTTCAGATGCTTTGCTTATATCAAGGCTGTCCCAAGCATTATAAGCTTTTGATATGTATTTTAATGCACTATATTCCTTTGCTTTTGTCCCTGGAACTCTCTGTTCAAGTTCCTTAAATATTCTATATGCTGAGACATAATCCATATTGTTAAATAACGATATAGCCTGTTCTCCTTCCAGGTCTCCAAAAACAGAATAAGGATCGTCAATATAACACAGTTTTTCACTTCCAGGTTCAGGTTTTCTGAGATCCGGAAGAAAATTTCCACCAACATAGATTAGTTTCGCCCCTATAGCCGAACCTGCCATTGCACATCCGGCAGCCATAGATTTTGTTCCACCAGTAAAATCAACATAAATATTCTTTGGCCTTCCCCATTTTTCATAAATATCTTTTATTTTTTGATATAACTGCAACGGATTTTCCGCATCCACATCAGTTGCTATATATTGACTTGGTTTTAACTTCGTAAATTCTATTACGTCATCGAGAAGATGATGAGACTTATCGGTATACAGAATCAATACTTTTTCAGGTTTTAATACTGCAATGGATAATACCAACGGTTCATATGACGTCCCAAGGGTAAGCACCATTGCATCGCAATTTCCAGTAACCTTTTTAGCATTTTCCTGAATGAAATACTCAATAATAAGCGGCATTAATTCCTTTTTGTAATACTGTTCTGCAAGTATTCTTCGTTCATTGTTGCTTCTGTCCATTGCATACCACATATCTCTCTTTTCTTTCATTTTTATATAAATATCATTCATAAAATCTTCCTTTCCATATTATATAAACAAATAAGAACTCAACTCAAATTATTAAGATATGTAATATTTTTCAAATCTCTCAATAAACGAATCAAGTTTGCATGCAAATTTATCTTTAGAAGGGTTAACCATTCTAAATTGCGCATGATCAAGATCATTTCTAAATTCAATTAACTCTCCAAACAACTCAATTGTATCATCAGAAATGAAATTTCCCCTGTTTTCCAGTATAGTTTTTATATCTCCAACGATCTCAATTTGAAGTTTCTTTATGTTTTTAGCGTATAATTTACCAATTAATTCTTCTGCAATTAATCTATCGGGATCTTCCTTTTCCCAATCAAGACCTGTATTTATACAAACATAATTGATTATATTTTCTCTTAAAAATGTATAGGCTTGTTGATATTGACCAAATTTTTTACATAGTTTAACACATTCTAATATATTTTCTATCAGATTTTCATTTTGAAAGAAAGCTACCTGATTCTCAACTTGTTCCAGTATATGAAAAAACGGTTGTATAGTAATATGCTTTTCTGTATTTAACGCTTTAATTTCACACAAAACTTGATACAACTTTCTACCGTCTTCTAAAACTGATTTTCCTCTCACAAGTTTCAAATCTGTATAAAATTCTTTTATAAGTTTTGAACATTTTTTTACAAGTTTAATTAACTCATCTGTTCCTTTTGCTTCCCTTAATAAAGGACCTAAAGTTTTTTCAACAGTGGAACAGAACATCTCACATTCACCCGTCATAAGCAATTGTTCAACTCCCGAACTCCATTCTCCAATCTGATCAAACAATGTCAAATCATATATAGGTGCTCTATCATTTTCTTTAGCTTCATACGCGCCATAAAATATTCCTTTAATAATACAGTTTTTTGCAACCTTTGCATAATTTAAAACAGACATAAATATTATTGGTATATTTCTAAGAGAGTGAGTCACATCAACATATATTTCATCATTTATATCAATCTCGTTATATACATTTAAAAAAATTTTCCACACATCATTATTTGCTTTCCCATCAGGTATATCAACTGCTTTGCAATTAATGTTTAATTTTTCCAATTTACTTTTAAGGCCAATATTACTTTCAGGTTCCCAATGCTTCTTTCGTGCTTCTTCTGTCACAAATACTGTAACATTTAAATCTTGTTCATCCAATAATTTAGTAATAGCTTCTTGTATATACTCTGTTTTATATCCTTCGTTTTTATTTTGAAAATAATACTCTACGCTTTTATAATCTCCAATTCCCAAAAACGCAAAAAGTTTTTTAGCCATTATTCTATCCCCCTTGACCTCTAAACTTTTTCCTCTTTCCAAAATTGACTTATTCATCATTTTCAAATTTATAATTTTTAAGTATATTAAAAGCTTCAGTATTTAGATTTAATGATTTTGTATTATTGTAATAACCTTTTTTATTATGCTGTTTATTTGATTCATTATGGTTCTTCCGCTTGTCACGTTTTACCTCATGATTACCATTTTTCTGCGTTATTCCTTTCATTTTTGTAGATATTACATTTCCCGTTTCACGGACAGCATCTTCCAATGTAGGCAACTCAGCCCTCTTTGCGAACTCTCCTACCTTCATATATCTAGTCTCTGAATTTTTCAAAACCTTTTTACTAAGTTCAAACTCCCTGTAACTTATAATTTCTTTTACATTGCTCACCTTTATTCTGTAATGTTCGATTATGTATTTCTTGAAAGTTTCCACATACTTGTCTGTCTTTTCTTCCTTGAGATAATTAGCATTAAAAGAAGTGTACTTTTCTTTTATATCTTCTATAAAAAGTCCCAAAATCCGTATCCTGCATTTACCGAATCCATAAGGCTTTCCTTTACCCAGGTTAAAGTATCCTTCAGTGTCTCCTTGTTTTAATGAGTATATCAAAAGTCCCAATTCCTCATCTGTCAAATTTTCAAATTTAACTTTTCCTATAAATTTAGTATTTTCTGCATAGCACTTCATCCTTGTAACAAGTCTTTCTTTCTTTTCCTGTTCTTCCATTCCTTGAATATCAAGACTTTCTTTCATCCAGTAAAACTTCCGTCCTCTTATTTCGTACCCTTCTGTGCTATACGATTCCAAAGTGTCTTTTCTTTGTTTTAAATAACCTTTATACCATGACGGTTTTGGCTCCGCCAACATCATTTCATACTCTTTTGTTATTTCAGGATTGGGACTTTCACAAACAGCATCCAAAAACGAAAGCTTCGTTCTAAAATCTTTCCATCCAAACATCGCATCAATGAAATCTGTTCCGGTATAATTTTTGTGAGCCTCCGGTATTCCGTCATATATATCTCCTTCGGCTGGAATCCTCAGATACGGAGTAAAACCAAAAATAAGCCTGTCACCTTCTTTTACAAAGAAAACCGGTTTTACTTCTCCTTCTTTGGGAAGTTCATAATATTCTTTATAAATCTCTTTGCTTGCAGCATTGCGCTCTTGCGTGTACTTCAAATCATCTGTGTAAAGTTCTGCCAATTTTTTTGATACAACTATTTCAGCACTGTTTTTATCTTCCTCAAATATTAAATAGTGGTGCCTCTTGCTATTTATATAATTTGAATTGGCAAGCATACCTTTGAACTTTCCGTTAATATCAATTTTAGGTTTTCCCTCCGCAACATTATATCTTACTTCTATAAAGTATGGTCTGTACTGACTGTTACGGTTTTCTCTTAAAGTCGAATCACTTTTGTAATCTTCTTTTTTGAGATTGTCATTGTATAAATAATATACCCCTTGAACGTTTAAATTTCTTAGTTCCCACTCATGTATTGGCATATACGATTTCATTCTGCTTTCATCGTCCACATTTTTGTTTCCTATCTTAACTGCAGGAGTAATAACATATTCCTCTCCCCTTTTACGTATGTAACCGGCCTGAACTTTTTGAAGAACAGTGTACCTGAAACTTCCCCTTTGACCCGGCTTCATTCCCAAAGTATCAGAATACCACTTTCTAATATTTGCATCTTTGGATGCAAAAGTTCTGTAAAAAAATCTTTTGTTCTCAATATCTTTCTTTCTTTTTGGCTCATTTATCACTGACGCAAAAGAAAATATGGAAGCATTGTACCTTGCGAGACCGCGAATTGTATTTCCCGGAATAACATATTGCCCAAGAGGATTTTTAAAGAGTTCTTCTTCTCTTGAATTATCTTCCTCACTATCTTCTTTCTCTTTACCAAATTCTTTTTTGCCTGCAGAAATATGAAGAGGTGTTATTACCTTGATTTCATACTGAATACATCCTGTCTTCAATCCATCATGATACCTTTCATGCATTAATAGTTCTTCTTCTCTACATTTATCCAAAATGAAGTCTTCCAATTCAATAAAGTTATATGGCGCTTTCGATTTATACACAACATTTTCATTATTGCCCATAACTCATTCCTCCCTTATATGAACTTTACCGGCAACGTTCTTGATATATAAGCCTGTCCATCCTCATCATATTCAATGTATTTTTTTACAGCCAAAACTTTAAGAGGTTCTTTTAAAATCCGATCTTCTAAAATCTGTTCTTCCAAAATAAACTCTTTATCCTCCGGTTCTTCTATATAAAGCATCCCTTTTACTCCGTCTTCCCTGTATATGTGCAAACACTTACCTTCTCCAAAGAAAAAAGCTTCATTAACATTATCTGTATCCAGTTCTATTTGGCCCTTGCCAAATTTCAAATTATCAAAGTAGTATATAATGTAATTGTTAAAATCTTTTATCAAAGAAGCTATATCTCCGCTTTGAATTTTTTCAATTTTCATTTGTCATCACCCCACGTTCATCAAACTCGATATGTAGGAATCAAATATTTTCAATATCTCTCCATCCGGTGACTTAAAATCAAAAACCAATTTTTCACCATCATACAATTCCAAAGCATCTGCCTTGATATATCCTCTCCCTACAGCATAACCGCTTCCGATACTCAGATCTTCTTTGCACAAATCCCTTAGCACCAAAAGCAAAAGCCCTATCTCTTTTTTGTAATCATTTAACCCTGATGTGTTAAAGGTACACTCTATCTCAACATCTCCCATTACAACCTCATCATTCATCAATGCTCTTTGCATGACTCCTCCTGTAAAATAGTCAATCTTTATCTTGTTGTATATACCTTTGTTGGGATTTTTAACTACCGCATCAAAGCAACTTAGTCTTGAAATATGTCCATCATCATCCTTTTTTGATTCTATACCAAATATATTTGTTAAAATTTCCTCACCAATGCAGGGAAAGGTTTTATGCAGTCTCTCCGCGCGTGACCTTATAACACCCTTAATTGAACTTCCGGGAATAATATAGTTGCCTCTGCTGTCTTTTATGTTAATGCCGTCCGGCTGGTTTGATAAACGAACTGTTTCGTCTTTCACCAATAGAGGGGTAACAGTTTTTCCTTTTATTTTAAAACGAACTTTTGAAGTCTCTCGCTCCCTGCCTAATATATCTTGAGTTATTTCAGTGCTGTTGTTTTTTCTCAACATATACTTAAACAAGTCATTAATATTTGTAAAGTCAAATACACTTTTTGAAATTGAGTCCACTTTAAATCTCCCATAGCCTATCATTTTGTTACTTCCCAATGAAATATCCCCTATTGAGAAAGCTTTTAGCAAATCTTCGAATTTTCTTTGCTTTTCTTCAAATTTTCCAGCATCATCTTCATAATTGTTCAGCTCAAAAACAAACTCAAAAGTTAATCCTTCATTTAAAAAACGTCTTTTAAATTTCTTACCGGATTTTTTAACATCATCTGAAACTTCAACTGTCATTCTTTTAGGATCCATCTTTATTCCCGGTCTTGACGAAATCATCGCTTTCACATAATCATTAACAAGATAACCGTCATAAAAAACAATCTGACTCATTCCTGTTTTTTGGCCGCCGAACAATTCATTAAAATTCTCATTGGAATTCTTATCAATGTAATTTTCATAATAGTTTCGAAAAGCACCTGCAACAGATGAACCGGGTATATAAACTTTACCTGTCAGTTGATCTATTTTCAGATTATCTTCGTCATCTCTAATTGCCAAAGGTGAAATCGTTGTTGCTTTAACATTGTATCTTATTGTTTTAAACAATCTGTTTTTATAAATCATGATATCACCTCTTTTTCTTTCAATCTCAGACAGTATTCAAAAAAACTGATAAAGAAGCCCATTTTAAGATTATATAGAACTTGAGCTTTTTGACTTTCAACAGGATATTGGCATCTGCCCAATGTAATGCCTTTACTCACAATATTCTCAATTTCACGGAAAACAGAATTGGATTTATTCTGTACAAAATCTTCAAGCATTTTTTGAATACTTAGTCTTTCTGAACTGGACTTGTCCAAAGTGTTTGCAACAGTAAAGTCATACAATTTATGCCATACGTCCTTTCCCTTTTTCTTTCTTATGTGTTCAAGATATTCATTCAAATATTTTCTAAAGTCATGTTCCGTCTGGTAGAACCCATTTTGGAAAATATTCAGAAGCTTTCCTATTTGACTTTGAAGACTTTCTTGAGGTCTCTTTACATCTTTTAGCAGTCCTATTACCATTTTTTCAATTTGAAGTCTTGACCGGCTCTTAAAAATATTACATAAAATCATATTTGCAACATGTTTGTCCTCATCTGTAAGTTCAATATCTGATTTTTCAACAATATCTTTTTCCCTATATCTTGAAACGACCATATCATCTTGAATTTTGCCCAATACGGCAATTTGGCCATATCCGTCCTCTCTTCTTAGTCCAACACCTTCAGATGCCAATTTTTTTATTCTATCCGGGTTAATCTTTCCTTCCACTTTGTACTTTATTACACTCCCCTTCAATACGGCGGTGTAGCAAACTGTATTTGTTCTGTACAAAGTATTGTAAGATGCCGCAACTCCAAGACTTGAATAAGACTCTATATATTCACATTTACCTTCAATTCCAAGCATTTCTTTTAATTCATTTTCCGGTATGTATGTATTAACTTTACCGTTGTAATAAAGTATTGCATCAGATAAAAAGTAAATATATAAATCCTCTTTAATATCCAAATCCGATTCATATAAACAAACAGTAGAAACTTCTTTTATACTAATTACTCTGCACTTTCCATAGCCACTTCCCCTTGAACCGCCGAAATAAATATAATCTTTACTCAATATTTTTACTATGTCATCATAATACTTCTCAGGAACTCGAATATAGGCTCTAAAGCATTCACCTTTTCTTATTGCCTCATATCTGAACATTTTTAATTTACTATTGTCATTTAACGTATCTTTTTTATTGATATGAAGATTTTCGATCTTTCCCGGATTATATCCCAGCAGGAGCTTTTCATTTTTCGCATCTTTAACCACAAATTCATAATTGTTTAAAGGAATGCTGTTTTCTATTTTTCTGTTAAATGAGTGTACCACATGGACATTATCTTTATTTGAACGTATCTCCTGTTTGTCACCCATATACCCCTGCATCATTGGTATTGCAGGATTCCCATCCAGCAAAGGATAAGCATTATAAAATATTGAAATGCCGTTCAATATCTCTTTTGGAATAAAGCATTTTTCTTCAACCAAGCCCCAAGCAACAGCTCCTTTTACTACAGAACCCGGAATATATGAATAACTGTACTCATTATTTGAATCCCGTTCAAATTTGCCAAGTTTCAAAGGCTCCAGTGCCTGAATGTCAAACTGAATAGATTTATGCATTTAGCTTCACCTTCTTTTCTAAAAATCTTATATATTCATGTGTTACTTCTTTTTCTTCCAGCCAAAGTGAAACCCTGACTTCTCCTTTTCCCTTCGTTTCATTGGAGCCCAAATGACGGAGCATAGAACAAGCCGAAGCCAAAAGAATTTTATCCTCATTATCCAGTTTCTTAGGTGAATAAACAGTCGAATAAAGTACAATTCCCCTGTTTATCACTCTATAATTTCTTAATGAATTTTTCTTTGCAACACCTGAAACGTAATTAATAGATGTCTGAGTTTCTATATGCGTTAGTGCTTCTAAAATTTCCTCCGGCTTGATATCTGAGTCTTTCATATAACACTTGAAATAATCTTTGATATTTTTCGAAAATTCGCAGTCGGAAAATTTTAGTTTGCTATGACTGTATTTCTCAGCCACACCAAAAAGCTCTTCTTTTTTCTTTTGTAATATCTCTGCAATTTCTCTGCATTCATCTATTTCCATTAATATATTTACAAATACCGATGCCATTTCTCCCAGTTTTCCTTTTAAAGTTTTTCCGTTGATATATAAAAATCCATATTCATCATGCAAAACATCAGCATCAACAAACCCTGGAACTGAATTACCGCTTCCAAAAACAGCGTCCGTCAATAATTCAATTTTCAATGTATATTCTTCCATACTTACACCTCCTCATCACAAAACGGTATAAAATAATCCAATGCTTCTATTGCATCAAACAAAACACATTTTCCGTTTAGGAATCCGCTTTTTGCATTAAGCCGGTGTGCACCAAGTACATTATAAATCTGATTAATTTCTATATAGGTATCTAAATAAGCCTCTCCTTTTTTCATTTCTTTTAACATTCCTTTTATTTTTCCCCTGGGTAATTTTCTCGATCTTATTACCTCTATATCCTTCCTAAAAAGAGAATAATGATTTGGTGAATCTGATTCTTTTGAAACCACCAACGGTCTCATGGAAAGGTCTTTACCGTCAAGTGTCTTATAAACTGTGTTTCTAATCTCACCCAAATTGTTATTGTATTCTCCTTGAACTATATGCCAGTCGATCCTCGATTCAATTTTGCCTTCTTCAATACTTGATTTTGCATTTTTACAAAGTTCTTCGGATAATTCGTATGTTTTAAAAAACGGATATTTTTCTTTCACAATTGCAATACCGGCGCAGGCCGTTATCTTTTCTCCCATAACTTTATACTTTTCCAACTCTTGCAAGAAAATATAAGCACATTCCAAAGCAATCCTCGCATCAGTGATATAACAAACATCGTCGCCTGCCAGCACAACTTTTCGAATCGGTATAACCGAACTTTTAAGTTCCATTCTTTCTTTTTCCAAGTTTTTACGATTTTTTTCTACTGTCTCAACCATTTTGTTAAAAGCTGTTTTGAAAGCCTTGTCAATATCTGTTGAAAACTGATTCAATGCATTTATGTATTGTTCATTTATTTCCTTTATATTTTCAGAATTATACTTGCTTCTAAAACTTTCTCTCAAGTTGCTTATCCGCTTTCCCATCCTGTTTCCGTCAATATGTGTAATGGCTATATAGCTTTTTTCATTTTTACTTACACCCAAATCCTTAATATCTAAAGCAAATTGACTGTTACTTTTTCCCCTTTGGTTAAACATATCAATTTTTGATTTTGCCTCACTGGAATAGTAGTTTCCGCTTAATTCTTCTTTATAAATGGCAGGTAGTCTTGTAGAACTGCATTTTTTCGATACTCCAAAGTCAATAATACAAGAATACGTATCTCTTTTTGCCTTTTTTCTTTCCAATCTCTCAAACAATTCTCTGGTTTTATCGATAATGATATCTTTTTCAGGATCATATTCCAAACTTGCAATAAAAAATTCTAACGAAGGATATTCTTTTATAATTCGTCTGGAATAGGCTTTTGAAAAGTTAATACAATCATCATTGTTTTCAAAATAATAAATACTGCTACCTCCTCCAGAACTGATATGATTGCCGTTATAATCATCACAGAGTTCCTGTGGAAGTTCTTTAGTCACAAATTCAATTATCTCTGATGCTCCGATATTTTCTCTTAACCTGTTAGATTTAAAAATATAACTTTGCTTTTTTGATACTTCCAAAATCGTTAAAAATCCCATTATTCCCCCTCCTTATTTAATTGCTTGTTTATTATTTATCAGTTTTCTACACAAAACCTCCGTCCTTTACCTTGACCACAGTACCAAATCCTCTCGCCACCGACTTACCCAACCCCAGATAATCCGGTATCACAAAATTGGTCAAAAACCTTCCTTTAAATCCGA
>Ga0134090_1001247_pt1 | contig 17049 bp, 9 predicted proteins | sample 1_4taG_FD_94453 | JGI IMG/M metagenome (GOLD analysis project Ga0134090, IMG submission 94453) | Switchgrass degrading microbial communities from high solid loading bioreactors in New Hampshire, USA - 1_4_20_6_A1 metaG | ecosystem: Engineered > Bioreactor > Semi-continuous > Anaerobic > Digestate...
GCTGCTTTAGTATATATACCAATGGGCCCTGAATATATACCGCCTCCACCCGAACTATTAATCATATTTATTGCAATTACATTTGTTTCACCATATTTTAATACCGAGGAAGATATCTTATATTCTCTGAGCTCTGCCCAGTGTGATACTACAAACTCACCATTTTCCATCCCTGTGCTTCCCACTTTTTGTCCATTGATAAATACTTCGTCAGCATCATCAATTTTTCCGGCTAGAAGTGTTAAATCTTCAGTAGGGCAGTCTGCAGGAACGAAAAACTCTCTTCTGTACCATGCCCTGCCCGTATACCATCCCAAATCATCATAGCCACCAAATCCATTAGTCCACCAATCCAGGCCGGGCTGCACAGTTCTCCAGGAACTAACATCAAGATCCACTGCAGCCCCGTCAATGCGGTTGTCGTTAGGTTCTTTTATGAAGAGCCAGTTTCCCATTAAATCAATCTGTAAATCCTCAGGCGCAGTTCCAATAGGAGTTACTTTTATTACAGGTTTTGTTCCAATATCAAATTTCTTTTCTAATAAGGAAACAGTAACTTTGATATTAAAGTTATTGTCTTCAGTCAAATTTTCTACCGGTACAATAAAATGTCCATTATAAGTCTTTGCTTCACTACTGTAAACATCCTTAATCTCACTGGTATTGGTTAACAGTATTTGACCATTCTGCGCGCTTAAAACGTCAATGGTTACCAACATGGGAATTGCTTCTTCTCCATTGCTTGAATCAACATATTTTGAGATGTTGCTTCCCACATTTATTGCATAGTCTACACTTATACTCGTATCATTTATTTCAAGGGCTTGAGGAGTCACTGTAAAACTTCCGCTAACAAGTCCTTTTGTAAAATGGTCACTGTGCATCTTAAAAGATTTATTCATGGATGCCAGATAGAATTCGCTATTGTGACCTCCCGGCCTTGTAGTATACTGGTGTGAAACGCTTTGATTTCTTAGATAAACATGTATATCATTTGTCGAATCTACTGCTGATGTGAGTGGATCGTCTGTTCCTCCATCAAGGTATAAAGAATAATTACTTAGTCCATTTCTACCCAATTCTTTTATTTTATCTATAGGTTTTTGGCCCAGATTATTCTGAGTTCCAAGGTCTCCCATATGGCTTGCTATTGAAGTAAATGTTTCAGGATGCTGAAGCCCAATCATATATGCACCGTGTCCACCCATTCCAACTCCGGAAATACCTCTGTATCGCGGATCAGGTATTGTCCTGTATTTTCCATCAATAAATTTGACAAGTTCTTCTACAATTGTGTCTTTGTATTTATCAGCAAACCAGCTGTCTTTATCAGTATCAGGCATTATTACTATCATTTTTTGAATAATACCTTCGTTTACCCATGTGTCTAATTTTTCATCTATTTTATCTTCTTCAAATTGTTCACTGGATTTATTATTTTCATGAAGCAGATAAACAGAAGGATAACTTTGCTTACTTTCATAATATCCTTCCGGGAGATACACTCTAAAGGTCATTTCTTTTCCCAATATGTCTGAGTAATATGAGTCCAAGAAGAATCTGCTGTTATTTTGTGTTTCATTTCCTTGCGATGCAAATAACATTTCACTATCCTGTGTGTCTTCAGTGTTATCTTCAGCTATAAACTCATCCCCCCTGGACAAGTCTTTCTCTTCGTGTTGGTCATTATCTTGCCTGTCATCAAACTCAATACTGGCAAAGACCGGCATGCCCATGACAGTAATTAGCACTGCAAGCAATAATGCAACCACTTTTTTCAAATCACTCATCCTCCTTTATAAAATTTATTTATAATCAAACAGCAAATACTCATTTGCTGTAAGTTGCAAATTGATAAGCATACTGCAAAACATTGATAGTCATCCGAATACCTTTGCCTTCAGTTTATTTTCATTCTAGTGATTAATAAAGCTTATTTGTGAAATCATATTGAGACTTTAAGTTCTGCTTAAAATGTGAGTAAAGTGTGTTTATTTACTCCTATGTTAGCTCTGGATAAGATTAGCTGTCCATGGAAAAAACGAAGGATATTTGTACTATTTGATTATTTTTTATTTAGCAATGATTTCATACTCACTGGGAGATACACCAAAGTACTTTTTAAAACACTTACTAAAATAACTTGCATCACTAAAGCCTACTAGATCTGAAATTTCAGACAATTTCAAATTACCTGTCTTTAAATATTCCCTTGCATTTTTCATTCTTACATTTGTGATATATTCGTTAATAGTAATTCCAAATTCTTTTTTATATATTGCCCTAAGATAACTTGAATTGACATATACATTAGATGCTACTTTACTGATATTTAAATCTTTATCAGGATAATGGGTATCAATGTAATTCTTTGCGGCCTCTGCAATTTTTCTGGTTCTGGTGATTTTGTTATTGGCAGAACTCTGCAATACTTTCTTAAACAGATTCACCACCCAATTAAATGCCTCATCTATTGAATGTTTATTTTTTATTTCAGAGAAAGGAGAAAAGTTTTTACCAAATATATTTTGAATATCATTACCACACTCCGTCACATATGACAAAAGTAAAGAAATAACTCCCATAAAAGCTGCATATGCATATTCTACCGTGACCTTTTGACTCTTCAAGTATAATAGTATTTCTTCCAGCTTGGCTTTAACATTTTCAAAATTACCCAACCTTAGATTAATTAAGATGTCTTCGTTTATAGCAGCCGGATACAGACCTTTTCTCAGACCAATAAGATTTACATTATTATACTCAATTACTCTGTCGCATCCCAAAATAAATTTGTTTTGAAGAGCAGCAAGAGCATCAAGATATGATTTACGTATTCCCCTGAATCCCATTTGCATTGAACCAATTCCCACCGTAATGGTAAATCCAAAATATTGTTTTACCAAGCGACACAGTTTTTCAAACGTTTCTATGATAATATCATTGCCTTCTCCGTCACCAAATTCAAAAATAGAGACTATTCTTTCTTCCGGTCCATTAAAAATAATATGACTGCCCTTTGTTTTAATAATTTCATCTAAAATATTTGATACAGCAAATTTCCATAATGACCTTTCCTTAAATTCCTCAAGATTTTGATATATTTTGTCTATTTCAATGCAGGCAACAAGATATTTCTGTGAAAATATGCAAATTCCCAGATTATTTAGCAATGTGTTTGTTTGCTCATCATCATAAGTATAATCGCTGCTTACCAGATAATTAAACAGCCATTCCCTTACAAAATGCATGTGATTTCCCAAGTTAGCTTTTTCCTGTCTTTCTTTTTGAATTTTATTTTTAGCTTTGATTAATGATCTTAATAATTCTTCCTTTTCAAAGGGTTTTGTAATAAAGTCAATAACTCCCAGTCTGATAGCTTTTCTGGCATGCTCGAATTCACTATGACCGGTTAAAATAATTATTAATATTTCCGGATATTCTTCCTTTAATTTTTCTGATAGTTCTAAACCATCCATAAACGGCATATTAATATCAACTAATATAATATCAGGAGTATTTTTTTCTATTTTTTTTAATGCGTCCACTCCGTTTTTTGCTTCATCACATAATTCAAACCCGTACAATTCCCAGCCTATGTGAGAACGAAGATATTCTCTGAATATAGGCTCATCATCTACTATCATTATTTTAACCATTAATTTAACCTCTTTTCTTTCTTAGGTAAGGAAATAGTAACTTCAGTTCCTTCACCCAGTTTACTCTTTATATCAAGGCCATATTTTTCTCCAAAAAACAATCTTATTCTGTCATGAACACTATATATCCCAAAAGAGCCTTTTTCCTTTACATTTTTATTATTTAGAATCTCATTTAGATTTTCCTCCGAAATGCCTATGCCATCATCAATAACTTTAATGATAATTCTATCATTTAAGGAATAACCCTTTATTACTATCTTGCCAAAGGTACCTTTCTTTCTTAGTCCATGATAAATTGCATTCTCAACTATGGGTTGTACAGTAAGTTTTACTATGTAATTTTTTAAAATATCTTCGTTAATATCTATATCAAAATCAAATACGTCCGAAAACCTAATTCTTTGGATAAACAAATATTCTTTCACTATTTTTATCTCTTCTTCAATAGTAATGATTTCTCTTCCATTGCTCAAGACACTCCTGTAAAAATCCGCCAGTGCCTTAGTTGTCTTTTTAACGCCATCTATCTTATTCATTTCAGCCAGAACATAAATAACATCAAGAGTATTGTATAGAAAATGAGGTTTTATCTGTGACTGTATTAATGCTAGTTCATATTCTCTTTTTTTTCTTTGTTCATCATATACATTATTTATCAGTACCTTAATTCTCTGAATCATTGTATTAAAACCTGAAGCAAGTAATCCAATTTCATCACTTGTAGTAATGTCGCAATAAACGTTAATATTGCCTTCTTTTACTTTGGACATATTATTAGTGAGTTTAATTATCGGACTTACAAGCAATTTAGACAGTATACCGGCACTCCAAAGAGCAAACAACAGACATGCAATTCCTATTAAAATAACAACAAGTGTAATTTTTTTAATTTCCGAAGTCAATTCGTTAAGAGGGATTTGACACACTAAATTTAAATTAAACTCTGAATTTTGAAATTTGCTTCGTGATACTAACATTTCAGTACCTTGTAATGTCATTATTTCTGTTGTGTTATTACTGTTTAATATCCAATCCAGCAAGGATAAATCATCTATTCGTTTTAAAACGTCCTCTTGATTTTTCGACGAAATAATAATACCTTGATTATCAACTATGTAATAGTAGCTGCCAAGGCTAATGTCTACTTTTTTATATATATCTGATAATGAACTTTCCCTCAAATTCAATACAAGCGAACCCAGATTCTGCCCTGTATTAATATTAATTACCCGTTTCCCAAGTGTCATTACAGGTAAATCTTTATCTGTGGTTAAATAATCCCGTGTCTGCATTTCAAACCATATATTATTTCCGTTAGTCGCATCAATTTCCTTTAGAATTTCGCTTTCAATTGCCTTTTCTTTATTATATTCCAACAATATATCCGAGCCGTAAATCTTATCATTTTCATCGATAAATGCCACCGATTCAACGTCTGGAAATAGTAACAATGCAAAACTTAATTGATTTCTTATTTTGTTTTGAAGGGTTAAATCTGCCATTGGATCCATATCCGCTGCTGATTCTTCAGCTAATACTTTATTTAAATTTATAACAAGTGTATTTGCACAACTTTCGACACTTTCCAGTTTGCTTTCAATTCGTGAAATAATTAGACCAGAGTTATCATTTATACTTTTTTTAGTTTTTTCTATTATATTTTTACTAAATATACTACTTGGCACATACCCTAGAATAAATAATGGAATAATTATTATCGGAAGATACGTAATAATAATTTTATTTCTTATAGATTGGTTAGCAAACCAGCACTTAACATATGTAAGCCCGACCATTTTATACTCCCTTTACATTATTGCTTTAAAAAATAACATGGTAACGTCTTGCAGAATTAAGTTTTGGTTTTACTCTCATTGCTAATATCGCTTCTGTTTTAATTTCTTGTGTCCGTAGCTGATTCCAAATTAGGTTCGGGTCTGACTCATGTAAAAAATTACAAATTAAACTTTTTCTCTGGTTTCACGCCTTTTTTTACAACTTTTGCGAATTACTAATTCGCTTGGAACAAGCACCTTTTTAGGTAAGGTACGCTCCCTATAAATCCTTTCCTGTAATAATTCAATAGCTGTCTCAGCCATAAAAACTATAGGTACCCTGACTGTTGTTAGTGTGGGTATCAAGTATTTAGACGTTGGAAGGTCATTAAATCCTATAATGCTTATATCATTGGGAACGTTTATTTTTGCTTCATGAAGCGCTCTTAAGGCACCTGTAGCCATAGTATCGTTTGCAATAAAAAATGCTGAAGGTATATGTCCTGATTTAATAGCCTCATTAATTAGCCTGTAACCTTCACCAAAAGAAAGCTTATTTCCAACATAGACATAATCAGGATTATAAAGATTATATTTTTCTAAAATGTCAATAAACAGTTTCTGTCTGTTATCAACAGTTATTTCCTTATTGTCTCCAATTACAGAACCTCCAATAAAGCCTATTTCAGTATGTCCTAAGTCTATCAGATATTGCAGCGCTTCTGAAATGCCCAATCTATAATTTATTGTAACTGAATCATATTTTTTTTCATGGGGTGAAGAATCCACAAAGACAATGTCATTTGTAAACTTAGACAATTCTTCTATTTCCTCATCAGAAAACTTTCCTATAGCAATCATTCCATCTATATCTGAATTAATAAGGGCATGATACTTTCCATTATATTTGTTCACCCTGAATGTATTTATGTTTGAAAGGGAACACTGTTTTTCAATTGCTGTCATGAGATATAGATAATACGGATCATCCAACTGTTCAATCTCAGTATACCAGTCCACAATACCTAAACTGGGCCGTTCTTTCTTTACCCTGTTGGTTTTGCGCTCCCGAACAGTTTTATATTCAAGTTCTTCAGCTATCTTAAAAATACGCATTTGGGTTTCCGGTGAAACTGAAAGAGTACCATCGTGATTTAATACTCTTGAAACAGTTGCCGGCGAAACACCTGCTTTAAGAGCTATATCCTTTATTGTTGCCATGTTAGTCCCCTTTTCTTTGCATAAAATAAAAATATAAATAATACAAACACATTCCTCATATTTATAATTATATATAGTTTTAATAATATTTCAATGTTTAGTAAATATTTATTATGCTTTTCAGTAGTAAAAAATACTCCGAATTGAAATAATAATATTTTTTACCTTTTGTCCCCCTCAAACCAACGGCTTATATGCTGATACGAAGACAATCGTTGCATTTTTTTACCTATCCCGGACATGCCATGTTTAATCCCCATTTGTATAGCGACAACACTTTTCGGTAAATTTTTAGTAAAATTTTATTGACTTTTTTACCTGTTTCCATTAACCTATAAGTGAAACAATCAATTAATGAATGTAGTTGATATCCGGATTTAAATTTCAATTTATTATTGTATTAGATAAAGCACTAAACGTTGCCCTTCTACTTACCATCATTATTTAATTTAGGCTTGGATATTTTTTAACACTACATTCATTAAAAAAGAAGAGGGGGAAAAAACGTGAAAAAGGCATTATCTCTTTTGCTTGCTGTATTAATGACACTATCATTAGCAGCATGCGGTGGCAACACCAAAGAATCTCAAACCAACACCAACGACTCTCAAACTAATGTAGACAAGGGACAGGAGGACACCAAAAAAACTTCAGATGAAAAGTCAGGCAAAATCACAATCTGGGCATGGGACCCCAACTTTAATATCGCAATAATGAATTACGCTAAGGAAATATACACCAAAGACAATCCCAATGTACAAATTGACGTCGTTGACATTGCCAAAGGTGACTTAGAGCAGAAACTTCACACAAATCTGGCATCAGGCGTTAAGGATGGTTTGCCTGAAATAACCCTTATTGAAGACTATAATGCACAAAAATATCTCCAATCCTACCCTGGTTCTTTTGCTGACTTGACAGAGAAAATTAATCATAGTGACTTTGCAGAATATAAAGTCAGTCTCATGACTCTGGACGGAAAAGTTTATGGTGTTCCCTTCGATTCAGGTGTTACAGGTTTCTTTTACAGATCAGATTATCTGGAACAGGCAGGTTATAAACACGATGACCTGGTAAATATTACATGGGATCAATTCTTAGAAATAGGCAAAAACGTTAAACAAAAAACAGGCAAGGCTATGATAGGATTTGATGTAAATGATGGTGGCCTGATGAGAACAATAATGCAATCAGCAGGAAAATGGTATTTTGATGAAAATGGCAATATTAACCTGGCAAACAATGATGTTTTGAAAGAAGCTGTAAGAATATACAAAGAAATAGCAAATTCGGATATAATTAAGCAGACAAGCGGCTGGGATGAATGGGTAGCCGCGTTTAACGCAGGTGACGTCGCTTCGGTTATCACAGGTGTATGGATAATCGGTTCTATCAAAGCAGAAGAAAGCCAGTCAGGCAAATGGAGAGTAGCTCCTATACCTCGTTTAAATATAAGCGGAGCTGTTAATGCATCTAATCTGGGTGGTTCAAGCTGGTATGTGCTCGAAAATACAAAAGGCAAAGATCTTGCTATAGACTTCCTCAATAAAATTTACGCCGGGAATAATGATTTCTATCAAAAAATACTCGTCGACCAAGGAGCTGTCGGTACTTATAAGCCAGCTCAGGGTGGTGCATCATATTCCAGCGAGGATCCTTTCTTCGGCGGTCAAAAAGTTTATGCCGAATTGTCAGAATGGATGAAATCAATACCTGCAATCAACTACGGACTATACACATATGAAGCTGATGCCGCAATATTTACCGTAATGCCTGAAGTTTACTCCGGAAACCTTTCAATTGATGAGGCATTAAAGAAGGCCGAAGAGCAGCTAAAGAATCAGATAAATAACTAGGTATCAATAATTATTAATTGTTCATGAAAACTGACTTAATGAAAATATTTCCGCGGATGCTTTAATCCGCGGAAATATTTGGCCGCTTGCTTTGCAATTACTATAGATATAAAGGTGTTCAAAATGAAGCAGGATTTCTTAAAACGAGGTGAATTTTTATGTCGGGGGCTACCAGCAGTAGATCATTTGCCAGATCCAATAATTTATATGGTTGGCTGTTTATATCTCTAGCAGTGATATTACTTGCAGCATTTTTATTATATCCCATAATTTATTCCTTGTATCTGTCAACTACTTCATCAAAAGGTGTAGTGCAAAAGTTTGTAGGCTTTAATAATTATATAAGACTTGTCAAAGACCCTATGTTTTTACTAGCATTAAAAAATACTTTTATTTTGTTTTTAATACAAGTTCCCATCATGCTTTTTTTGGCTCTTATTCTGGCGTCTATTTTAAATGATAAAACAATAAAGTTCAGAGGCCTTTTCAGAACCGGAATTTTTCTTCCGGCCGTGACATCTCTGGTTGCCTATACAATACTGTTCAAGATGATGTTTGCCCTTGACGGTATTGTAAATACAGCGTTAATGAAATTACATATTATCCAGGAACCTATACCCTGGCTTTTAGACCCCTTCTGGTCAAAAGTGACAATGATAATCGCTCTGACATGGCGATGGACAGGGTACAATATGATTTTTTATCTTTCAGGTTTGCAGAATATTTCTGATGAAATATATGAAGCGTCAGAAATTGATGGAGCAAGTAAAATACAGCAATTTTTATACATCACAATTCCTATTTTAAAACCTTTGATTGTGTTTACGTCAATTATGTCAACAATAGGAACATTGCAGCTATTTGATGAACCCATGAATCTCGCACAAGCAGGCGTTACATCTGCAACAACAGGCCCGGGTAATTCTCTTTTGACATTGTCGGTATACATTTATAATTTATGTTTCAAATATATGCCTGATTTCGGGTATGCAGCTACAGTATCTTATGTAATCGTCTTCATTGTAGCCATACTTACAGTGATTCAATTTAAAGTGGCAGGTGATAATAATTGAAAACTCGTTATATTATAAAAAGAATCCTTGTGTATATTTTTCTTATAGTTACATTTGTCATATCGGTGTTTCCCTTTTACTGGATGATTGTAGGTATGACCAATAAATCAGTGGACGTAATAAAAGGTAAGATGACTTTTGGAAATCAGCTAATTGACAACTTAACAACATTATTTACTTCATACGATATGACTGGAATTTTGCTGAATTCCATAAAAATCTCTGCGTTAACTGTTATAGGTACGTTAATAGTATCATCAATGGCAGCATACGGTTTTCAAATACACACTTCACCTGCACGTGAAAAAATATACAATGTAATGTTGCTATCCATGATGATTCCATTTGCAGCATTAATGATACCTCTGTTTCGTCTGATTGTAAAATTCGGATTACTTAACAAGCACAGTGGTTTGATACTTACCTCAATAGCATCTGTGTTTATAATATTTTTCTTTAGACAAAGTTCTAAATCATTTCCTTTGGAGATTATTCAAGCTGCACGGGTAGACGGGGCAGGAGAATTTCGCATATTCTTTACCATTTTTATGCCCTCCATGAAATCCACTTACGCAGCAGCCGCAATTTATTCATTTATGACCAGCTGGAATGCTTATTTATGGCCGCTAATTGTATTACAGACAGATGAAAAGAAGACAGTTACATTGCTGATATCTTCTATGTCATCAGCTTATACCCCACAATACGGAGTTATTATGACAGCAATAGTTATTGCAACTTTGCCTATAATTATAGTATTTTTTACATTCCAAAAACACTTTGTGCAAGGTATGTTAGGTTCAATAAAACAATAGTCAGGAGTAGGATATGAGAAGGATAATTTCTTTAAATAACAATTGGTACTTCAAAAAACAATATGAACAAGGTCTTGAAAAATCTAATAATTTAGAGGGATTCGAGATAGTTCATCTTCCACACACCAATGTGGAACTGCCTTATAACTATTTTGATGAAAGGTTATATCAAATAGTATCATGCTATAAATACCCTCTTTGTTTGTCAAAAGAGTATAAAGACAACATAATATATGTGCATTTCGAAGGAGTAATGGCATATGCACAAGTATATTTGAACGGTGTATTTGTCGGTGAGCATAAGGGTGGATACACACCATTCGATATAAGGATAGACCCTTACTATAATTGGGACTTGGAAACAAATATTCTAACCGTTGTGGCAGATTCCACCGAACGAGATGATATTCCTCCTTTTGGAGGACAAATTGATTACCTCACATATGGAGGTATTTATCGTGAAGTAAGCCTTGGTATCTATGATGAAATATTTATTAGTAATATAAAAGTTGAGACTCCAAATGTCCTGGAGGATGAAAAGAGTATAAATCTTAAGGTGTTTCTTAATAATATAAATCGGCAAAAAGCCAATGCAGACTTCACCATCAGGATAAGTGAAAAACATGGAAAAGAAATTTTCTGCACGAATTTCAAAAGAGCTATCACAGAAACAACCAGCGCTTTTGATTTTAATATAAACGGTTTAAAAAACATAAAGCTTTGGGATACAGACAACCCAAATCTGTATGAGATTGCAGTCAGTATTAAAACGGAAACTTCCTCAGACGAGTATATTGATACATTCGGATTCAGAGAGGCTAAATTTACTGCAAATGGTTTCTATTTAAACGGTAAATTGCTGAAACTCAGGGGATTGAACAGACATCAATCATATCCCTACGTTGGTTATGCAATGCCAAAACGGGTACAGGAAAAAGATGCGGATATTTTAAAAAACGATCTTCATTTGAACCTGGTAAGGACGTCACACTACCCTCAGTCCAAACACTTTATCAATAAATGTGATGAGATCGGATTGCTGGTGTTTGAAGAGATTCCCGGATGGCAATATATAGGAAATAAGGAATGGAAAGAAGTTGCAAAGCAAAATGTCAGGGAAATGATAGAAAGAGACTGGAACCATCCGTCAATTATATTATGGGGTGTTCGCATAAATGAGTCTTTGGATGATGATGAATTTTATCTGGACACAAATAAAATAGCGCGTGACCTGGACAGCACCAGACAAACTGGTGGGGTACGGTACATCACAGAGAGCAATCTATTAGAGGATGTATATACAATGAATGACTTCATACATGACGGTACTTCAAAACCTTTGAGAAAGCAGCAGGAAGTTACAGGTCTCTCTTATAATGTCCCTTATATGGTAACTGAATTTAACGGACATATGTATCCTACCAAACGTTTTGACTGTGAAGAAAGACAGATGGAACATGCTCTCCGCCATTTGAGAGTTCAAAATGCATCCTATCTGGATGATAGTATTTCAGGAGCAATCGGCTGGGTTGCCTTTGATTACAACACTCATAAAGATTTTGGCTCCGGTGATCGAATATGTTACCATGGCGTTATGGATATGTTCCGCATTCACAAATTTGCATCATATGTATATAAATCACAGGTATCACCTGAAGTTGAACCCGTATTAGAACCCGTTACTTTTTGGGCACGGGGCGAAAGAAGCATCGGTGGCATTATACCTTTGGTTATATTCACCAACTGTGATTATATTGATTTTCAGTATGGGGATAAGGAACCTATTAAAAATATATACCCGCAAAGGGAAATTTATAAAGGTATCCCATACCCTCCTGTGATTATTGATTATTCCGTAATAACACCTGAAGATGTCGGTTCATGGGGAATGATATGGGAAGATGCAGTTATCAGAGGCTATTATAAAGGCAAGCAGGTAATTGAAAAGAAATACAGCTGTAATCCCGTTCCTTCTGAGCTATATGTATCTGCTGACGACCTTATATTGCAGGCATCTCAAAAGGATGCCACCAGGATAGTTGTAAAAGTACTGGATCAATGCGGTAATATTTTACCTTTTCTTGATGAAATAATAAAAATAAAAATAGAAGGACCCGCAAGATTACTAGGGCCTGCAGAAATAGCATTAAAAGGAGGTGTTGTGGCATTTTGGGTTGAAACAATCAATGAGCCGGGATGTATTTATGTTGAGGTTACATCCCAATCTGTAGGGAAAAAGAGTCTTAAAATACATGTAGAATAAAATTTAAGGTTCGATTCCGCCTTAGCCTTCTTATATGAAAAAGCTCCGGTTGTATTACCGGAGCTTTTTCTTGGAGCTGGCGGACGGAATCGAACCCCCGACCTGCTGATTACAAGTCAGCTGCTCTACCTGCTGAGCTACGCCAGCATTTATAATATTAAGTTTAATTGGTGGGCACTATAGGGCTCGAACCTATGACCCCCTGCTTGTAAGGCAGGTGCTCTCCCAGCTGAGCTAAGCGCCCACACAGTATTTACTTCTATGCTTTTGCCCTGAAACTAAGCAAAAATTTCAAGGCCAAAGCAAATAGAATTTGGTGACCCATAGGGGACTCGAACCCCTGTTACCGCCGTGAAAGGGCGGTGTCTTAACCGCTTGACCAATGGGCCATAAAAATGGTAGCGGCGATTGGACTTGAACCAACGACACTGCGGGTATGAACCGCATGCTCTAGCCAACTGAGCTACGCCGCCATGTCTTTCTGTTGAAAATTACCGGATTCAATTATTTCAACCCTCACAGCAATTTCAATCAGCGTGCTTATTTATTGTAACAGAAAGAATGACATAAAGTCAAGAGAAATTTTAAATTACATATTTTTCTTTTATTATTGGCAAAATAACATACAGGAAAGGCTTTATTTTCAGCAGTTAATACAACCTGTTGACTTGCTAAAAAGATAAAAAATTAAAGTAATAAAGACTATCCCGAAAGTAAAGATCAAAAAACAGATTCGTAATTATGATATACCAGACTAATATAAACAACACAATGGAGAGTTATATGAAAGGTAATAAATATGAAATTCTGACAAATAGGCAGATAGCTCTTATAGTCTTAAGTACTACTATAGGATATGGTATTTTGATTCTTCCCAAAAACGCTGCAGAAAATGCAGGTACAGCAGCCTGGGTAGCTGTAGCATTGTCAACAATATACGCATTTTTTGTTACATATATGTTTACATACCTGGGACATGTTCACCCTAACATGACAATGCCTGATTACAGCCAGATGCTTGTTGGCAAATTTCTTACTTTTGTGTTCTTAATTATATACGCCTTAAATCATTTTGTGTTTTTTACACTGTTGATAAGAAGCGTCAGTGAACATATATCTCAGACAGTATTGGTAAGAACACCCAGAGCAGTAATAATCTTTGTATTCCTCTTAGTAGCTTTTTACGCAGTATCCAAAAAGCTTAGGGTAGTAGCTTTGATATGCGAATTCTATGGCGTATCTATTTATATCGGATTAGTTATTATTTGCATTCTTTTATTTACTCAGGGAAACCTTAACAATATAAGACCCCTACTTGGGACATATGATATAAAGTCATATCTCAAAGCCTCGCTGACCCTGTCGATACCCTTTTCAGGCATGGAAACGCTTTTTGCAGTACCTATTGATAAAGCAAACGGAAAAAAAGTTTTTAAATACACATCAACAGCAATCTTTTTGGTTGGATTTCTTTACATTCTAATTGTAGAGTCCTGCATATCTGTAAGGGGAATCAACATGATTATCCATTACAAAGATGCATTGATAGAGGTAGTAAGAAGTGTGGATGTCGTACAGCTGGAATTTCTAAGAAGGCTTGACGGGCTTTTTATCGTCATATGGATAATGGCAGTTTTTACTACCGTAGTAATGTATTTTCACAACACAGTTTTTTTCTTAAGCAAGTGCTTCAATAGAATAAGCTATAACATTATAGCAATTATTGTAACGATTGCTTCATTTTGTCTCTCATTGCTCCCACTTACTCCTTCAGATATTGAGAAGGCACTTAATTATACAGCTTATTTCAATGTAATAACTATAATTTTTATACCGCTGATATTAATTATTTTAACCAAGGTGAAAAAACATGAAAAAAAGTAGGAATATATTTTTCAGGATAATTAAATTAGTATTGATAATTCCCGTATTGCTACTGTCCGCTGGCTGCTGGGATTACCAGGATATAAACAGGCGCACAATATCCATAGCCTTTGGCGTAGACAAAGTCGACGGCATATACCAATACTCCACAGAAGTGGCAAAACTTACATCCGACGAGGGTCAGGCACAGGGAAGCATTCAAATACCAAAAGGGTATATTGTTATATCTGAAGGCGAAAATCTTGAATCAGCAAAGATTGATTATTCGTATAAAATACCCCTTGATGATTTTACAGGAGGAGTAAGAATAGCTTTATTTGGCGAAAATTTTGCGCGTGAAGGGATAGAAGCTTATGTAAACAGACTTGATAATATCTACGGCTACAGAAAAACCACAGCAATGGCAGTTAGCCGTGAAACTCCCTGTGAATTGTTGCAGACCAAGATAAAAAATGATATTTCAACAGGTTTTTATATGTATGATATGATTATTAGTTTGTCAAAGATAGGTCATACCCTTTACCGTAACCTGGGAGACGTCCTTAAGTATATTGCAATGAAAGAAGTAGGATTTCTTCTTCCCTATATAGGAAAAGAAGGTGATAATATTGTATATCTTGGGCTTGCTGTAATAAAAAATTCAAGTCTTGTAGATATTTTAGAGGGTGAAGATGCAAAAGGTGTATTATATCTTCTTTCAGAAAGAAAGCCCCTTTTTTCAGAAGCAATACCTACACCAGGCAACAAAAACTTGCTGTCCTTTCGCGTGTACGCCAAAAAGAAAAAAATTAATACAGAGTATAAAGATAATAGAGTTGTTATAAATGTAGATGTAAGTCTTAATGCTGATTTGGAGTACGAATATTATTTTAACCCCATTACCAAAAAGGATGTAAAGAACTTTGAACATGCTATATCAAATAGAGTTGAAAATATGATAAAAAACTCTATACTAAAGTCCCAGAAGGAGTACGAGTGTGATATTTTTCAGTTTGCCAGACATTTTCAGATTCAACATCCTAAAATTTATGAAAAAATAGAGTGGACAAAAGAATACCCAGAAGCTCAGATAAATGTAAGTGTTAATACTAAGATAAATTCACTGGGATTTTTAGATCCAAATGTAAAAACTAAGTTCTGAGGTGTTTTCATGAGAAAGAAGAATGTTTCTAAAGAAGATATGCAAAGTAAAAATATACAAACAGCACTGGCAAGTTTAGGAAACAAGCTGAAAACAAGGAAATTAATAGTTGAAGGCTCCGAAATAAATATTTATTTTATTTCCCAAATTGTTGACAGGGCAGGTCTTTCCTCCAGCATAATAAAACCAATATTGAATTATTGCGGTAATACACCCCTTACCCTTGAGACTATTGCCTCCTCGGTGCTGTATGTGGATGACATCGTTTTAGAAAGTAATATAGATTCATTAACGGATTATATACTTGATGGCTATGCAATTATTACTGACATGTCCTGCGAAAGATATATCGCAGCTAACATAAGAAAAATTGAGAAAAGAAACATAAGCGGTCCTCAACTTCAGGAAGCTTTAAAAACACCAAGAGACGCTTTCATTGAGGATCTTGAATCAAACCTGTCGTTAATTCAAAATAGAATAAAAGATCCGTCACTCGTTATCGAAAATTATACTATAGGGCGCAGATCACAAACAAAAGTAGCTGTAATATACCTAAAGGATGTAGCAAATCCAATAATAATAGATGATTTGAGGACACGATTAAACAGTATTGATGTCGACGGCATAATTCAATCCGGATATATACAGAAATTCCTCCAAAAAGGTTCCGGAAAACTTTTTCCCAGAGTAGGTACAGCTGAAAGGTCAGAATCTGCCTGCGCTGACATACTTGACGGAAAAATTATTATAATGGCTAATGGAAGCAATCTTGCGCTTACCATTCCTCATGTATTTGTGGAGTTTATTGATTCCGGGGATGATCATTATGATAATATTTATATTTGCATTTTTAATAAGCTTTTGAGGTATTTTGCAGTTATTTTTACCCTTATTTTATCGCCTCTTTACATAATAATAGTAGCATTTCATCCTGACTTTTTACCTCCCAATTATATACTTGCACTTGCAGTCTCAAGAGCAACAGTGCCAATAAATGCTTTTGTTGAGGCCTTTTTGATGGAACTTGCTGCAGAGCTGCTACGTGAGGCAACTATAAGGCTTCCAAAACAAATCGGTCCTGCAATAGGAATTGTAGGCACTATAGTGGTAGGGGAAGCTGCAGTCAGTGCAGGAATTGTGAGCCCTTTGATGGTCATAATCATTTCACTGGCTACTTTAAGCTCTTTCTCCATACCTGACTTTACTATAATGAATTCAATAAGAATATTAAAATTTGCATTGATAATTATTACAGGTTTTTTGGGCTTATTCGGTCTTGTTATGGGACTTACTGCAGTAATGATAGCCCTTTTGTCCGCAACAAGTTTTGGAGTGCCATATTTGTCACCCATAGTCCCA
>Ga0134090_1001250_pt1 | contig 16998 bp, 13 predicted proteins | sample 1_4taG_FD_94453 | JGI IMG/M metagenome (GOLD analysis project Ga0134090, IMG submission 94453) | Switchgrass degrading microbial communities from high solid loading bioreactors in New Hampshire, USA - 1_4_20_6_A1 metaG | ecosystem: Engineered > Bioreactor > Semi-continuous > Anaerobic >...
AAAATATGATGTCAATATTGTTTAAGTTTTAATCAGTACAGTATAAGATAAAGTTTTTCCCGTCCTCTATAATTAGCTTATCGGTATGATAGCATCTATTCCCATATAAAACATGAATTTTAGGAAGCAAATTACAGGGAGGGATATCAAATGGCAGGAAATAAAAAGTATGACCTCATCGTGGCCGGTGGCGGGCTGTCGGGAGTTGCCGCAGCCGTAGCGGCCGCCCGGGAGGGAGTAAAAGTGCTGCTTATTGAAAAGAACGGTTATTTAGGAGGAATGGCCACAGCTGGTCTGGTAAATCCTTTTATGCCCTATTGCGAGCGTTCTGAAAATGGGGGGTATAACTGGAGCAAAATAGTAAATGAAGGCCTTTTCAAAGAAATTTTAAGACGTTTGGATGAACTGGAAGGGCTTCATAAGAACAGACAGACCTTCAATGAGGAAATTATGAAGCTCGTACTGGACAGGATGATACTTGAGCATAAGATTGACATACTGCTGCACTCATTTATTTCCTCAGTGGAAAAGCAAGGTGCAAGGCTGAAAGCAGTCACGGTAACCAGCAAGTCAGGGACAGCTTCCTATGAAGGGTCATACTTTGTAGACGCTACCGGCGATGCTGATCTCAGTACCTTGGCAGGCTGTGAGTATAGAATAGGACGGGACTCGGATCACCTGTGCCAGCCCATGACCCTTTGTTTCAGACTTGCCAATGTTGACACATCCAAATACGACCGCAATTTCGTTAATAAAAAGTTCAATGAAATGAAACAAAAAGGGCTAATAAAAAATCCCCGGGAAGATGTCCTCACTTTCGCCCATGTTGTGGACGATGTGATGCATTTTAATTCCACCCGGGTTGTCGGTAAATCCGGAGTAAAGGCCGAAGACCTTACCCAGGCAGAAATTGAAGCCCGGGAGCAGGTTTATGAATTATACCGCTTTATGAAAGATAATATTCTAGGTTTTGAAAACTGCCAGCTGCTTATGAGCGCACCGGAAATCGGAGTTCGGGAGAGCAGGCGCATTGTAGGTGAATATACGATTACGCAGGAAGACTTGTTGAATACGGTGAAATTTGAAGATTCCATAGCTCGGGGCACATATCCGGTGGATATCCACAATCCTTCAGGCTCCGGAACCGTCATACAGCATATCCCTGCCGGTGACTACTATACCATTCCCTACAGGGCCCTCCTTCCAAAAGGGATGGATAACCTCATCGTGGCAGGCCGGCCTATTTCATCCACCCATGAAGCCCATTCCGCATACAGGGTCATGCCTATATGCACATGCATAGGCGAAGGAGCCGGAACTGCTGCCTCCATAGCGGTAAAACGTAATTTAGCCTTCCGGGATGTGGATTATAAAGAAATTCAGAGTCTGCTGGATAGTCATGGCGCTTTATATTAAATCTCCGTTATGTTAAAATGACCCCATAAACATATTTTGGAGGTCATTCTATGAAGTTCATTGACTTGAGAAGCGATACGGTTACACAACCAACCCAGGAAATGCGGGAAGCCATGTACAAAGCCGAGGTTGGCGACGATGTATATGGAGACGATCCTACCATCAGGGAGCTGGAGGAGTATGCCGCACACCTGGTGGGAAAGGAAGCTTCCCTTTTTGTACCCAGCGGAACCTTCGGCAACCAGCTAGCTCTGTTTACCCACTGCAGGCATGGGGATGAGGTCATATTGGGTGACGACTGCCACATAGTGGCCCATGAAGTAGGTGCTTCATCCGTGATAGCAGGAGTGCAGCTGAGAACGCTGCAAAGCCGTAAAGGCGCTCTTGACCCCGATGAAGTCAGATCGAAAATCAGAGGAGAAGATATCCACTTCCCCAGAACCGGGCTCATATGCTTAGAAAACGCCCATTCCAACGGTAGAGTTATACCGTTGGAAAACATGGAGAAAATATACGGCATTGCCAGGGAACACGGAATTCCTGTCCATCTGGATGGTGCTCGGCTTTTCAACGCTGCTACAAGTCTTGGCATTGATGCCGCTGAGATAGCAAAATACTGCGACTCCGTGATGTTCTGCCTTTCCAAAGGCTTATGCGCACCCGTCGGGTCCATGCTGGCCGGCAGCAGCAGCTTCATTGAGAAAGCCAGAAAAGGCCGCAAGCTTATGGGAGGCGGCATGAGGCAGGCAGGTTTCCTCGCTGCGGCAGGGTTGGTAGCTTTAAAAAAGATGAGGCTAAGGCTCAAGGAAGATCATGACAATGCCGCGCTTTTAGGCCAGGAGCTGGCAAAAATACCAGGCATAAAAGTCTTTACGGATGACATACAGATAAACATGGTCTACTTCGACATGAGAGACACCGGGGACGATGGTTCTAAGCTGGTGAAGGAACTACTCAAAGAAGGAATTAAAATAAACGGACCGGAAAATGGCATTATGCGTTTTGTTACCAACTACTGGGTAACAAAGGATGATATAATGCATGTGGTGGATGTAATAAAAAATGTGCTGAAGGCAGCATGATAAAAGCTGTGGTGCATTGTTTTTCTGATTTTAACATTTTGATTAAGAAAGCAATGGCCCTGGAGAGTAATTAACGGTGAATGCCGTTTCATTGATCGCCATTATGCTTAATATTGAAAAAGAACTCCCTTCATACATAAACTGCTGTCAATGAAGGGAGCTCTTTTTATAGTCTTTATAGTTTTTATAGTCTGTATAGTTTTTATAGTCTTTATAGCCTTTATAGCCTTTGTAGTCTTTAAGGCTTAGGCGGTGATTATGTTGTTGGCTGCCTGCAGCCCTAGCTTCTCTATCGCCTGCTCGCGCATCTTGTATTTAAGTATTTTTCCGGCTGCGTTCATGGGGAATTCGGTCACAAATTCCACATACCTTGGAGTCTTATGCTTTGCCATATGCGAGCGTACAAAATCCTTGAGTTCTTCTTCCGTCATCGTTTCTCCGTCTTTTAGTATTACGCATGCCATTATCTCTTCACCATACTGTTTGTCCGGAACTCCGATGACCTGGACATCCCTTACCTTGGGATGGGTATAGATGAAGTCCTCAATCTCCTTGGGATAAATATTCTCTCCTCCGCGGATGATCATGTCTTTGATGCGTCCGGTGATTTTAAAATTACCGTTGGAATCCCTTCTGGCCAGGTCGCCGGTATGCAGCCATCCATCCTTATCGATAGCAGCTGCTGTCGCTTCCGGCATTTTATAATAGCCTTTCATGATATTGTAGCCCCGGGCGACAAATTCTCCATCCACACCGTCGGGCAAATCTTCGCCGGTCACAGGGTCCACGATTTTGCACTCTATTCCTGGGAGAGGACGTCCTACGGTGTTTACCCTAACCTCCAGGGGGTCATCCACACGGCTCTGGGTACAGCCGGGGGATGCCTCGGTCTGCCCGTATACAATGGTTATCTCCTTCATGTTCATTTTATCCACAACATCCTGCATTACCTTTACAGGACAAGGGCTGCCTGCCATTATGCCCGTTCTCATATAGGAGAAATCCGTTTTCGGGAAATCCTCATGCTCCAGCAGGGCGATAAACATGGTGGGTACGCCGTGGAAGCAGGTGATTTTTTCTTTGTTAATGCACTCCAGTGCCGCCTTCGGTGAGAAATATGGCAGCGGGGACATGGTGACTCCGTGAGTCATGGCAGCTGTCATTGCCAGCACCATGCCAAAGCAGTGGAACATGGGCACCTGAATCATCATGCGGTCCGCGGTGGAAAGATCCATACAGTCACCTATGCACTTTCCGTTGTTCACGACATTGTAGTGAGTGAGCATAACAGCTTTAGGAAAGCCTGTGGTTCCAGAGGTATACTGCATGTTGCACACATCATGCTTGTTTATGGAAGCTTCCCGCAGGTAAACGGATGCCAGCGGCACCTTATCCGCCAAAGCAATGGCTTCATCCCAGGTCAGGCATCCCTTTTGCTTTGACTCTATTGTGATGATGTTGCGCAGGAAAGGAAGACGTTTTATGTAAAGCGGCTTACCTGCTTCAGCAGTTTCCAACTCAGGGCACAGCTCTTTTATAATCTCAACATAATTGGAATCCTTATATCCGTCTATCATAACAAGGGTATGAGTATCCGACTGCCGCAGCAGATATTCGGCTTCATGAATCTTATAGGCTGTATTCACCGTCACAAGGACCGCCCCTATTTTTACCGTTGCCCAAAAGGTGATGAACCACTGGGGCACATTGGTGGCCCATATTGCGACATGGTCCCCCGGCTTGACGCCTAATGCAATCAATGAACGGGCAAAGGTATCCACATCATCCCTGAATTCGGCATACGTCCTTGTGTAATCCATAGTGGTGTACCGGAACGCATATTGATCCGGAAACTCATCCACTACGCGGTCAAGCACCTGAGGAAAGGTCAGGTCTATCAGAGTATCCTTCTCCCAAATGTATTTGCCTGTCTTTGTCTTATTGTCAAACAACTTGGTACTTACATTGTTCTTGCCCAAATACTTTTCCATGAAATTTGCGAAATGAGGGAATACTATGCCGGCATCTTCTATATCCGGAGCCCAACGTTTAACCCATTCCAGAGAAACATATCCGTCATAGTTGATGGAACGCAGTGCCAGCATCATATCATCTATGGGCAGGTCCCCTTCACCCATCATGCGGTATTGGGTTTTTCCATCCACAACTACCGAATCCTTGGCATGTACATGTTTTATGTAAGCTCCCAGATTCTGCACCGTCTTAGCCGGTGATTCACCGGCATACCTGTAGGGATGGTGGATATCCCACAGGGCTGCCACCGCATCGCTGGCCACAGAGTTCAACAGGTTGCACAGACGAGCTGTATCCGAGTATACACCATTGGTTTCCACCAAAAGGGTTACTCCCTTTTCCTCGGCAACAGGAGCCAGGCGTTTCAGCATGGAGATGACTATCTCATCATCCACTTCACCTTCCGGATGAGGTTCAAGGTCTCCAAGTATGCGGACATAAGGCGTACCAAGCTTCGAGGCGAGGTTGATATACTTCACGATTTCCTGAAAGTTTTCCTCCTCTTTTTCAGGAAACTTCAGACAACAGCCGGAAGAAAGGCAGGGAATTTCCAGACGCAACCCGGCAAGCTTCTTGATAGTTTGCGGAAGCTGGCTTTCAGAAAATGGATTTGAATCGGCTGTAAAGATGTCATCTCCCAATCCACGGATTTCAATTCCTTTAAAGCCAAGATCTTTGGCCATGGAATATGTGTCTGTCCAGCTGAAACCAGGACAGCCCAAAGTTGAAAACGAAATTTTCATGATTATCCCCTCCATAAACTTTCCTGAATATAACAAAAGGCTTTCATCTCCGACATTTCTGCCAGAGACGAAAGCCATTACTTCCGTGGTACCACTCTAATTGGTATGTACATACCCTCTTTGCGGCATCGATCTTACGATGAATGCCCTCTCGTTATAACGGCGAGAAACCCGGTCCCACCTACTTGCCACAAACAGCACGGAGCCGCCGCAGCTTTCAGCTGACTGCTCAAGGGGGAGTTCACAGCCTGCCATGTGCACTGTCTCTCAGCAACCGACAGCTCTCTGAAGCACATTAAAACAGTGTGTTTTCCCTGTCAACGCATTTACGAATATACAATATTGCTGCAAATAATATCAAATATTTAATTATATGTCAAGTATCAAAGTTTACAATACACCCAAATGTTCAGCCAGTATTTTAGCGCCCATGACGATTAATATAATGCCCCCGGTCAGCTCAGCCTTTGATTTAAACCTGCAGCCAAACACACTGCCGATTTTTACTCCCAGGAAGGATATGATAAAAGTGGTGATGCCGATTATGGAAACCGCCGGGATAATGTCAACCTGCAGGAAAGCAAAAGTTATTCCCACTGCAAGAGCATCAATGCTAGTGGCAACTGACAGAACAAGCATTCTTTTCAAACCGAAATCGCTATCCACCTCACACTCTTCATCCCTAGATTCACGGATCATGTTGATGCCTATCAACGAAAGCAGAATAAAGGCAACCCAATGGTCAATAGATGTTATCGCACTGCTGAACCGGGTTCCGAGTATATAGCCCAGGAGAGGCATTAATGCCTGAAAGCCTCCAAAGAAAGCTCCTGTCATCAGCGCATTCTTATAGTTCAATTTCCTCATGGATAATCCTTTGGTGATAGCTACCGCAAAGGCATCCATCGCTAAACCAATCGCAATCATAAGCAACTCATATAATCCCATATTTTTCCTCCACAAGCTAAAGTGCTTACTCAAAAAAAACTCATAAGTAGCCTTTTTAGCTACCTATGAGTCTTGTTCTTTAAGGCAAGCCAGGCTGTTGTGCAGCCATGATGTTGACTTGTCACACATATAAAATGTGCAAACTACTCCCCCACAGGATATGCAATTTTTTATATTATATCACAGCTTTGCTCAAATTTCTATATATTTCATTATTCTTCCCTTTATATTTCCGGAAACAACAGACCTTCCAGTCCTAAATAACAGCTTCCTGCCACCGGCATCAGTCAGTATGGCATCAGCCGGAGCACGAACACAGCTTCAAGGTAATCGATATAACCTTAATAATTTTACATAAAAGCACCTGTTGATGTAAAGGGTTTTTCATTATCAAGGATGATTTTTATGCAGAGTTTTCGCAATGCCATTGATTTACATAGGTTGTAATATTGAAAGTATTCAATTTGCAAGCCTCCCCATGGCATGCACCGGATCAGCATCTCAAGTGTCCTCAAAGCAGGTTCTGCGGAAAGACAAAATCGGCGACCGGGATATACATCTCCCCGACCGCCGTACATCGATCTCATATGGAATTATGATAAATATAACTTTAATAAGAATTAACCCTTTTTAGATGATGTGTACCTGATAAAGTGCTATGTGGAAGCTTTCTCATCCGCTTTGGCCTTTTTCTCCCCTATGCTTAAAACAAGGTTGAGAAGGATTCCGAATATAGCCGCTCCTGCAATACAAGGAACATTTACTCCAAAGAACGGTATATTTCCGCCGAAGGCATACTGTCCTCCCAGTCCTATAACCATGATGGTTGCAATTACGGCTATGTTTTTGGAGCTGAAAAGGTCAACCTTTTTTTCCACCATTATAGCAACACCCTGAGCTGCTATAGCACCGAACAGATAGATTTCCATACCTCCAATAACCGCTGTGGGTATTGAATAAATTGCATTTACCAGCGGAGTAAAGCAGGCAATTACCATAGCAATAATTGAAGCTGCAATTATTACCGGTACGGAGAATATTCTGGTGATAGCCATTGCACTGATGTTTTCTCCATAGTTGGTTCCGGCAGGACCTCCCACTAAACCGGATACAATATCACCAATACCGTCTCCTATCAGGTTGAGACCCAGCTTGTCCGCTATGTTGAACTTCTTACCGGTACCCTTCTTCTTTGCCAAGTCATTTACATAAATGTCCAGCTGATATACATGGGCTGTAGATTCCGGAATGGTGGCAATAGCTATTGGCATGATGGCTGCAACCGCCATTGCTGATGGTTTTGGCAAAGTGAAAATCGGCAGGGCGAAAATTCCACTGTTGGCAGTCTCCGGCAGCACTTTGAAGAGGTTTATGCCGGTTGCCAGATTTATAATAAAAGTTGCTAAGCATCCAACAATTGGTCCAAGAATAAGGGGCAGCTGTCCCATAAAACCTTTCAGATATACTGAAAACAATATAGTCGAAATCAATGTGACCAGTGAGATGATCCATGCCATGTTTTTCGCCAGCTGCATCTGAGAGTCAGCCACTACCACCGTACCTGCCGTATCAATTGCTATAGATGCGGCATCACTTAAGGCAGTGCCTGCCAAGGTAAGTCCTATTACCATTGCTATCGGTCCTGTAATTGAAGCAGGTAAAATCTTTTCTATGGAATCTCTTCCGAATCGATTTACTATCAAGCCTGCAATAATCGAAACAAAACCGGACATGACTATACCGAATTGAGCTATGGATATCTTTTCGTTAAGCGTCAAACCGGCCAGAGCTTCCGAAGTCATCAAGCTGCCTATCGCAGCAACGTATGAAAAGCTCGAACCGTAATATAGCGGAATTTTTCTTCCGGTGACCAGTATGAAGCAAATAGTTGCAAAACCGCTGGCAAAAATCGTTGTAGAAATGTGAAAACCTGTGATGATTGCAACAGCTACCGTTGCGGGAAACATTACAATGACTTGCTGCAGAGCATAAAGCAATAACTTCCAGACCGGTGGCCGTTCGTCGGGCAAGTACCCGATTTCCTGCTGATTTCTTACCATAAAACATCCCCCTCATATTAAGTTTAAATTATTTGTGTTTAGTTGAATGCTGGTAACTTCATGCCATCCGTTAAGGCAAGCCGCTCTGAATGACATAAAAAAATCTTGCCTGAGATATCACAGACAAGATCGTGTTTCATTCAAGATCACATATGCATCATATATACACACATGTACATATAATTAAATGTGTTCAATATCTTGTCGGCATCTCTGTACCAGACTTAAAAATATTCAACCTTCGACATTGTATCATATGTAATTAGTTTTTTCAACATATTTTAGAATTTTCAGAAAAGTTTTCTCCCAGGGTTTAATTGAAAAAGTTATTTCCACCCCAAGTTCATAAACAGTGGAATTTAGTTATTATGTAAATCAGCAGAAATAAAAAAGGTGGAAGTTACTTTTACAACGTGGCATGTATTTTTCAATTCACTGTTTTGCCTGCTATTTAACTTAAGAAAAATTCAGCCAACAACGGATGCTTTTATTTATATACATTGATTCCTTTCAGGGCAGCAGCCATCTATTTTCTATCATCTATAATCAAACCGATTTTATATAGAATATAGTATTTGAAAAAATCATAGTATTATATGTGCCGGTCTTATAAATACAGATAAAATCCGGCTGATTTCCATAGCTTATATGACATCTTATTTTCATATGTGAAGGTAGGTATGTGCAGTTATGATTTTCATCATATCAAAGAAAAGTCTGATATATGCCGGAATTGGCATTATTCTGTGTGCCGTTTTGGTCTTTGGCACATGGATGCTGGTTTCAAATCAGATTGTTCAAAACGCCTTTTTAAGCGATGGTGAGGATGCTTTAGAGGCTGAACCCGGAACCGGTACAACATCCGGGTCTGGCACCGTATCCGGTTCCGGCTCAGAATCCGAATCCCAAAAGAGTCAAAAATCGTATATAAAGTGGGTGGATTTTAATGTTCCCTATGAGGCCATGTACAAAGCAATGAAGCTGGATATAAATTCCCAGGACAAACCGGTTAAATTGAACTGGATTGAAATGCTGGCCTATCTCGCCGCAAAAAACGGAGGCAATTTTAAGGGATATAAGGATAAGCAGCTGGATGATCTGGCCGAAATCCTAAGCTCGGGGAAAACCATGGAAGAGCTTACACAGAATTTGAAATACTACCCCTACTATCTCGAAGCCTACAGCGCAGTGTTGTCGGGTTTTGTAGGAGAATATGAAATCGAAGTGCCGGACAAAAATGCAGAAGGGGGAAAACGCTGGGAAAGACGTTACGGCCTCAAGGCCTTCTCCCCCATAGCAAAGAATTTTCCATACAGCCACTACGATGACTTTGGAAACAGCCGCACCTATGGCTTTAAAAGAGTACATCTCGGGAATGACCTTATGGGGCAGGTAGGGACGCCCATCATTGCTGTGGAAGGCGGAGTTGTGGAAGCTATGGGCTGGAATCAGTATGGTGGCTGGAGAATTGGAATTCGTTCCCACGACTCCAAAAGATATTACTATTATGCGCACCTTAGAAAGAATTTCCCATACAGAAAGGATTTAAAGGTCGGGTCGGTGGTTAAGGCTGGAGATGTCATAGGATATATGGGACGAAGCGGTTACAGCAGGGAAGAAAATGTAAACAACATACGGCAGCCCCATCTTCATTTCGGTATGCAGCTGATTTTTGACGAATCTCAAAAAGAGGGCAAAAATGAAATCTGGATAGATGTATATCAAATTGTACGCCTTCTGAACCGCAACAGGTCGGAAGTAGTCAAAAATCCTGAAACTAAGGATTATTACAGGGTTTATGATTTTCGTGACAGCAGTGAGCTGTCAAAACCAAGCACTCCTCCCGATGATGCACTTATTGATGAAGACATTTTTGATGATATTTTTGACACCGGCGTCATTGATGAAGGTGTTCCGGAAGACTGCCCGGCTGATGGGATATAAGCTGCTATACAGTATATTTCTCCATATTTCGGTAAAGCTAACATCGGTATTCATTCTTCACAGCTTTATTAAAATACCGATGTTAGCTTTATCTTTTGGGCCAGCAAACTGGTGCTATTGAAGGTAAAATAAGCTCCGGATAAGACAGACCAAACTTAAAGCACAGTTTGATGCATTTATTTTACGAAAGATGGGAGGATATGATATGAAAGCACTTGTCTATGAGGGAGTAAGAAAAGTGGGTGTCAGCAATGTAGGTGATCCGCAAATTAAAAAACCGGATGATATAATAATCAGAGTTACATCCACAGCCATTTGCGGTTCAGATTTGCACCTCATCCACGGATTTGTACCAAACATGCCAAAAGGCTTCATTCTTGGCCATGAAACCATGGGAATTGTTGAAGAAGTAGGAAGGGATGTCCATAAAGTAAAAAAAGGCGACAGAGTTATAGTTCCCTTCCCGGTAGCCTGCGGCCATTGCTGGTATTGCGAGCACGATCTTTGGAGCCAATGCGACAATTCCAATACCAACGGAGAGGTGGGCGGCCTTTTCGGTTACAGCAAAACCTATGGCGGATATGACGGAGGTCAGGCGGAATACCTAAGGGTACCCTATGCCAATGTCGGCCCCACCGTTGTTCCTGAGGATTTAAAAGATGAACAGGTCCTGTTTCTGACTGACATCCTGCCTACATCCTATTGGGGTGTTGATATGGCCGGCGTCAAATCCGGGGATACCGTAGTGGTTCTTGGCTGTGGCCCTGTCGGACTTCTAGTGCAGAAGTGGGCCGCCTTTAGAGGAGCCAAAAGAATCATTGCCGTGGATTATATCGGTTACAGACTAGAGCATGCCAGAAAATACAACGGAGTAGAAGTCATAAATTTCGAGGATCATGACAACACCGGTGAATATATAAAAGAAATCACCCATGGAGGCGCAGACGCGGTAATCGATTGTGTCGGCATGGACGGGAAAATGACTACCATCGAGCTGATAGAATCAATGTTAAAGCTTCAGGGAGGTTCCAAATCGGCAATAGAAATCGCCACCCAGGCCGTCAGGAAAGGTGGCACTGTTGTACTGGTAGGAGTTTACGGTGCCAGGTACAACATGTTCCCTCTAGGGGATTTTTTTGCAAGGAATATTACTCTGAAAATGGGTCAGTGCCCTGCCCATTCCTATGTTGAGCCCATACTGAAGCTTATCAGGGAAGGAAAGTTTGACGCGACAGACATAATAACACATGTACTGCCCCTGGATAAAGGTCCGTATGCTTATGAAATATTCGATCAGAAAAAGGACAATTGCATTAAGGTGATCCTGAAGCCATGACACTATGATGATGCCCCTTTGGGTATTCCTTTGATTTGCTCAGGCTGTACAAAGCCGGTTTGAATTCAGTTGATTGAAACGGATGATTGCTGCCTCGAAAGGAATCAAAAGCACAAATCAATCAATACATCCATTAATAGCTGAACTCTTTCCTAAACTATGTTGGGAGAAGGCAATCAATGAATTTTTAATGCAAAAAAGGCGCTGGGATTATTCAACCAGACGCCTTTTAACATTTCTCAGAAATTTTGATATTTTATCTTTCCGCAGTTTTTCTTTTGCGTATTACAACAGCAGAGCCTCCAATCACGATAATCGCACCTGCTGCAGCAGCTATCGCCGGCAAAGCCATTGAAGAAGCATCCTTACTCTGTGTCGAAACTCCGCTTGCAGTATAAAGCTCTGCTGTTGCAGCAACATCATCTGCAGGAGCACTGGTTATGGCAACAGTATCTGTTGCAACATCAGGCACAACATCATCGGATGAAACGCTGGTGGATAGGACGATGTCCGGTGCCATGTCGGATGTAGCCGCGTTTCGCGCATCCGGGTTGTCCTCCGGAACAGGCTCCACATCTTTGGCAGGTCCGACATCCATCAGCACTGCTTGCTGGCCTTCCACAACCTTAACCATATCCTCACCGAAGATGTCATACAAAAACTTAGCATTTTCTTCACTGTAAGGAGTAATGCCTATCTCTACATATTCTCCCATCGGTCCGGTATAGGTGATCTTAAATCCTTTAGCCTCAATTTCCTTTGCATGGTCTTCAAATACATACTTGTCTATCTCTGCCTGTTTTTGCAGCAGCCTGCTGTCTATTTCCACCGTCTGGCCCTGATATGCAGGCGACTGCCCTCCCCCTTCTTCAGCATGAGCCACCGAAGTCAGTATGCTTAATGACATACCCAGAATAAAAGCTTTCGATATTATTGATTTTTTCATATAAAAACCCTCCTGATCAAATTTAAAATTTTAATAACCTCATTACTTTTTCTTGTTCAATGATTTCACTCGTCAACACATCGGTTATGGCTGTCTTTTTGTCTTTTTGCCTTTTCATCTAAAGAAACTGTCCTGTTTACCGCTTCATAGAAGCGGCTACCCTGAGAGCCTCATCTGACGATATATGTCCCGCCACTGAGTAGTGGACCCCGTCCAAGAACCAGTGAACCTCTGTCCCATCTTCTTTCAAATAACCGGAAACACCATTGATGTCTATTTTTTTGTAACCGGAAAATTCGTCTTCCAAGGCCTTTGTCTCCTCAGTAATTGAAAACGAAAGCTCTTCTTTTACATAATTGAGGATGATTTTGTCCGCCATCTCGCCCTTATATCCCGAAGCAAGGATTCCTTCCAACTTAAAGCCTTCCGGGATATACCCCGGCATGATAAAGGCATCTCCGAAAATCTTCCGTGCCTCATCAGGATTTGTGACAGACCAGCTTTCAATCGCTTCAGAGTCAGGACCCGAAAGAATATCTACGGTGGTTTGCCCTGGAGCCACCTCCATAGCATTATCTGTGGCTGCCATTATGTTGGGCTGTGCAGCATTATCTTCACCTGTTCCGGTTTTCGGTGGCAGCAAGTTGAGAACACCGACGGTTGCAAGGATCAGCACAAAGCTAGCAGCCGGGACCAGTAATCTGTTAACCCTGATATTTAGGTTGATATTTCTTTTTTTCTGACAGCACATCAAGGTTTTATCCTTGAGCTCTTCGCTGACTTTGATATCCTTCATGCATTCATCCGCAATGCTTTTAAAATCTCTAATATTAATCACCCAAGTCAATTCTCCCTTCTAACTTTCCTTTGAGCATTGTCCTCGCCCTGTGAAGTCTGCTTCTTACAGTTCCCTCAGCCACATTCAGAATTTTGCTTATTTCTGCAGTATCGTAGGCATGGTAGTAATAAAGTATGATCACTTCTTTTAAAGCTGCCGGAAGGGATAATACTTCATCGAACAGGGCCTTGTTTTCATCTCTTTTTATGATTCTGCCCTCAATATCCGATGTCCGTCCGGAAGTTTTTATCCTGTCGGTAAGCAGCACTCTTTTGATCCATGAATTACGCAGCATGTCCTTGCAAACATTGATGGTCACTTTTATAATCCATGTTTTTTCGCTGCTTTCTCCCTTAAAGCTGTCAAACTTGTTGTAAATCTTTATAAATACCTCCTGAAATGCATCTTCCGCCTTTTGCATGTCTTTAAGATACATATAGGAAGTTCTCAGCACATCATTGCCATAGACATCCATCAGCCTTTGCAGTTCTTGATCAATATTTTTTTTTGCTACCTTCTCAGGGTTATTCTCCTTTGGTACCGAAAGGAAATACATGTATTGCCTCCTCCCTGTTGTGCTGTCACTTATTAGACGAGGCACAATCCTTTTTCGCTCCCTGATTTGACTGGCAATTTTTACGCATAAAAAAACCTGCCCTTATGCCTGTCCTTTTAAGAGTAACGTCTGAAGCTGTCCAGCCGTCCGGCTTAAAAGAGATACAGCGCTTTGCAGCAGGTTTAATTGCTAATTGCTATTGCAGATTTTCTTTAGCATTCAATGTTTAAACTTATATTTTAACTTCTGTCGTGATGAGAAAGGAGGCACCGGTCTGTCAAACGCTGCCTTCCGCATCCCTGGTAGAGGAAAGTCCAAAAAGGCTCCCTGCTATTCCAAGAAAAGCACTGATTGCCAGCAGGAGCCTGGTTAGGTCTGTTACCAGCACCTTTCCGGAAGGAAGGGGTATAAAAGGTAAAGAAACGCTTACCATGTCATACCCACGGCTTATAACAAAGGATATAAGGGCAACTGCCAATATGCCACCTCCCAGGGTCAGCATCAGCCCCACCAGGATATAGGGAAAGCCAATAAAACTGCCGGGAGCTCCCAAAAGCTTCAATGTGCTTATCTGCTCCCTGTTATTGTATATTCCCTGCCGTATCATGTGGGAAACTATAACCAGCGTGGTTATGCCAACAGCGGCAATAGCCAGTAATCCTAAAGCTTTTAAAGCATTTGTTATGCTCTGCAATCGTTGCAGAACCCCTTTGTTATCCCGCACATGTTCTATCCCATCAAGGGCTGAAACCTTTTCCAAAATCTCCTCCATCTTGTCCAGATGAATCCTCACCTCTATGAATGCTTCAAAGGGGTTATCATCAAAGAGTTCCAGAATATGCGCCTCTTCTCCCAGGACATCCTCCATCCTGCTATAGGCTTCCTCTTCTTCCACCAGACGCACCTGCCATACACCGTCAATAGCTTTTATCTTCTCCACCAGCCTTTGAACCTCATCCCTGTCCGAATTTTCACTGAAATATGCACTGATTTCGGCCTCCTCCTGCAGCATTTCAATCATCTGGCTCCCGATCCACCATCCGGATATGATCATGCCCAGTATGAACATAACAAGGCCTGTACCTAAAAATGAAAAGATGTTGGAAAGGAGATTCATCCTGACTATCCTGCCTGCCTCTTTCAGAAAATAACCTAAATTAGATAAGAAGCTCTTCATTCGATTCACACCGCCGTTCTATAGAAATGTTGCCCTTATTCACCCGGACAAAAGTGGCATTCTTCTGGTCTTCAATCAAATGGGTCGCATGGGTCGTTATAATGACCGTCGTATTTTTATCCTTGAAAGAAGTCAAAAGATCCAATATATTCAACGCATTGGCATGGTCCAGATTGCCTGTGGGTTCATCGGCCAGAATTAAGGCAGGCTTCCTGGCTACAGCTCTGGCAATGGACACTCTTTGAGCTTCACCCCAGGACAGGTTTTCCACCCGGGAATAAGCCTTATGCTCCAGCCCAACCCTGGCAAGGGCACTTATGGCATTTTGCTTGATCTGCCGGGAGGGAATGCCTAAAAAACGCATGCCCATCATGACATTTTCCATTGCAGTTCTTCCCTCGATAAGCCTGAAATCCTGAAATACAGGACCTATCTTCCTTCTCAGTTTCCTGATCTTCATGGCTTCCCGCCTGAACATGGCCTGGCCCAACACCTTCAAAGCTCCGGAGGTGGGATATTCCACTCCCATGAACAGTTTTAAAAGGCTGGTCTTTCCGGAACCGCTCGGCCCGGTTATGTAAACTAACTCTCCTGGCTTTATTTCAAGGTTAACATTGTGCAAAGCCAGGGTTCCATCCTTATACCTTAAAGAAACTCCCTTTGCCTCAATCATATCTCACCCTCCTGATCTGCGAAGCCACAGGAAATCCGGCTTGAATTGAAATTTCAAGCTTCCTTCCTCCATCTCTATTGATTCCAGTGTTATATCAATATAATCACCTATGAGCTCCTTGAAATCTATCAGCAAATATCCATTCCGGAATAACTCGTTTATAGATTCAGGTTCCAGGGGCATATCATAAAAGCTCCCTTCCGACACCTCAAACTTCAAAACGCTTTTATCCTCCACCGAGAATACTCCCTTAAGGACAAGATGCTTTTCAGGGACTTCTATATCAACCCTATCCTTAAAGAAGTGGAATTCTACACCTGACAGGGTCTTATTCCCTTTCAGCACTTCATTCAGGACATCTTCATAAACGGTTCCCTGTACGGTAAAAAGTCCGATTTCCAGGTTCAAATCCTTCAGAGGAAACTCTCCTTCTATCATAATCCTGCTAAACTCTTGCACTATATCGGAAAACAAAGCTTTAATTTCATCCCACATCTGCTGCAGATTTCCCAGCTGTTCCTCATAGTATTCCCTTTCTTCCTCCAGAGAGTCCAAATAAGCTTCCTGTTCCCCCCTCAACCTTATGCTTTCGTCCAATTTCAACTGAAGCTCTGCCTTTTTATCCTCCAACAGCCTGACTTTCTCCGACAGCTTTTCCTTTTCGACCGTCAATTCTCTTTCCAGCTCTTCCACAGAATCCAGCAGTTCTCCCACGTTTTTCGTCAGATCCTTCAGAATGTTGAGATTTTTAAGAAAGGAGGACAAATCCTTTGAGCTTAAAAGGGTTTCCAGGTATGAGGCCGGTCCGCTTCTCTGATAGCTTACCAGAACCTGTCTTAAGGTATCCAACTGCTTGTCATATTTTTCCTGCTGCTTGGCAATCAGCTTTTCCACATCTCTTATTTCGTCCTGGAGAACTCCAATCTCCCCGTTGACCCTTTCAGCTTCCCTCTCCATCTCTTCGATCTTCTGCAGGAGAATAAAAAGATCCGCCAGGACAGCCTTTTCTTTGTCGGATATGCTTTCCAGCTTCTCCTGAACCTCTTCGATGGGCTGCACCTCCCCGGAAATCCTTAAGGGAAAAAGGGATGCTATCCCGATAGCAAAAGATAGGGCAAAAATTAAAATAGTCCTCGGTTTCTGAAGAACAGCCATGCTTCCACCCTCCTTTACTGTATTATATCATGGGCAGTAATTTCTTTCCACCGGGAACCTGCACAAAGATTTAAGAATCGCTATTTATTT
>Ga0134090_1001255_pt1 | contig 16958 bp, 24 predicted proteins | sample 1_4taG_FD_94453 | JGI IMG/M metagenome (GOLD analysis project Ga0134090, IMG submission 94453) | Switchgrass degrading microbial communities from high solid loading bioreactors in New Hampshire, USA - 1_4_20_6_A1 metaG | ecosystem: Engineered > Bioreactor > Semi-continuous > Anaerobic >...
AAATAGTGAGGCTTTTTAATATGCTTTAATTATCCCGATAAATTGAAGTAGTCCATAAATAAAAGATGTTATCAGAAAAGAAACAATTATTTTTGTTATATTGCTCCATCCATGATAAATGGAAACACCTAAAAAACAAATAATCAAATTATATAAATTTTCTTTTAATTTTCTTTTCGTAAATTTAGTCATAACACCTACCACCCCTGATTTAAATTATATAGCAAAAATAAAGAAATTGCAAATTCACTTTTTAATAAAGTAAAATATACTTTATAAAATTGAATAAAAAAATGTAAAGTATACTTATAAAAATATATATCAAAATGTAAAATATACTTACAATATTAGTAAAGTTATGATATAATATTGATATCAAAGGAGGGTAAATAATGAATCAAGTTTCTGAATTTACTATCGGGAAATTAAATACAATTCTTGAGCAGATTCAAAAAGACTTGGGGTTTATGCTGTTAGTAGTAGTTTATATGGGAAACGAATGTATATGGTATTGAAGTTTAAAGATATAGGAAATGATGTTGATAACTTAATTAAGATAAGAGATAAAGTTGTAGATTATTTCGGTATTGATAAGAACCATATTAAAACAAATTTCACAGGATCAAAAAAATTTCCTTCATTGGATATAGAAGTTGAAACTCAAGAATTAACGATTATAATTGAAGATGCGATATAAATAAAACCACGGTTAATCCGTGGTTTTTTATATAGAGGATATGTAATCCTCTATCTATATTATATTTCTTTCACGTTGTCTTACGAATATAGAATGAAAGAAGAAACGAGCCTTCAGTTCTATATCTTTTAAAACTTCTTTGAATTTATTGTTTGAGTTACATATAATATCTATTGTAGAAGCGATAATCTTATCGTTCTTTTTATAATCCATAGAACAGAAAATACTCAAAGCGTCAATAGAAATAATACTTCCTTTTTTCAAGTTCGTGTAAGCATAAATAGCATTCTCCTCTACTGTTGATACTTTCCTTTCAATCCCTTTGGAGTCTTTAATCAAAAACTCACAAGTGGTTATGTTATTTGGGGAAATTGAAACAGAAGGGTTGGTTAATACTTCACATTCTAATTGAAAAAAAGATTTCATTTGCTTCCACTCCTTAAAAATAGTTTTATGATAAAAAATGTCCAAGCATATTTTCGTTGCTTGGACTTTGAGAAAGAAAGGATTGGAACTATGGAAGTGTTTGCAATTATATTATAGCATACTTCAATAGTTTTGTAAATACCTTTATAAATTATTTTCTCTCATAAACAGCGAAAATATGCTTATATTTGTGTTTAAAGTTTTCAGATTTACCGAAGGCAGAAACCAATTGCCAATCTTCTGATATATCAGGGAAGAAAGTATCTGCGTCAAACTTATGGAAGATATGAGTTAGATATAGCCTATCGGTGTAAGGAAGGAATTGTTCGTAAATAGAACGCCCTCCGATAATAAACACTTCTTCATTTTGTTCATCTATCCATTTCTTACACTCTTCTACACTATGGAAGATTATAAAGCCTTCAATCTCAATATCCTTACTTGTAATAAGGACATTTGTTCTATTTGGTAAAGGCTTAATTGGTAAAGACAGGTATGTATTATAGCCCATAACAACTATTTTACCTGTCGTCATTTTTTTGAAATAACGTAAATCTGGTTCTATATGTGCAAGGAGTTTATTATCTTTTCCTATGCCCATATTTTCATCTACGGCAGCAATTATATTTATCATCTCTCAAACCTCCTACTTAAATTCCCAACTCAAATTTCAATTGAGGTTTCACAGGTTCATAATCAACAACCTTGAAATCATCAATAGTGAAGGAATAGAAATCAGTTTTATCAGTGTCTAAAATAAGTTTAGGTTGCTTTTCGCTACCTTTTCTATTCAACATCTCATGCAACTGCTCTATGTGCCTATCATAGATATGGAGGTTCTGAACGAAATGAGTGAATTTCCCAGGTTTGTAACCTGTTGCTTTTGCCACCATCATCATTAATGCAACATACTGCATTTTATTAATGTGGTTGGCTACAAGATAATCAGACGATCTCTGAATTAATGTAACATCTAAATATTCACCTCTTACACTCCATTGGGTTTCCTTTGCACAAGGATGGAGACCGTCTGTTTCTTCAAAATCAGCATACTGATAAAGGTCAATAATGTGTCTGCGACCATAAGGCTGTTCTTTAAGCCCTTTCAAGAGTTGATTCATTAAATCATATCTCTTAACAGTTGCACCATATCTTTGACCAATAGTGCCATCGCCGATATTCCAATCATCCCACCAATGGATATCATATTTTTCTTTAAGAACACTTAAATCAGAAGTTTGGTCTTGGTAAATCCAAAGGATTTCTTTAATACCATTCTTCCACGGAATAGGTCTTAAAGTTAAGAGAGGAAATTCATTTTTGCTAATATCATAGGTTTCACATACCTGTGTAATAAAAATGGTATGTGCATCTGTGCCATCAGCATATTTAGGTCTTACCACCTGACCTTCTGTGGTAACACCATTTTCAAGAATTTCTTTACAAGTCTCTTTAAAAATCTTATCAACTTTTATCATCAAAAACCCTCCTTTATAACTCACTTATAAACATCTTGATAAGTATATTATAACACGTTTTGGACAAAATATCACTATTGTTCATAAAATATTTATTTTTTTATATAAAGAAAAAAGAACCCCCATAGGGTTCTTAATTCGACTCCAGTCTAACAATTTCCTTTATATAATCTGTTAATTTTTCTTTTGTTTCTCTATTTGGTTGTTGTTCTTTGTAGATAGGTTTAAGAACATCAACCTTTTTAAGGAACTCGTTAGATATTTTTTCGTATTCATCCAATGTATATTTGCCATTTCGTAAGTCAAGGATTAAGATTCTGACTTCATCATTGTCTTCATACCTTATCGCCTTTTTAAAATCAGAAAAACCATTGCTTCTGTATCTTCGTAAGAAATCAAGAATTCTTATACTATGACTTGCCTGTTTAGTGTCATAGCCGTATTTTTCTATTAAATGCTGTGTTTCAGAAGTTCCTTTTTCAACCAACTTCTTTTTGTTGTAAAACATTCCGACACAAGCATCGTATAGAAAAGGCAAATTCATTCTTGCTAATTCTTCTCCCATAGCAAATATTTTTAGCAATAAAACTACGGTTTCTTTTTTCAAGTCTTGATTTATTTTTAATTCTGTGCTAAATAGCACCTCCAAGAAATTGACATTTGATTTCCACCACAATTCACTTGCTTGGCGTATATCATGAACACTATAATCCTCTTCCTCTACAGAAGAACTACTAAACTGCTTTCTGAAAAATAAGTCATCGAAAGTAGGGCAAACAAAAACCTTATAGTCTTTGTCGCTTTCGGGATTATTGAGATTATAGTTATGAGAACCGACCAATGTTTTAAATAGAACTTTTCTTCCTTCGTAATCCATTTTGTTTCCTCCTTTATCAGAATGCCTCCTTATTTTTTATTTTACAACATAGCCTCCATTGTAAAATGCAGAGAACATTCTTTCTTTATATCCTCTGTTAATCAAATCTTGTAACAAGTGCTTGTAATCTATTCTGTTTAAGGAAAGGACATCTTTTAGCACTTTTTGTCCGTAAGTATCTAATACCAATTGAGGTGAATAAAAATCGTTTGTATTTTTATGATTAGGATATATAAAATAACCCATAGATTCTAAACACATAGAAGTCACATAAAATTTATTTTGAATTAAATAACAGAAGAAATATTCCTCTTCTCTTGTGCTCATAGTAGATAATGCATCTATGACTTTTTGTGCAATTACACTTCTTCCGTTAGAGGTGTTTCTTTCTATAATTCTATTTAATATATCCCCCGCCATTTCTCTTCTCTGTTGGCGATAGAAATAATAATTATGAGGACTATAATTATCATAGTTATAACCTCTATTGAAAGAAGATAAACTGATTTTTGATACTTTAATTTGGTCTAACCATTCTTTTGGGAAAGTATCTTTCTTTATGGACGTAATATTCTTATCAAATAATTCAAACAGTTCAACTGTTTTAAATTGACCTCTTACCCCCATTCTAAATTCATATTCAGGTTTAGAACGGTGTAAAGCACCAATAACGCCATAAAATCTTGTTTCTTTTTCATCTTTATCATCTATAGTGCTGAAAAATGCAGGCATTAAATTATGAGAGTGAATGTCCATAACTAAAATATAGTTATTATTCAAGGACAGTTCTTTACTCTTTTTATAATCAACACTCATTTCTGTAATTGTCTGTTCAGGACAATGAACGAAATATTCCTTCTTTGTTTTATCCCACCAAATTTCAACCATAACTTCAGCAGAGTATTTCTTTTCAATTTCTTTGAAGAAATTGATTATGGTACGATAAATACTATAAGGAATTTTAGGAAGATTCATTTTAAAACCCTCTCTAACGTTAAGAGAGTTGTTAAATTTCTCTACTCTTCTTGCAAAAAGACCGAATTTCCCATTGCCTACCTTATAAAGACCGTCTTTACCGATAAGATATTTTTGTCCTTGATATTCTATATAAGGTTCTTTAGGAATAGAAGTCAGGAATCCTTCCTTTACATCTGCCCCTCCTCTTACATCTTGTGCTTTAATAATAAATGTTCCGATTTCATTTTTACATATTTCATATAAGCCTTTTACACCGACTACATAATTGATAGGCTTTGTAGATTTCATTGCTTGAAGTATATCTGTATGGTAACCAACCATATTTCTTACAAAATCTTTCATACTTTCACCTCATACTATAATATATCCTTCTTTTCTTTATATTATAACATATTTATAAGGATTCGTGAATAAGAAAATGATGACGCAAGTATAATGCGAAAACAAATATAAGTTAAAAGAACACTTCGCCTATATAAGGCGAGGTATAAATATTTATTCAACAACCTGAATGCTATATGTTTTAAACCATGAATTTATATATGAGAAAGATATATTATAACCATTTAGACCGATTGTTAAAGTAACTGTTCCAATTATGCTTTTTGGGTTAATTGACAGCGATAGATGGAAAATATGGTAAAGACAATGAAGTTCCATAACCTGCTACTGTGATTTTAACTTTTCGCAATTAAATAATAAAAGAAAAAGACTCCTAATGTTTTAGGAGTCTTTTTTCATTAAGATATAGATTCAAGTTCTCTTATCTTTTTGTAGCCTTCAGTAATTTGCTCTTTTAAATCATCAGCAACACTATTCATTTTTTCAAGTTCTTCGCTTAAATCTTCAAGAGCATTTTTCAGAGATAGAATTTCGTCTTTGTTGGTTTCTATCTCCAAATCTTCCTTAATAGATTCTATTTTATGTTCCAATTCTCTGATGTCTTCTTCTATTGTCTCCAAGGCAATTTCATTGAACTTGATGTCTTCTTCAATCATTTTAATATTCATGATAACCCGTCCTTTCTAATCTCATTAATAATTGGTTTACATTTATATTATAGCATATTTATAAGTATTTTTAAATACCTTGAAAAATCTAATTTTTTTAATTATTCCCTAAATAGGTAATAATTACTTTTCCGTGTCCTTCATTCCAAGAATTTAAGTTTTGAATAGGACCATTATGATTAGAAATTTTATTATATTTCCCATCGGAAGTTGCTATATTCATTGCATCAGGATGAACATAAGAGTCTCCTCCACTTTCTTCTCTTTGTTCTGTTCCTGTTCTATTTGTAAGGTATGGTCCACTTTGTCCTGTTTCTGTTGAACCATGATAACTTCCTCCATCTGCACTTAAAGTATTTCCTTTGTTATAACTCCCTCCACCACCTGCTACAATTAATAGTTTTCTCCATCCATTCAGACCATTTTCCATTTGCATTTTTTACTCTTAAGGAAATAACAATGGATATAGGATTAAAAGAAGGTATATAACTGCTTCCTGTTGGAGCAGTTGCAAAATTATATTGGTCAATTGCACTTACAAGATATGTAGCATTTTCATCTATTTCGTGTTGAATTAATTTATAATTAGATCTTACTTTGAAACTGCCAACTTTTTTATAACAATATTATTTTTAACAGAACCAATTAATTTTAATTTTCCGTCTTTAACTTCATAAATATCATAACCAATTGCATTTTCATTATTCTCCCATTTTAAATAACCATCTTCATTATTAAAATTATATGGTGCTTCTACTGATGAAGCCCACACCTTACCTGTGAAATCTACCAAGTATTTAAAAGATGGATTTGGCAGATTTTTAGTGTATTTAGGATAAAGCAAATCAAAATTAATTAATTGTGGATTTTGAATGGTAGGTTGTTGAAAAGTAGGATATTGACTATTATGATTCATATAAAACATATCTACGGCAGTCTGAATGTGTTGTATATTAGAAGCAACTTCTGCTTTCATCGCATTTTGTTTCATGTTCTGTATATTTGGAATAACTAAACTTGCCATTATTGCAATAATTGCAATAATGACTATTAATTCAATCAAAGTAAATTTCTTCATCTTTATCACCACCATAAATTTATATTTTCTTTTTTATTTAAAAAACTCCTATAAAGATAAAGTAATAAAGAGGTTATTGTTAGCCTCTTTATTATTAATTTTCACTTATATAATAAATAATTACTTTTCCATCGTATGAATTCCATGTGTTGAGATTTACTATTGAAGTACCATTATGAGTGGTTGAACCATTATATTTACCATCGGAAGTTGCAATATTTTTTGCGTTAGGATGAATGTATGAGCCACCTCCACCACTATTTGCAGAATATCCTCCACCATTACAATTTCCTGCACCTCCACCTCCAAAGCCTCCTTTTACAGAATCGGAAGCGTAAGCCACACCTCCTGTTCCACCAAATAAAAATCCTGCTCCTGATTTACTATCTTTTCTGTCTTCATAAAAACCACCACCGCCTCCTGCTCCTCCTCCTGATATGATTAAAGGAGTATTATCAGATTTAACTACATAAGTTCCTCCTCCACCTCCACCCGAAAAAATTAAATTATCACTCGTATCATCTGGTTTTTGACCTACTAATATTTTTAATTGTGTTCCTTTTTCTAAATAGAAAGTTCCTTTCATAATAGCACCTTTACCACCAAGACCACCATTTTGGGTATTAGCACCACTTGCACCATACGCCTCTATTCTATAATTGCCCGTAATAGGAACTGTCCAAATTTGAATACCATTTTGCGAAGTTACTTGACCTTCCAATATAGTTCCTACGTATACACGGTTTATTTGTTCTTGTGTAGGACCGAATCTTTCTGTTACTCCTGCGTTAGTAAATGTAGCAGTTGTAAATGTGAGATTTTTTACCGTGATTATTTTTGATACCCAATTTGACCATATTCCTTTTGAGTTTTTAACTCTTAATGAAACAATGTAATCTCCTATACTTAAGTTGGAAGGCATGTTTTGTATTAATTCTCCATTTAATTTTCACTCTACTGCTACAATCTGTAATCCATTTGGGTCAAAAGAAGTTGAATAATCCCTATTGATATTATAATTTACACCAACAACATTTGGAACATTAATTACAGCGACAGGTAGCATATAAGTATTTTGTTTTTGTTTTTGTTTTTGTTCGCCACTTAAAGTTTTAAAGTTAATAAGAATTTCATTAATAGTTGGATTTTCTGCATCTGAACCTATTTTTCTTTCCGAAATAACTTCTATTTTTAAATACCTTGAATTATTAACCTTTGTAATATTATCTTTTGGTTGTGTCCAATTTGAACCATCTTCTGAAGTATAGAACTTATAAACAATTCGTGTGTTTTCATGAAGTGTAGCATCTGCTTTTATACTCGTCCATTTAACCTTTTCTCCTGCATCTTGGAAGATAGTAAAGAAATCTATTTGTTCCCATTCATTTTGTTTTTCTTCATTTTTATTTGGTATGTTTTCAAGTTAAGGGGCTATTTTTGTATCAAGGATTTGTTCTTGAACTAATGTTATATTTTCAGGATTAGTAGTTTGAATTAGAGGTGGTTGTAATATCACATCTGATTTTCCATCTACTTCATTTATAATCCTTACATATCTACCTGTAGGCAGATAGCGTGGATATGCACTTGACTGCGACCAATTTACACCATCCACAGAGGTTTGATAATAAACTTTACCTGTATAACCTCCTGTTGATGAAGAGATAATCTTATCAATCAAGGAAACGTTTCCTAAATCAACTTCACGGGATATTGTCCCCGAAGAATCTTTGTAAACAGAAACGCTTCCATCCGATTTTGTAGTGTAATTTATCCCCGAAGAAACATTTTTTACAGTAGGCAAAGGAATTATAACTTGAGTGTTATTAAAAGAATTAGTTTGTGCATCGTTTTTAATGTTCTGAACTTCTTCCTCCTTTTATCTTCATTTAGCGAAAAATAAAGCCATTAATTTGTTTGGCTTATTTTTTAAAATAAACTTTATTTAATAAATAAATATGAATATTTAAACTATTATAAGAGCAAACTTAATAATAGGTAGTAATGTTTAGTAGGTTTTTCATGGGATGCCTTCCTTTTCCCATAGTCATTGTAAGCCTCCTTTTGTTATATTTGTATCATAGCAATAATCCTCCTTTCTATATAAAGTTACTTTATCTCCTTATAGTTATAACTATAAGCCACCATACATTGGGTTTATTTGGGTTTTTCAAAAAGAAAAAGGGCTATTTTAAAATAGCCCTTAATTACTAATTACCACTTTTAAAGTTGTAGATTGGCTTGATAATTTTATGAATTTCTACGGTGTCCTTGATATTCTCCAATATTTCATCAATCGGCTTGTAAGCCATTGGAGATTCGTCTAACGTAGATTGATTTACAGAAGTGGTATAAATCTCTTTCATTGTTTCGGCAAACTCCTCTAACGATAGAGTTTCTTTTGCCTTTTTACGACTCATCAAGCGACCTGCACCGTGAGGAGCAGAGCAGTTCCAATCTTCATTTCCCTTCCCAATAGCGATAATAGAACCATCCCTCATGTTGATAGGGATAATTACCTTTTCGCCTTTTTGGGCAGAGATTGCACCCTTACGCAACACCATAGTTTCGGTGTTGATATAGTTATGGATAGTTGAAAATTCGTCTTTTACGGTTAAACCCAAACAGGTAATAATTTCATCTGCCATTGCTTTACGATTCCAAACGGCAAACTCCTGAACAATTTTCATGTCATGAATGTAGTCATCAAAATTTTGACCTTCTACATAGGCTAAATCCTGCTTGATTTTAGGAGGTTGAATCTTATTCAATTCTGCTTGGATTTCTTGCTGTCTGCCTTCTGCCTTCAATTTCTTAATTAGTTCTTCTTTTTGCTTTTTTGTATCAGTCAAAGCCTTGATAGCCAATTTTTGATAATATTCAGCCACCTGCTTACCAAGGTGTCTGCTTCCTGAATGGATTACCAAATACAGAGTTCCATCTTCCTCTTTATTAACTTCAATGAAGTGGTTGCCTCCCCCAAGAGTGCCTATGCTCAACATAGCCCTGTTCAAATCCACATGATTTTTGCACTTCAAGTCTGAAATTGCAATTTCTTTGCAATATTTATGCTCTTTACTTCTTATATCGAAACCACTTGGGATATAATCATAAATGATTTTATCCAATGTAGCCAAATCAATATCTTTTTCTTTCAAAATAGAAACATGCATTCCACAACCAATATCTACTCCAACCAAGTTAGGAACAACTTTGTCCTTAATAGTCATCGTAGTTCCGATTGTGCAACCTGCACCCGAATGAACATCAGGCATAATCCTGATAACACTGTCTTTTACAAACTCCTGATTGCAGAGTTCTATGATTTGTGCAATGGCTTCTTGTTCGATATTGTCCGTAAAGACTTTTGCAGTATTATATTTTCCTTTCAGTTCTAACATAATTAATATCACCTCAATCAATTTATAGGTATATTATATCATAGTTAAATGTTTAGGTAAATAGTTATAAGTATATTGATAATAAATTTTTGGTATGCTATAATATAATTATAAATAGGTTATGAAAGGGGAACTGTTATGAAACTTACTACTCAATTAAAGAAAAGATTTTGTAAGGACACCGATTTGCCAATTAATCTGTATCATGAACCATATTTTACGGAAAGAATTCATCTTTTTAATGATTTATTTGACAACGTTGAAAAACTCGAAACTTTTAAGAAGGATTTGTCCAATTTTAAAAACGAAGAAGAATATTTTGAATACTACAATAAGGTAAAGGACAACTTCATCAACAACCTTAAAGCCAAAAAGGAATATGAAGAATTTTTAACATGAAATATGAATAAATTCTCTGTTCCTGATTATAAAGTTGGAGGAAAATCAGTTTTTACTGAAACCAACATTGGCAAAAGACTTATCAGTATAGATTTGAAACAGGCAAATTTTCATGCTATGAAGTTTTTCAATAGAAACTTGGTAGATAACAAGGATACATATGAAGAACTGATTGGGCAATTTACTCCTCTCAAACATATCATCAAATCCAAGTATATTCGCCAAGTAGTCTTTGGAAACTGCAACCCCAAAAGACAGGTAACTATTGAAAAATTTATGATGCACTTCGTAATGGAGATTTTGCTCAAATATATGGATACTAAACATATCCTGACTTATATGAGCGATGAAATTGTCTTTGAATATTTTGACGGGGTGGATTTGGAATCCATCTATAAGGAATTAGACCAACTTCAAAAAGAAAAGGGCTTTTTACTCCACTGCGAAGATTATGTGCTACATAAAATAGAAAACACCGAGTTCTACATGAAGAAGTTTGTAGACGGAAGTGTAGAATTTAAGTGCGTTAATCATTTATTCTATCCTTTTGTAGCACGGGCTTACAAAGGAGAAGAGGTTCAGGAAAACGATAAGGTTTTTTATCACGAAGGTTATTTATCCAAATTCATTGAAGTTCCCGAAATAAAAATTGTATAAAGATTGAAAAATTCTTTGAGGCAGGTTTATACCTGCCTTATAAATTATTTATAAAGCCGTTGATAATTTACTTATAAAGTGGTATAATATAAATATAATAAATGAAAGGAAGTGTAATCATGAACAAAGATAAGATTGAATTGAAAACAGAAACAGCACCAAAACATATTGAAGGTTTAACACCTTACAAATTAAAGTATGCGTTGAAGGGATTTTTCATTGAACCTGCAGAGAGCAAAGAGGAAGCAGAGAAACAGGTTAAAGAACACATCCTTCAGTGTCTTGCCAAAATGGAAGAGATTTTAGATACCAAACTCACATTGAGAGAAGAAATGGATGTGTTGGAAGCACCCGATAATGATTACGATGTTCATTTTGTAATAGACGGGTTTATGTATCTTCGTGCCCCGAATGAAGAATCTGCAATGCTGACAGGCGACCATTATATCCAAGATAGAGTAGACCAATTAGAAAGAATATTGGGAACTGCCTTGGAGGATATGGATTATGTTTATGAAGTAGAGTTAGATACAGAAGCAAAATAATGAACCCTCATAAGAGGGTTTTTCTTCTATAAAAAGAAATTAAAAAGTGTATTATATTAAACTTAAGAAAGGTGGGTAAACTTATGTCATTACCGAATATAGAGATTGTAGTCGGGAATTATTATGAACCTCTGTGCCATACAGGTTGCACATGGTGTCAGAACTATGCTTACCTCTGTGAAGGGATTATCTTTAAAGGATGGTGTCCTTGGGATGTATTTACCACAGAGGAAGAAAAGCAACGCATTATGGAGGTTCGCTGTCTTTTAGAAAAATACAACAATTTTGAAGTCTTGAAGTTTTATGGTAACAACTTGGAAAAAATAAAGGAGGATTTAGAAAAGAAGAAAGACAAAGAAGATTATGAAGAGAACATGAAGGCTTTTGAAAAAGCCCTAAAAACTCCTATTGAAGAAATGAAGAAATATTTGGAGGAAAATTTCCCACACTATCAAGATGACGAGATTGAAACATATTTTCATCGTATAGAGAGGAAGCAATACGAACTTGACGAAGAAGAGGACGATGATTATATGGACAATGAGGATATCATAAGGGAAGATTCCGACTCTGACGATTTACCATTTTAAGAAAGGGTGATAGAATGAAAAGGGCTGTAATTTTTGTAGAGTATGAAAATGACAAAGACCTTCAAGATTTACTTCAAACCGCAAAAAAACTCAAAAGCAAAAATTTCTGCCGTATATGAAAATTTGGACGCAGCAGATATGGAACATCTTGAGGATATAATCCACAGGGATTGTATTCAGGAAGAGTAAAAAAGCAGAACCCGAAACTACTTCGGGTTCTGCTTTTTATTTCGTTTATCTCGTTTTTACCTTGAGTAGATGTTCCGCAGATGTTGCAGATCTTCAGATCTCACAATTGACTGTTTTTGCGTAATCCTTCTATCCTGTGGCAAGTGAACTTATTTTTTATCCTATTTTCTTATTTCTGAACAAGGGGATTTAATATAAATGTTCAAATAAATAAACGAATAATTTTTAAGGAGTGGTTCAAATGACAGATATGCGAAAATTCTGCTTCACAAAAGAGAATATTCAAGAGTTAGTCTTGGATGAAATTCGCAGAAAACATAATGTCGTGTTAGCAGAGGAAGAAGTTTCATTTTACCATAACGAAGATGGTTCTGTAATTGTGGTTAAAAATGAAATCAATAAAACTCCTGCTCCGTATTATGATACTGAAAATCGTTCTGAAATTAGAGAGATGCTTGAATGGTCTCTTACTAATGAAGAAATGATTGAAATTGTATATAATAAGAGGAGAGGAGGGGCTTCTGTAGAAAGAACTGCGAGGGTTGTTAGAGTCGTTGAAATAGACCCTCAATATGTAACGACTGTATGTTATGTAACTTTACGAAACGGCAGATTAGAGTATCATCAGCAGGGTGATACTGTAAGAAAGTTTGTTATAGACAACATCGAAAGAGTCCGTCAAACTGCCATTTAATTCGCAAAGGCATCCTCATTTTGAGGATGCTTTTGTTTTGCAGATATGACTCTTACGTGCTGCTAAGTGGCTGCTAAAGTTTTTCGGGGCGTTTTTCGTGTCATCTTACTATCCTATAAACTTATTAATAAAAAACTTCAATATTTTTATAAGTAGGGGCATAAAAATCTCAAAAAATATGATATAATATAAATAAGAACAGAAATTAGGAGGAGAGAATATGGATAAACCAAAAGAGAGTATCTGGGTTAATTATCGGGAGGGTTTGAAAAAGGCGAGAATTGAACTTTTCAAAAAACCTGCCTTCATGTCAACTACCCACCACTTAACACCATAGGTGCTTGAAGTGGGGGCTTGTGTAGCCCTAGTTGACTACCCTAAATCTTAACTGACTACGTTGGAATAATTATCTTACCCTGAAATGATGCCCAAGTTTCAGGCTCTAAGGTGGCTCTGTAAAAGTTCTGATGGGTAGGAACGGTCAACCACAAGAAGATAGTTTCCTTGATTACTTAATTTTTATAATGGGGAGTTTGACATAAATATAGAAGCCTTCTCTAATATAAGGGAAGGCTTCTTTTATGTCCCAAATCAATTGATTCACATAGGGTTCTGGCTACATTTATTTTTACGCCCGTTTTTACTGTAATCCATTATCCTGAAATAAACCAAGGTTGGGTTTTATTTTTTATCCTATAATTTTATTGGACGGAATTGTAGGATGAAAAATAGGTACAGAATATCGTACCTAACAATTCGTTCATATACGTGTACGGATTAGGACCAAATTGGAGAGGTGAAATTGTATCATCTTAACTATCCTTAACGGGATAAAAAGAAAGCCGTTTAATAACGGTTTCTTCGTGTTATTTCTCTTTTATTTTTTCCACATGATTGCTCAATTCTTCAATTAGGGTTTCTGCTTCTTCGAGTTCTTCATTGTCCAAAGCCTCTTTTGCCTGTGAGATAATTTCCTCACATTCTTCAAGCATTTCATAGATTAGTTTTACATTTTTCATTGTGTTTTAAACCTCCTTTATAATTGTTTTGGTTCTGAAGTTTACATATACTACATTGCTTGGATAGATAGTTTCTTTTTTCCTTTCTACCTTGTTGCTTTCCGACAATCTCTTCAAAAGGTATCCCTTGTCGGTATTTTAACCAACATTCTTTAAAGAATTGAGTAGAAATGTTAAAATAATTTCTCCTCAAATATTCTTTCATATGTATAAATAACTCTTTGTATTGTAGCATATCCGCATTTAACTTAATTAATTCATCTTCATTAAAACCACAAGCACGAAAATCACAAGATTTATTATTATAGGCAAAAACATAAACATGATGACTTACGGACAAGCCACATACAATTCCTATTTCATCCCGATAACCTATATCATGACTTAATGAGTGTTTAATTCTTACCACATCAAATATTTTCAAATTGTGAGTATATGTAAGGTTCTCTTTTTCTTTATAGAAATAATAACGATACCATTCATTGTATTTTTTATAAAAGTCTAAATCTATCATACGAATATTTTTTACTTCCATTATACATTTATACCCCCAATTTATCTTTATTATTAACAATATTATAACATTTTATTATAAAGAAATGGAATAGATTTTTAAAAAATTATATATTATAAATTGTTTTTGTTTAATTTTACAATGAAGATGTCCTGCCACCCTTGATTATTTGGAATGTCATAATCAGAAGAAAAAGTATGACCAATTGCTACATAATCTCCTTCTTTTGTTACAATAACATCTTCAAATTCTATCGTAGGGAGGGAAGCCCCCGAAGTTACGCTTGTGGACATTGTGTAAGACTTATTAAAGCAACGATGGATGAAGCAAGAAGCCCCCACTTCAATTCCGAAAGGAATAAGTGGGGGAGGCTTCACTGCTCATATATTTCATAAACTGTACCAGTATAGTATCTGTAATTAAACACTATTTTGGTCGCACCTTGCGGCATTATAAATGATTGAGTTGATGTTGTTTCTCCAAAACTTAAAGAAGTTAAATTTTGGTTTGCATCGTTTCGTACATAAGCATAAAGATAATTGTTATATGAATTATTATACCCTGCCACGGCACGAATACTTATTGCTCTTCCTTCTACTTTTTCAACTGGTGTCCAAGTCACTGTTTGAGTTGAGGCTGATACTCCTGTGTTTAAATCACCGTCAAAGGCTGCACCATTACTAAATCCTTTCCATGCTACTCCAGTTTCATCTTTTTCAGTTTCAACTGTATATTCTGCTTTTTCAGAAGCATAACCTACATCATCATAGGCAATAATGGTGTATTTGTATGTGGTTTCAGAGTATAAGGCTTTACCAGTAAAACTATTAATTGTCGGACTATTACTATGGAACTTGCGTTTGCTAAAGCACAAGTTCAATTGAAGAAATGGCTATTGGAAAATGAAGGAGGATATTAATTGAGAAACCTATTTAGGTTTCTTTTTTTATTTTAAAAGGAGAAACTAGAATAAGTTCCTCCTTGAAAACAATTATATTTTTAATAGATACAATCATTATTCATATAACATTCCGTCACTATTAAACTTTGCTATTACAAAATCACTAAGACCTTTATTATTTTTTAAATCCCCATCGGATGATTGAGAATAACCAACAGCAACATAGCCTCCATTACTTGTTTCCTGTACTGAATAAAAACAGTCAGTACTACTTCCTCCATAGTTTTTAATCCACACCTTATTACCATTGTTGTCAAATTTCGCTATTACAAAATCACCAAGACCTTTATTATTTCTTAAATCCCCATCGGATGATTGAGAATAACCCACTGCCACAAAACCACCATCATTTGTTTCTTTGACTGATCTTAAATTATCAGAACCACTTTCTCCATAGTTTTTAATCCATACCTTATTACCATTACTATCAAACTTTGCAATTACAAAATCATTTTGTCCTTTATTTCCTGTTAAATCCCCATCAGGAGAATATGAATAACCCACTGCCACATAGCCTCCATCCTTTGTACTATCTAATGAATAGAATATGTCATCACTACTTCCTCCATAGTTTTTAATCCACACCTTATTACCATTGTTGTCAAATTTCGCTATTACAAAATTACTAAGACCTTTATTATTTCTTAAATCCCCATTGGAAGAATAAGAATAACCCACTGCCACATAGCCTCCATCACTTGTTTCCTGTACTGAATAAAAATAGTCATTACTACTTCCTCCATAGTTTTTAATCCATTGTTTATTGCCGCTACTGTCAAACTTTGCAATTACAAAATCACTAACACCTTTATTATTTTTTAAATCCTCATTGGAAGAATAAGAATTACCCACTGCCACATAGCCTCCATCACTTGTTTCCTGGACTGAATAAAAATAGTCATTACTACTTCCTCCATAGTTTTTAATCCACACCTTATTACCGTCACTATCAAACTTTGCAATTACAAAATCATAATCACCTTTATTTCCTGTTAAATCCCCATCGGAGGATTGAGAATAACCTACTGCCACATAGCCTCCATCACTTGTTTCTTTGACTGATCTTAAAACGTCAATACTACTTCCTCCATAATTTTTAACCCACACCTTATTACCATTACCGTCAAATTTCGCTATTACAAAATCATCATTACCTTTATTTCCTGTTAAATCCCCATCGGAGGATCGAGAATAACCTACTGCCACATAGCCTCCATCACTTGTTCTTTCTATTGATTGGAAATAATCAGAACCACTTCCTCCATAGTTTTTAATAAAAGGTGGAGTAGGGGTTACTGGAATAATAGGTTCTTGCTGATTTTCCATAAACATACTAATCCCCTCATAGCCCATTCTAACTGGTGCAGTTTCAAAACCATTCACATCTATTGCACTAACAAGATACATTTTATCCTTATCATAATCCTCTGGTATATATTTTTCAG
>Ga0134090_1001256_pt1 | contig 16911 bp, 13 predicted proteins | sample 1_4taG_FD_94453 | JGI IMG/M metagenome (GOLD analysis project Ga0134090, IMG submission 94453) | Switchgrass degrading microbial communities from high solid loading bioreactors in New Hampshire, USA - 1_4_20_6_A1 metaG | ecosystem: Engineered > Bioreactor > Semi-continuous > Anaerobic >...
GCTTCTCCTTGGTCACGTCAGACACGCAGAGGGGCCGCCCCGTCCGGTAGACCTCGCCGCAGATGCTCCGGCTGGAGACGCGGGTGCCGGGCCGCAGGATGGATCCCCGGACCGCTGTGACCACCAGGTCGCGCTTCCGCTCGTCCGCCAGCAGCACCGCCGCACCGTCCTCCGGCCAGATCTGCCCGAGCTGATCCAGCACCAGCTCCAACAACTGGTTGATGTCCCGGGTGGAGGAGAGGGAGAGTGCGATCCGCTGCACCAGCTTCAGGCGGTCTGCAGACTGGGAGAGCTGGTTGGCCAGGTCGCAGCTGCCCCGCTGCTGCCGTTCAAGGAAACCCAACGCCGCACCTGCCATGATGATGGCCAGGCCTGCGGAAGCATAGCCGGCGACCAGCCAGTGATCCTGGAGCAGCTCCAAGCCTCGCACTTGCCAAAGAGAGAGCCCCCACAAGAGCACGCTGGCCAGGGCGGCAGCTACGCCTCCGGGCAACTCCCAGGCTCGGGCCGCCAGGAAAACGGCCAGGAGCAACAGGGGGAAGAGCCATGGAAGTCTGGTATAGCTGGTGCCGAGCCAGTAAAGCCCCAGGAGCCCCAGCACCGTGAGCCATGGCCCCAATTGCTTTCGTATCACAGCTGCCATCCTCCTGGAACGGTTGTGCACAGGGACCGGGAGAATGTACTTCGGCATACGTAATGTCCTTCCCTGCTGTCGTTGAGGTCTAAATCAGCAAATCAGAAAGGTCTGCACCAGCCGGAGAGGGGAGGGGAATCGGGAGCAATCCACAAGGAAGTGGCGCTTTCAGCGCCGAAGGTTCAACTATTCTCTGTCCCCCAGCGAAGGCGAAAGGGGGCATTTTCAGGTCAGGAGGGTCAGCCCTTGGATGCCGCCGCGGCAACGCCGATGTTTCGACAATACTTGGAGATTAAGGAGCAGTATCAGGACGCCATCCTGTTTTACCGCCTCGGCGATTTTTACGAGACGTTCTTTGACGATGCGGAAGTAGCCGCCCGGGAACTGGACCTGGTGCTCACCGGGCGGGATGGAGGACCGATGGGTCGGGTGCCCATGGCCGGGATTCCCTACCATTCAGCCGACAGCTACATCGCCCGGCTGATTGAGCGGGGCTACAAGGTGGCCGTCTGCGAGCAGATGGAGGATCCCAAGCTGGCCAAGGGGCTGGTAAAGCGTGAGGTGATCCGGGTGGTCACCCCCGGCACCGTAACCGATCCGAAGATGCTCGAAGAGCGGCAGAACAAGTTCCTCTGCACCGTGGCCTACAGCCGGAGCGGCTTTGGTCTGGCAACGGTGGACCTTTCCACCGGGGAGTTCGCCGCTTGCGAGTTCAGCGGGCCGGATGCGCTGCAGCAGCTGCTGGACGAACTGGGCCGCCTGGAGCCGGCGGAGGTGGTACTGGAGCCGGGGCTGGAGGGCGAACCCCGCATCACCGCTGCGCTGAAGCGCTGGAGTGTTCCTTTCTCCCCCTATAAGTCCGCCCCCTTCCAGCACCGGGAGGCCTACCGGGCCCTTACCCGGCACTTCGGCGTCAGCACGCTGAAGGGCTACGGCTGCGAGGAGCTGCTGCTGGCCACCGCCGCTGCCGGCAGTGCGCTGGCCTATCTGAATGAGACGCAGAAGACGAACCTCAGCCATATCTCCGGGATCTCCATCTACTACCCCGGTGAGTATATGATGCTGGATGCCGCCACCCGCCGGAACCTGGAGGTTACCCGGTCTCTCAGGGACGGCGGCCGGAAGGGCACGCTGCTCTGGGTGATGGACAAGAGCATCACCTCCATGGGCGGCCGGCTCCTCAGGAGCTGGCTGGAGCGCCCCCTGCTCCGCCTGCCGGCTATTCTAGAGCGGCACGAGGCAGTGCAGGAGCTGGTGAACCACCCCACCCTGCGGGCGGACCTCCGGGCACAGCTCAAGGAGGTGCACGACCTGGAGCGGCTCGCGGGGCGCATCGCGTACGGCAGCGCCTCCGCCCGGGACCTGGTGGCCCTGAAGAACTCGCTGGTGGCCCTGCCTACCCTCCGGGTGCTCCTGGAGACCGTCAAGTCTGCCCGGCTCGTGGCCCTGCGGGACTCCCTGGACATGCTGGACGACGTCCGGGATCTCATCGAACAGGCCATTGTGGACGACCCCCCCGTATCCCTGACTGACGGCGGGATCATCAAGGAGGGTTTCGATGCCGACGTGGACCGGCTCCGCACCATCAGCCGGGACGGCAAGAGCTGGATCGCCTCTCTGGAGGCCCGGGAGCGGGAGCGCACCGGCATCAAGTCACTGAAGGTGGGGTACAACAAGGTCTTCGGCTACTACATTTCGGTCACCAAGGCGAACCTCAACCTGGTGCCGGATGACTATATCCGGAAGCAGACCCTGGCCAACGAAGAGCGGTTCATCACACCGGACCTGAAAGAGATGGAGTCCGCCGTCTTGGGGGCGGACGAGAAGCTGGTGCGGCAGGAGTATGAGCTCTTCGTCACGGTCCGGACCCGGGTGGCAGCTCAGGTGGCCCGCATCCAGCAGAGCGCCCGGGCCGTGGCCGAATTGGACGCCCTCAGTACTTTTGCGGAGGTGGCAGCGCTCTACGGCTACGTGCGGCCCCTGGTGGACAACTCCACCGTGCTGGAGCTGAAGGATGTGCGCCACCCGGTGCTGGAGCGGGTGATGCCCGAGGGCTCCTTTGTGCCTAACGATTTGCTGGTGGACACCCAGGAGAACCGGATCCTGGTGATTACCGGGCCCAACATGGGGGGCAAGTCCACCGTGATGCGCTCAGCCGCCCTGGTCACCATCCTGGCCCAGGCGGGCTCCTTCGTCCCGGCCTCGGCCGCTCATATCGGGCTGGTGGACCGGGTCTGGACCCGGGTAGGCGCCAGCGATGATCTGGCCACGGGCCAGTCCACCTTCATGGTGGAGATGACCGAGGTGGCCAACATCCTCCACGGGGCCACAAGCCGGTCGCTGATCCTGCTGGACGAAGTGGGGCGGGGGACGGCGACCTTCGACGGGCTCTCCATCGCGTGGGCGATTACGGAGTACATCCACAACGTGGTGGGCGCCAGAACCCTGTTTGCCACCCACTACCACGAGCTGTGTGAGCTGGAGGGCATGCTGCCGGGGGTCAAGAACTTCAGCATGGCGGTCCGGGAGAAGGGGGAGGAGATCGTCTTCCTCCGGAAGCTGGTGCGGGGCGGTGCAGACCGCTCCTACGGCATCCAGGTGGCGCGCCTTGCCGGGCTGCCCAAAGAGGTGGTGGAGCGCTCCCGGGAGATCCTGGCGACTCTCGAGGAGCAGGAAGGGGAGCGGAAGCGCCGCCGGGAGGTGGCCGCTTCGAAGCTAAGGCAGCGGCCTGTGGTGCAGCTCACCTTCTTCGAGGAGAAGAAGCACCCGGTAGTGCAGGAGTTGCTGAACCTCAACGTGATGGCCCTGACGCCCATGGAGGCGATCAACCTGCTCTACGAACTGCAGGCCAAGGCCAAGGAGAAGGCGTAGGTAGGCGGATCAAAGCGATGGCGGGGCCGCAGGTTAGCACTCATCGTCTTGAACTGGTGCCTGGGAACCGGCGCCCGGGAGGTCACAAGAACAAGCAAACCCGGTGAGCGAAGCAGCTCGCCGGGGCTTGCCGGTTCATACTGGCCTTCGAACTGGTACTCTGTCCAGCAGCCTGCAAGGCCATACCTCAACGCTTGGATGCTTAAGACAGCTCGTCGATGACCGCCTGCACGTTACTCCGGGCCTCTTTGACACGATCAAGTTCGCAGGCACGCAGTTTCCAGCCCCCAACCCGTTGGCCCCATCGTCAGCAAGCGTTTCACGCAGGCTGGGGACGGCCTGACATCAGCGCACTTCGATGCCCAGCCTCCCGCAGAGGTCGTCTATGAACTGCCTGGCCGTGCGGCCGCTCCGGCCATTGTGCCACAGGCTCCACTGCAGGGCCTGCTGCCGGAGTTCCACCGGCGGGATGTCGATGCCCCGCTGCGCCGCCAGTGCGCTGACGATCTCCAGGTACTGTTCCTGGTCCGGCGAGCTGAAGATGATGGTCATCCCGAACCGGTCAGAGAGGGACTTCGTCTCCTCGATCGTATCCCTGGGATTGAGATCTTCGTTCCCGCCGCCGGTCAGCCGGTCGGAGCGGCGCTCCCGGATCAGGTGCTTCCGGTTGGAGGTGGCGTAGACCGCCACATTCCGGGGCCGCTGCTCCAGGGACCCCTCCAGAATCGCCTTGAACTGCTTGTAGCTGGTCTCAGCCTCCTCAAAGGAGAGGTCATCCAGGAAGAGGATGAACTTCTGGGGCAGCTCCTGCAGCGTGCGCATCACTGCGCCCAGGGCGTTTGCGTCATCCCGGCTCACCTCCACCAGCCGCAGCCCCTCCGGGCCGAAGCGGTGCACCAGCGCCTTTACTGTGGATGACTTGCCGGTGCCCCGGTCGCCGTAGAGCAGGAGGTTATTGGCCGGCAGCCCCCGGAGGAGCTGCTCGGTGTTGCGGACTACCAGGGACTTGGCCTCCTCGTTGCCGATCAGGTCCTCGAGGCGAATCGGGTCCGGGTGGTCGATCCCCTGGAGGGTGCCGCTTTCCCAGCGGAAGGCGAAATAGCGGCCGCGGTCGCCGGCGCCGCCCAGGCGAATCGCTTCTGCCAGCGGCTCGACGAAGGGGCGCCAGTCGTCCGACACTGCCAGGGACTTGGCCCACTCTGTGGTCTGCTCTTCGTTGGGCGGCGTGGGAAGCGAGGGCGGCAGTTGAATCTGGGCCGCTTTGCCCAGGATGTAGAGGTCATGTTCAGCCGCTGCCCGCATGGCTGAGGAGACGGGGCCGCGTTCAGCGGCGAGGGTGAAGGGATTCTCGTCGTAGCGCACGGCTTCGATCAGGTAGTCCCTGAGGCTCTGGCCGGTTTCCCAGAGAGCCCGGGCGAGGAGAACAGCGTTGTCCAGGCTGGGTTCGGCGAGATAGGCGTCGAGCGACTCGCCGACTTCGCTTTCGAGGATGCCGTGGTAGAGGAGTAAGTGGTTGATAGGGATCTCGGACTCCAGAAGGGTCATACTTAGTCAGGCTCCTTCAATGATGAATTGCTCTACTGTTCGGCTCGCGTGGGGCCATCTCCTTTTTACTCTCCTGCATCATCAGCCGCTGTGTGGTTTGGCTTGGGCCGGGCAGGCTGTGTATGTTCCCGCAGCGGCTGGGCTTCCCTCAGCCGGCCACCTTGGGCTGCGCCGTTGAGTTCGACCAGGCCCTGTCAGCTAGCCGCCGCCAGTGTGTGCGCACTTGAGCTGAAAAGAGCGGGTCCACTGCCCGGCCCCACCCTACTCGCACACCACGATGCGGAAAGACTTGCCTGCGCAGGCATCTCGTGAGACAATGACCATATGGAATCATCCGCAGGGAGTGAGCTATACCAGTGCAGACCTGGCAAATTGTATTACTGTTTGTGGCAGTACCGGTGGTCACCTTCCTCGTGATCATGCAGACCCCGTGGTTCCGGGTTCGGAAGTATGCGATGGATGTAAAGAAAATCTTCGACAAGTATAAGCTGGAAGAGAAGCTTCAAGGCGTTCAGCTCCTGGCCCAGAATCCCAACCAGAACCCTGTGTTAGTCCGTAAGCCCCTGCGGGAACTGGTCGATACTTACAAGAGCCTGATCGCCGATCTCGAAAAGCTGAAGCCCCCGGCCAAGGCGAAGGAGCTGCACGAGGCCACCCTGGAGATGCACCGGGAATCGCTCAACCTCTACCAGATGGCCATGGTACACGGCTTCCGGCAGAAGTCGATTCTGGAGAAGCAGAAGAAGCTGATGCAGATGGAGCGCGCTGTAAACGAGAAAATGGAGAAGATCTACGGCCCGCTGAAGAAGCCGGAGAAGAAATAAGGGATGCAATCGGCGGACGGCACCAGAGGGTCGCCGTCCGCTCTCTATTGCCAGAGGAGGCCGAAGAGATTGGCGCAGATTCGGCTGCTGGATGAAAGCACAGCCAACCAGATCGCCGCCGGTGAGGTGGTGGAACGGCCTGCCAGCGTCGTGAAGGAGCTGGTGGAAAACTCCCTGGACGCCGGCGCCGCGCGCATCGTGGTGGAGGTGGAGGGAGGCGGCAAGAAGCTGATCCGGGTGACCGACGACGGCTCCGGCATGTCGCCGGAGGACGCCGCTCTGGCCCTGCAGCGGCACGCCACCTCCAAGATCCGGACGGCGGCCGACCTGCAGGCCGTCACCACCATGGGCTTCCGGGGCGAGGCCATTCCGTCCATCGCATCGGTCTCCCGGTTTGAACTGGTCACCCGGGAACGGGATGCGCTGGCCGGGTACCGCATCTACGTGGAGGGCGGCCGCATCCTGGAGCAGGGCGAGTTCGGCGCACCACCGGGAACCCGTGTCACCGTGGAGGACCTGTTCTTCAACGTGCCCGCCCGGCTCAAGTACCTCAAGACCAACACCACCGAGATGGGGCAGATCGGCGACATGCTGACCCGCCTGGCCCTGGCCTATCCCCATGTGGCCATGCGCTTTCACTCCGGTCCTACGCAGGTTTTTGCGACCCCGGGCACCGGTGAAGTTCTGGACGCGGCGGCCGCTCTGCTGGGCCGGGATCTCGTCAAGGAACTGCTCCCTGTGGAGTATGAGGACCCCTACGTTCGGGTCACCGGCTATATCGGCCGTCCAGGCGCAGCTCGGGCCGGCCGGAACCACCAGTATTTCTTCGTGAACCGAAGGGCCATCCGGCAGATTCAGGCCCGCTACGCCCTGGAGGAGGCCTATGCCCACCTGCTGCCCCAGGGCCGGTACCCGGTATGCATCCTCTTCCTGGATGTGCCGCCTCACGAGGTGGATGTGAACGTCCACCCCGCCAAGGCGGAGGTCCGTTTCGAGCGGGACCGGGAGGTCCGGGCAGCGGTCTACAAGGCGGCCCGGGAAAGCCTTGGGGCACACCTGCTGATCCCCGGTACCACGGTAACGCCCGATGGCGAGGTGCTGGTGCCGGACCGGGCCGGCGAAAAGGCAGCGGTCCGGCGGGGGATGCTGCCGCCCGGGACGGTGCAGCCCGGGGCGGTCCCGGGCGCTGTCGAGGCAGACCTGAGCGGCGCCGCCACCTCAGCCCCTGCCGCCCCTGCGGCGCGGGGCTGGATTCCCCCGGGCGCCCGGCGTCCCGGCGAAGGCGGGGGTCGGGCCAGCCCTCCGCCCTGGATGGCCGGCAAGGACCGCCCCTCCTCCGGCGGCCCGCGGCAGGTATCGTTCAAGCTCCAGAACGCGCAGACTAACCCAGCGGTGGCCGAACCAGCCGAAGGCTACGGCACTCTGCCCCCAGGGGGCCTGGCCGCCGTTCTCGAAGAGCGGAGCCAGAAGCAAGGAGCGGTGCCGCCCGAAGAGCTGGCCGAAGCACACTGGACCGCCGAGCCTGCCGACCTTGACGGGTCGGCCCTGATTCGGAGCCTCCGCCCGCTGGGCCAGGTCCACCGGTCCTACATCGTCTGCGACGGGCCCGAGGGGCTCTACGTCATCGATCAGCACGCCGCCCACGAGCGGATCTTCTTCGAGCGGCTTTACGCTTCCGCTCAAGAGGCCGAGGCGCCTGTACAGCCGCTGCTCTTCCCCATCGCCCTGGATCTCACCCCCGCCCAGATGGCCCTCTGGCAGGAGAACCAGACGATCTTCCAGGAAAGTGGCCTCATGGCCGAGCCCTTCGGCGGCAATACGCTGCTCATCAAGGGCATGCCGGCGGATCTGGGGGAGGCCCACGCTGCCCGGCTGGTTTCAGACTTCCTGGACCGGCTCCAGGAGGAGCAGGTCCCGGCAGGGGCCTCCGTCCTGGAACGCCGGCAGCGGGTTCTGGCGGCCATGGCGGCCTGCAAGGCGGCCATCAAGGCTCGGGATGCGCTCCAGCCCGAAGAGATTCAGGCCCTGCTCAGTGACCTGGCAGCCTGCGCATCACCCACCACCTGTCCCCACGGCCGGCCCACGGTGATCTGTATTGGCACGACTGAACTGGAGAAGAGGTTCAAGCGGTGAAGTATCCTGTTCTCGTACTGGTAGGGCCCACAGCGGTGGGAAAGACAGCGATCTCCGTGGCTGTGGCGAAGCGGCTGGGGGCCGAGATCATCTCAGGCGATTCGATGCAGGTCTACCGGGGGATGGATATCGGCACCGCCAAGATCACCCCGGAAGAGATGCAGGGCGTGCCCCATCACATGATCGACATTAAGAACCCGGACGAGCCCTTCACCGTGGCGGAATTCCAGGAGCGGACAGACCGGCTGATCCGGGAGATCGTCGGCCGGGGCCGGCTCCCCATGCTGGTGGGCGGCACCGGGCTCTACATCCGGTCGGTTCTTGAGCCATACACTTTTACCCCCATGGAGGGAGACCCGGAACTCCGCAGGCAGCTGGCTGCGGAAGAGGAGCAGCACGGCCCGGGGCACCTGCACAGGCGGCTTCAGGAGGTGGATCCCAAGGCTGCAGCCAAGCTCCATCCCAACGACCTGCGGCGCATCATCCGGGCCCTGGAGGTCTATACCCTCACGGGCATTCCCATCTCTTCGACACAGACGGCGGCGGGGGCCGAGCCCCGTTACGATGACCTTTTCCTGGCTCTTACGATGGACCGTGAAGCCCTTTACCGCCGTATCGAGCTGCGGGTGGACCAGATGCTGGCCGCCGGCTGGCTGGAAGAGGTGCGCCGGCTGCTGGAGCGCTATCCGCCGCACCTGCCGGCCATGCAGGCACTGGGCTATCGGGAGCTGGTCCAGTACTACCGGGGGCTGCTCACCCTGCCTGAGGCCACTGCACTCATCAAGCGCAACACCCGGCGGTTTGCCAAGCGGCAGTTCACCTGGTTCCGGCGGGAGCGGCGCCTGCGCTGGATCGACGTCACCTCGGCGGAAGCCCGGGCATCTGTTGTCGAAGCAATTGCGCAGATGGCGGAAGGAAAATGGCCCGAGGGTGTAGAAGCGGTGTTACGTGGTCAGAAATAAGATACAGAGAGCGGGGGTCGGTTCGGTGTCAAAAGCAGTGTTGAATCTGCAAGATGCCTTTCTTAACCAGATCCGCAAGGAGAATATCCTGGTGACCGTCTATTTGGTGAACGGTTACCAGATTAAAGGCTACATTAAGGGGTTTGATAACTTCACAGTGGTGCTGGAAAACGAGGGCAGGCAGCAGATGGTTTACAAGCATGCTCTCTCCACAGTGAGCCCGTCCCGCAACATCAATCTGAGCCAGCTGATTGCCGCCCGGCTGGATGACCCCTCTGCGGAGTGACCCCCCGCCTTTTCGTCACAACTGAACAGAAGCCAAAAGCCCGCCTCAGTCAGGCGGGCTTGCTTTTTGGGACCCCGGCCCGGCACCCGGCCTGGGTCCCGACGCGCCGTCTCTGCGCGGCGGAAGTGGCAGCAGACCGGCGGCCCGCTGCAGATCCTCCCGGGTAATCTGCATCAGTTCCTCTCGGGTGGGGTTCCGCCTGCCCACCAGCCGCACCGCCTGGCAGCGTAGGGAGCGCTCCACCAGGTTGCGCACCGCCCGTGCGTTGCCGTCATCCGGGCGCATCTCACCCAGGCCGCCTGCCAGCCACTGCTTCAAGAAAAGGCGGGCATCCTCCTGCAGCTCGTACTGGCGCTGCCGCCACATCCCTTCGCCGATGGCCAGCAGTTCCGCCGGCGAGTAGTCGGGGAAGCTGATGATGATGGGGAATCGGGACCGGAGACCGGGGTTCTGGCAGAGGAACCACTCCATCTCTGCCGGATACCCCGCCAGAATCAGCATCATCTCGCCCCGGTGCTCCTCCATGGCCCGGACCAGGCAGTCTATGCACTCCTTGCCGAAGTCCTTCTCGCCGCCCCTGGCCAGGGAGTAGGCCTCATCGATGAAGAGCAGCCCTCCCATGGCCCTCTTGATCACCTCTCGGGTCTTCTGGGCGGTATGGCCGATATACTCCCCCACCAGATCGGCACGTTCCACCTCTACCATATGGCCGGAGGGGAGGAGGCCCATCTCCTTGAAGAGCCGGCCCAGCAGCCGGGCCACGGTGGTCTTGCCGGTGCCGGGGTTGCCGGTGAAGATCATGTGCAGGCCCGTTGCCTCGTGGGCCAGGCCCATGGCTGCGCGGCGGGCCTGGATGGCCGCGTAAGCGTGGATTTCACGCACGTGGTGCTTCACGCTCTCAAGCCCCACCAGGGCGTCCAGCTCGGCCAGCACCCGGTTTACCCGCTCCTCCCGGTCGGCCTCCTGGGCCACAGGCGCCGCGGCCGGAGCGGCCTTCGCAGCAGCGGCTGCCTTGCCCTGGCGCCGGCGCAGCTCCATCGCGAGGCGCAGGGCATCGCCGGGGCTGATCTCTCCCCGGCGAAGCCAGTCGTTGATCTCCTGGATCCGTTGGGGGCGCCGTGGCTGTAAACGCATAACGCGACACCTCACCCCAAAGCCTACGCTGCTTCGGGCTTGTACCCGTACTGAAAAACGGCCGGGTTAGGAAGCGCAAGGATGGGGGAGACTGCTACCAGCGCAGCCGTAACGCACCGTTGCTCCCGTTCGTCAACAGATTAGACAAGAAAAGGATTCTTGTCTCGGGGGATAGAGCAAAGGAGGTTTTCACTCATGCCGCTTGTCGGCCAGAAAGCGCCCGATTTTGCCATGCCCACCACTAAGAACTTGGAAAAGCTCGACCACGTTGCGAAACTCTCCGACTACAGTGGGAAGTGGCTGGTGCTTTTCTTCTATCCGGCGGACTTCACCTACGTTTGCCCCACTGAGATCACCGCTTTCAGCGAACGGTACCAGGAGTTCCAGGAAGCTGGCTGCGAGATTTTGGGGGTCTCGGTCGACAGCATCCACTCCCACCGTGCGTGGATTAAGACTCCGCCCGAGCAGAAGGGTCTGGGCCCCATCAACTACCCGCTGGCTTCCGACATCACCAAGCAGGTCTCCCGTGACTACGGAGTCCTGGTGGAGGAAGAGGGCGTGGCCCTCCGCGGCCTCTTCATCATCGATCCCGAGGGGATCATCCGCTACCAGGTGGTCCACGACATGAACGTCGGTCGGAATGTGGACGAGACCCTCCGGGTGTTGGAGGCGCTCCAGGCCGGCGGGCTCTGCCCTGCCGACTGGAAGCCCGGCCAAGAACTGCTTCAGGCGTAGGTAGGTGGCCATAACATGCCAATGCGACTGGGCACGCCGCTGCCCACCCTGGACGGGGCCACGGCCTCGTTCCATACGGAAGGGGTCGACCTCTCCAGCCTGAAGGGAAAGCCTGTCTTGATCCATTTCTGGTCCGTCTCCTGCCACATCTGCCATGAGGTGATGCCGAACCTGGTGGAGTACCGGGATGCGTACGCGCCCCAAGGGCTGCAGGTAGTGGGCATCCATATGCCGAAGCAGGAAAGTGACCTGGACGTGGCCAAGGTGAAGGAGGATATCGCCCATTTCGGGCTGACCCACCCCATTTTGGTGGACAACCGGCACGCCATTGCCGAGCGGTTCCAGAACCAGTTCGTCCCGGCCTTCTTCCTCTTCGACCGGGAGGGGAAGCTCTTCTTCCGGGCCGCGGGCGACAAGGGCCTGCAGAATCTGAAGCCGAAGCTCGAGCAGCTCTTCGCCGCAGCAGAGGGCGAGTAGAGATGAGGACGCGGGGCGCCTCTTCCGGCAGAAGGGGCGCCCTGAAATACCACAGAGAGGGGGGGAGAAAGATGGAACGGGTTCGGGACGTTGCTGCATTGGACCGGGCGCTGGCCAATCCGGGAACCACGGTGGTGAAGTTTTACACAGACTGGTGTCCCGACTGCCACCGGGTGGCCAAGGCCTACGAAGCGTACGCCGAAGAGCACCAGGAGCGAGCGCATTTCGTGGACATCAACGCCGAAGAGGTGCCTGAGGCGGCGGAGCGCTTTGGGATTCGGGGCATTCCCACACTCCTGGTCTTCCGGAACGGCGATCTTGTGGAGCGGCTGAACAGCCGCGACTGTAAAAGCGTAAAGCAAATGGTAGATTTTCTCGACGGAGCGCTCCGCTCCCAGGTTCGCAGTTAAGGAACGTACATATTAATAGGATTCTGTGTGCCGAGCCCTCCGCCCGGTCGGAGGGCATCGCTTTTTGACGTGGGCATCCTAAGTACCGGCGGAGCGACAGCACGAAGGCTGTTGAGCATCGTGCAGAGACCAGACCCACGGCCTTACAGAGAATAGCGCCTCAGCCGGAAACCGATTCAGTCCGTCCCGAGCAGGTGCTGGTGGGTCAGGGTTCCTGGCAGGCCGCGGTGAAGCGCTCCATGTCACTCTTTCCCCTGGGAGAAGAAACCTGTAGAATAGGCAAGGACTCACTCTTCTTGAGAAATTGACCCATGGGGAAAGGATACGAGGCAGAGATGACGGATCAGATCTGGCACCAGCTCCTGCCGGGCTGCCCCCGGCGCCTGGCAGAGACTGCCGAGCGGGCCCTGGAACAGGTGGCCCCCTATTGGGCCCGGGTGGACCGCCTGGTGCTGAAGAACCAGGCCAAGGTGCTCCGGGCCTTCCAGGAAGCGCAGGTGGCCGACCTCCATTTTGCCACCTCCACCGGATATGGATACAGCGACGTGGGGCGGGAGAAGATCGACGAGGTCTTTGCTCGCACTTTCCGGACGGAGGCTGCTCTGGTCCGGGCGCAGTTTGGATCGGGGACCCACGCCATCGCATGCGGCCTCTTCGGCGCCCTCAGGCCCGGAGACCGGCTCATCGCGGCAGCGGGGTCCCCCTACGATACCCTTCAGACGGTAATCCGCGGCGGCACCGGCAGCCTGGCCGAGTGGGGGATCCAGTTCGAGGAGGTGCCTCTGCTGCCGGACGGCCATGTGGACCTGGATGGGGTCTGCCGGGCGGTGCGGCAGCCCGACGCCCGGGTGCTCTTTATCCAGCGCTCCCGGGGCTACTCCCTGCGGCCCAGCCTTACTGTGCCGGCCATCGGAGAGATTATCCAGGCCGCCAAGGCGGCCAATCCCGAGATTGTCGTGGTGGTGGACAACTGCTACGGCGAGTTCACCCAGGAGCAGGAGCCTTCAGAGGTGGGGGCGGACCTGGTCTGCGGCTCCCTCATTAAGAATCCCGGCGGCGGCATCGCACCCACCGGCGGCTATGTCGTGGGGCGGCGCGACCTTGTAGAGCGGGCGGCAGCCAGGCTCTTCGCACCGGGCATCGGCATGGAGGTGGGCGCCAACTTCGGGGTGAACCGGCTGTTTCTGCAGGGCCTATTCCTGGCGCCCCACGTCACCGGCGAAGCCCTGAAGGGTGCGCAGTTTACCGCCGCACTCTTTGCTGCCTTGGGATTTGGCGTGCGGCCAACCTACGACGCCGAGCGCTCCGACCTGGTTCAGACGGTGGAACTGGGCTCCGGTGAAGCGCTGGTGGCCTTCTGCGAGGCCGTGCAGCACGCCAGCCCCGTCGATTCCTATGTGCGGCCGGAGCCCTGGGCCATGCCGGGGTATGACGACCCGGTGGTGATGGCGGCCGGCACCTTTGTGCAGGGATCCAGCATTGAGCTCTCCGCAGACGGCCCCATGCGGCCTCCGTTTGCCGCGTACTTCCAGGGGGGCCTCACCCGCGAACATGTCATCTATGCGGCGCTCAGCGCAGCGAACGAATTGATGGGCCGCGGCATTCTTAGATAAGTGAACAACCTTACACGCCGGCAGGGAAAGGCTCCCTGCCGCCCGTACATAAGTAGGGAGTGGTGATGCTTGCTGCACGGCACCGCGTTCGTCATCGCTCTGCTGGTGATGCTGGTAGGCGTTGCAGGCACCCTGGTCCCGGCGCTGCCGGGCATCCCCCTCATCTGGCTCGCCATGCTGGGCTACGCGTGGGTAGAGGGCTTTCAGGAGATTACCTGGACCTTCCTGCTCATCGCCCTCGCAGTGGTGGTACTCAGCCAAGTGGCGGAATACTACAGCCGGGCGCTGGGGGCGAAGAAGTTTGGCGCTAGCCGGGCCGGAACCTGGGGTGCGGTGCTGGGCTCGCTGGCCGGCCTCTTCTTCATGCCCACCGGCCTCCTGGTGGGCCCCTTCGTGGGGGCGCTGGTTGCTGAGATGATCAGCGGCCGGAAGACGGATGAGGCCATCAAGGCCGGCATCGGCGGCGTCATCGGCGTTCTGGGTTCTGTGGTGGTCAACTTCATCCTCGCACTGGGGCTCGTCACTGCGTTCGTGCTGTCCGTACTCCTGTAGCGCCCAACCCGGCCGGGGACGGCGGGCAGGGCCCCGTTGAGGTCGTTCTGAGGAGGCTGGAGCATGTTCACCCGTCCGAAAACCAAGGAAGAGGTCATGGAGCGTGTCCGGGATCTGGATGTCCACTTCATCCGGCTCCAGTTCACCGACATCCTCGGCGTTATCAAGAACGTAGATATTCCGGTTCAGCAGCTCGAGAAGGCTTTGGAGGGCGGCATTCTCTTCGATGGGGCTTCGATTCAGGGCTTCGTCCGGATCGAGGAGTCAGACATGCTGCTGAAGCCGGACCCGACCACCTTTGCCGTCTTCCCCTGGCAGGAGCAGGGGGAGGGGGCCACGGCCCGTCTGATCTGTGATGTCTATAACGCAGATGGCACGCCGTTCATCGGCGATCCCCGGGGCACCCTGAAGCGGGTGATGGCCGAGGCAGCCAAATTGGGCTACACGATGATGGTGGGCCCCGAGCCGGAGTTCTTCCTCTTCCAGCGTGAGCCAGACGGCAGGCCCTCCACCCGCACCAACGACCAGGCCTCCTACTTCGATTTGGGCCCGATGGATCGGGGCGAGGAGTGCCGGCGCGACTGCGTACTGGCCCTGCAGAAGATGGGGTTCGAGATTGAGGCCTCGCACCACGAGGCGGCTCCGGGGCAGCATGAGATCGACTTCAAGTATGCAGACGCGCTGCAGACGGCGGACAATGTGGCCACGTTCCGGTTCGTCGTCCGGACGATCGCCCTGCAGCACGGGCTGCATGCTTCCTTCATGCCAAAGCCCCTGGCCGGGGTAAACGGCTCCGGGATGCACCTGCACCAGTCACTGTTCAAGGGCAGTAAGAATGCCTTCTACGATCCGAAGGCGCCCCACGGCATTTCGGATGTTTGCTTCCACTACATTGCAGGGCTGCTCTCCCATGCCAAGGCGATTACGGCCATCTGCAACCCGCTGGTCAACTCGTATAAGCGGCTGGTGCCTGGCTATGAGGCGCCGGTCTACATCGCCTGGTCGGAGCAGAACCGCTCGCCGCTGGTGCGGATTCCGGCCCGTCGGGGCAATTCGACCCGTGTGGAACTCCGCAGCCCGGATCCCTCCTGCAATCCCTACCTGGCGCTGGCAGTCAATCTGGCAGCCGGGCTGGACGGGATCAAGCAGAAGCTGGTGCCGCCTGAGCCGGTCAACAGGAATGTCCACGCCATGAGTCCTGCTGAACTGGCGGCCGAAGGCATCGAGTTGCTGCCGACCAACCTGTATGAGGCTCTCCGTGAGCTGGCGGCCGACGATGTGATTCGTGAGGCCCTTGGGCCCCACATCTTCAACAGCTTTATGGATGCAAAGCAGATCGAGTGGGATATCTACCGGAGCCAGGTCCACCAGTGGGAACTGGACCAGTACCTCTCGATATTCTGAGGCGGCGCACATCGAAAACCCCCGCCCGGGCCTGGCCCGGCGGGGGTTCCTGTCTTATCCGGTTGCTTCGGTGGACCAACTTCGCTTGCGGCGGCCGCCTTCCGCTTCGAGTGGGCTGGGTTCGATCTAGTCTGCTGCGGAAGCCGTCCGCTTCAGGTGGACCAGGTAGTATACCAGGCTGTCGGCCAGGGCTTCCCATGAGGCGGCCAGGATGTTGCTCGACACGCCCACGGTGCCCCAGGTGTTCTCACCATCGCTCGACTCAATCAGCACCCGGACCAGCGATTCGGTGCCCTGGGAGCCTTCCAGCACCCGGACCTTGTAGTCTGTCAGCCGGACCCGGGAGACCTCCGGCCAGACCTCGGTGAGCGCCTTCCGAAGGGCCTGGTCCAGGGCATGGACAGGGCCGATGCCTTCGGCAGCGGTATGTACCGTGCGGTCGCCCACCCGCAGTTTGATACTGGCCTCCGATGTGTCCTCGCCGTCGGGCCCGACGCCCACAAGGACCCGGAGCCCCAGCAGTTCGAAGGGAGGGGGGCCTTGGCGGGTGAGGAGCTCCAGCGAGGCCTGGGCGCCCTCGTACTGGTAGCCCTGGTTCTCCCGCTCCTTCACCAGCCGCACCAGTGCAGCCGCCTCGTCCTTGTTCAGCTCCTCGCCGAAGTGGTGCAGCACGTTGGACCGGCCGGCCAGCTCCGACACCAGCACTCGCCGCTCGTTGCCCACGCTCTCCGGCGGAACATGTTCATACATCACAGGATCCTTCATGAGGGCGCTGACGTGGACCCCGGCTTTGTGGGCGAAGGCGTTGCGGCCTACAAAGGGCTGTGCGTCCCAACTGGGCAGGTTAGCCAGCTCCGCCACGAAGTTGCTTACGGCCGTCAGTTCCCGGAGCTTCTCAGGCGGCAGGCAGGACCGGTTCATCTTGAGCTGCAGGTTCGGGATAATCGCGCAGAGGTTGGCATTGCCGCAGCGCTCGCCGTAGCCATTGATGGTGCCCTGGACCATGGTTGCGCCGGCTTCCACTGCCGCGAGTGAGACGGCCACCCCCAGGCCGCTGTCGTCGTGAGCGTGGATTCCCAGGCGCACACCCGGGAACTGCTCGGCTACAGCCCGCACACGCTGGAAAATATCATTCGGCAGGTTGCCGCCGTTGGTGTCGCAGAGGACCAGCCAGTCCGCCCCGCCCTCCACAGCAGCAGCCAGCGTGGCCAGGGCGTACTCCGGATTGGCCTTGAACCCGTCGAAGAAGTGCTCCGCGTCGTAGACCACTTCCCGTCCCTGCTGCTTCATGTAGGCCACAGACTCCCGGATGATCCTGAGGTTCTCCTCCA
>Ga0134090_1001266_pt1 | contig 16843 bp, 9 predicted proteins | sample 1_4taG_FD_94453 | JGI IMG/M metagenome (GOLD analysis project Ga0134090, IMG submission 94453) | Switchgrass degrading microbial communities from high solid loading bioreactors in New Hampshire, USA - 1_4_20_6_A1 metaG | ecosystem: Engineered > Bioreactor > Semi-continuous > Anaerobic > Digestate...
CGGTCATAAGGTTGCCATAAGGTTGCCAACCGGTCATAAGTTACCAACTGAGGCATATAAAGAATAAAGCAATATTATTGAAGGTTAAAGAATTGGATGAAGAATTGGATGGAGTACCGGGATTTTTTTTACCCTAAGGCATATAAAGTATTGAAGGTGGGGAAATGGACAGGTTTCACTTGGTAGCGCTCCTCACTGCACTGATTCACTTAATTGGCACCCTCGTTTATGTAGCGCGCTTATCCGGTGTCAAAACAAAGCGGCTGGCTACTGCTTTTTCCCTTTACCAGGTTATCACACTGGTGGCGATGACTGCCAACATGATACAGGCTCCACTTCTTTCCCTGACTGTGGAGCAGGCGATCAGTACAGGGCGGATTTACCAACAATCCTATCTTTATGATTTGGAACAACATATGCGCCTTATCATGCTGGCGGCAACAGGGGGGACAGCCCTTGCCGGCCTGTTTGGCCCCTTTTTCTTGTTTCTGTTCAGTCGAACGATCTTTTTGTTTGAAAGGTTTGGATCACTGCCCACTATGATACTGTCACTGCTTTCTCCTTCCAACTTTTTTCAGGTGATGCGGCAGTTGTGCCTTGCCATGGCTTATTTGATTAAGTCTTATTCAAGGCGGTTTACTTTGTTGAGCTTCACTTCGCCTGCTGCCTGCTTTAGGTATTGTTTTTTTCCGGCCAAGCTTTTTGTTATCAACATTATTGTGGTGGGTATCTGGACAACCGGTGTTCTGTCATCACTCTATGCCGGGGCTTTGACACCAGCTTACCGGGCAACAGCAACTGAACTGTCAGGAATAGTCAATTTGATTGCTGTTTTTCTAGATACTTTTCTGGTGGATCCAGTAACAGCTGTGATAACAGACAATGCTCTGCGGGGGGCGCGCCCGGAGAGTGAGATTTTGCACCTCACCTTTTGGCTGATTTTGAGCCGGCTTTTAGGGACACTCTTTGCCCAACTCCTTTTCCTACCTGCAGTCCAGCTGGTCAAATATGGCACACTGTTGTTAGCTCAATAATATCTAAGGTAAGATCTCCCCCCTTGAGCGGGCGGTTTATCCCTGCTAGCGGGGAAGCATGGGGGAAGCATGGGGACGTTCTTCTTGCTTCCCTTTTGTGCCGCGTGTCCGGACCGATCAGGGGGACATACTGTGGTAGGGTGGCGTGTCACAATTGTGACTAGGGCACGATGTAGCAAGGGGACGGCAGACTGTGTGAAAACTCCCTTAGTTGGAATTGATAAACGCTATATATGGTATTATTTATCGTCTGTCACGCCGCCATATGTTGTGTTGCTAATCCAGCAGCAAACGATTATTCGCACAGTCTGACGGGGGTCGTGTCACCCCAGTTGGTAGTTAGTGGTTGGTCGTTGGAAAATAGTCGGCAATGCATCCTGATGTTATCCAAGGGCAGGCTGCTGAATAAGGCAATAAAGCAGGCCTGGCGATTGAGAGGTGTGAAGTGAGAGGTTGGAAGTGAGAATAAAAGAATAACGCAAGCCGGGTACCTGGATAATAACTTTAGTTTTAATCATTACCGTACCTGTTCAATAAAGCAATAAAGCAAGCCTGGCTGAAATAGAGGTCAGAAGCCGGAAGTCAGATGTCGGGAAAAATATCGGGCGGCGGGGTTATCGTGCGGGGGGATAGTCCCACTAAACCTGATCGCGGTGATCGGACCGATCAGTCAACCCAACCTGTCCACTGATCGGTCGGTGCTCGGTCGTGGTGAAAAGCTGATTCAACTCTGGTAAAATATAAGCGTATCTTCGGATGAATACTGTTGTGAGGAGGAATTTCTGATTCTGGATATTGTAAAAACTGTGGCAGGGGAGCTGGGGCTTCCCGAAAAAAGCGTAGAGAATACAGTGAAACTACTGGATGATGGCAATACGGTCCCCTTTATCGCCAGGTACCGGAAGGAAATGACCGGAGAGTTGGATGAAACCCAGATCCGCCGGATTGAGGAGCAGGTTGGTTATTACCGCAACCTGGAACAGCGGAAAGAGGAAGTGATCCGCCTCATTGATGAACAGGGGAAACTGACTGAAGAGATCAAAGAGCAGATCAATCAGGCGCTTAAACTCAGTGAAGTTGAGGATATCTACCGCCCCTTCAGACCGAAGCGCAAAACCAGAGGGAGCATCGCCCGGGAGAGGGGTTTAGAACCCCTGGCCGGCTACCTTCTTTCCTTTCCTGCAGAGGGTTCACCTGAGATTGAAGCGGCAAAATATCTGTCAGAAGAGGTGCCCTCAGTTGAAGAGGCTCTGCAGGGGGCGATGGACATTATCGCTGAGGATATTGCAGATGATCCCAAGGTGCGGGGCTGGGTGCGGGATTATACCAGGAAGAACGGGTACCTGGTGACCAAGGCCAAAGACCCGGACCAGGATTCTGTTTACAGGATGTACTACGACTTCAAAGAGCCGGTGGCGAAAGTGCCCTCTCACCGGGTGCTGGCTATCAACCGTGGTGAGCGGGAGGAGTTCTTGCAGGTTTCAGTAGATGTGGAAACCGAACCGGTGATTTCCTGGCTGAACCGAAATTATGCCAAAGAAGAGGCTGTCACTACAGATCTTGTCAAAAAGGCGCTTGCTGATGCCTACAAGCGGCTGATTGCTCCGGCTGTGGAGCGAGATCTGCGAGGAGAACTGACCGAGATGGCTCATGAGCAGGCGATCAAAGTTTTTTCCAAAAACCTCCGCAACCTCCTGTTGCAGCCCCCGGTCCGCGGGAAGATGGTAATGGGGGTTGATCCCGCTTACAGAACAGGGTGTAAGTGGGCGGTTGTGGACCAAACCGGTAAACTGCTGGAAGTGGGGGTTGTGTATCCAACACCTCCTCAGCAGAAGATTGAAGAGGCAGAGCAGGAGTTTACCCGTGTGATCAAACAGTATAAGATTGATGTGATCGCTATCGGTAATGGCACCGCCTCCCGGGAAACCGAACTGTTTGTGGCGGGTCTCATCCATAAGCTCAATAAAACAGGGCTCAATCTGGCCTATGTGATTGTCAGTGAAGCTGGGGCAAGTGTATATTCAGCTTCCAAGCTGGCCATCAAGGAATTCCCAGATCTCGATGTTTCCCAGCGCAGCGCAGTTTCCATTGCCCGCCGGCTGCAGGACCCCTTAGCTGAGTTGGTTAAAATCGAACCGAAGGCCATCGGTGTAGGGCAGTACCAGCATGATATCCCTGCCAAACAGCTAAATGAAAGTTTGGCCAAAGTGGTGGAGTCAGCTGTAAACTATGTAGGTGTTGATCTCAACACAGCTTCTGCACCTCTGCTCAGTTATGTTTCAGGTATAAATGCCACTGTTGCAGAAAACATTGTTCATTATCGTGAAGAGAATGGCGCTTTTAGAATCAGGAATCAGTTGACTGATGTGCCGCGCCTGGGGCCGAAGGCCTTTGAACAGTGTGCCGGATTCCTGCGGATCAATGATGGGGACAACCTGTTGGACTCTACTCCCATCCATCCCGAGTCCTATGAATTGACCTATCAACTGCTGGATCTGCTGGGGGTTAGTCTTGATGAGGTCGGGACCGATGCTCTGCGCAGCAAGCTGTCAGGGCTGGATGTGGAAAAGACTGCGGAAAAACTGGGTGCGGGTGTGCCCACACTGAGAGATATTATCGAAGCCCTGCTGCGGCCTGGCCGGGACCCCAGGGATGACCTCCCACAGCCTGTTTTCAGGACAGATGTTCTCAGTATTGAAGACCTTAAGCCCGGTATGCAGTTAAAAGGGGTTGTGCGCAATGTGGTGGATTTCGGAGCGTTTGTGGATATCGGTGTGAAAAATGACGGACTTGTCCATATCTCCGAATTAAGCGAAAAATATATCAGAAATCCGCTAGATGTGGTTGCCGTGGGTGATGTAGTGACAGTCAGGGTGCTCTCTGTAGATGTTGAAAAGGGAAGGATAGCACTGTCTATGAAGGGCATTCCTCAAGAGTTTAATTGACCGATCAATGGGAATGTCCCACCGCCCGTTCAGGGGGAAGGGTTAGCTGCCCGAATAATAACCACCAACTGACTACAGTGACATGAACCCAGTCCCCGTGTCACAGGAAGCAATAAGAACGTCTCTTTGCTTCAAAGGGCAAGTAACAACCTTCGCAGGTCGCTGCCCTGGCAGGGGCAAACCGACCGATCACTGGGACAGCTTGACTGATCGGACCGAGCACCGACCTATCACCGAGACAGTATCCCGTGCGATCGGGAGGACAGGTTGCCCGCGGTAATCTATACCGTCCCCGTGCGATCCACCTAATTCGTCTACACGAAACGCCTGGTGTTGATTAGCTGGCGCTTCCTAAACTGGAGAGGATACTGGTGTTGAAGCTATTCAGATTCTTAAAACCATATATCCCATCAATAGTGGCTGTCTTTTTCCTTACTTTTTTTCAGGCTATTTCAGAGCTGTATCTGCCTACCTTGATGTCAGATATAGTTGACAACGGTATAGTTAATGGAGATACAGATTACATTTTAACAGTGGGCGGGCGGATGCTGGTCATCGCTCTTTTAGGCATGGTTTGTGCTGTATTTTCTAGCTTGCTGTCCTCAAGAACTTCGTCAGGATTCGGCAAATTGCTGCGCAGTAAGGTGTTCAGCCGGGTTGAAAGCTTTTCTCTGCAGGAATTTGAAAGGTTTGGAACTGCCTCACTTATTACCAGAACTACCAATGATATTACACAACTACAGCATGTTGTAATGATGATGATGCGCATGATGCTGCGGGCTCCCATGATGTGCATCGGTGGGATTATTATGGCGGTATCCAAGGACCCGGTACTGTCGCTGGGTATTTTCTCGGCAATCCCGCTGTTGGCAATGGTGATTATGTTAGTTAGCAGAAAGGGTATGCCTCTTTTTAAAGCGATGCAGCTTAAACTGGATAGATTAAATCTGGTACTGCGGGAAAGGCTGACCGGCATCAGGGTGATACGTGCCTTTAACCGCACTGACTATGAAAAAAGAAGGTTTAATGAGGCAAACCGTGACCTGACAGAAACCGCAGTAAGGGTCAACAAGATCATGGCTCTTTTGATGCCGGCGATGAGCCTTATTTTGAACTATACAATTATTGCGATTATCTGGTTCGGCAGTACTCGCATTGATCATGGCCAGATGCAGGTTGGTGATCTGATGGCCTTTATTCAGTATGTGGGGATGATCATGTTCTCCATGCTGATGCTGTCTATGATATTTGTCATCATCCCCCGTGCCTCTGTGTCAGCTGCCAGGATCAATGAAGTGCTGGAAACAGAGTGCAGCATCAGGGATCCGCTGCATACCGAAAGAAGCAGTGCAGGCGTATATGCAGGTATAAGCACAGCAGCTCAGGAATCAGCTCAGACCGATCATGATGGCATCCTAGCAACCGGTGACAGGGCTGGCAAATCAACTCATACAGCAGTTCATACATCGGTGGGAATTGGCTCTGCCGCTACAGCAACCGATGCTGTTCAATCAATGTCTGCTTCTGGGCAGGGGGCTTCAGGGGTTTGTGCAGGTGCTGCCGGCACTGTCAACACCAGAAACCCTGACAGCGGTGCCAGCAGAGATAATTGTGACAGCGTTGCCCTGAGAGCCAACGAAACTGATGCAGATACTGGAACATTTGTAGGTGCTGTGGGTGGCGGCATTTCTCGAGATTCTGCTGCTGGAACTGACACTGGCCTTTATACCAGCGGAACCCCTTGTGCCGGTATGAGCGCAACTGATATGAGCGCAACTGCAGATGCATCCCCGGCAAATTGCGATAAATCCGCAGTTTACCCTGACAAACACGGTTCTGTCCGCTTTGAGAATGTAACCTTCTGCTACCCGGGAGCAGAGAAACCTGCTGTCAGCGGTGTTTCATTCTGCGCAAACCCCGGTGAGGTTACTGCTATAATCGGCGGCACCGGATCGGGAAAATCCACCCTTTTAAAACTTTTGCTGCGTTTTTATGATGTGGGCAGTGGCAGAATTCTGATCGATAACCAGGACATCAGGGAGATGCCTATACAGGCTCTGCGGGCAAAAATCGGTTATGTTCCTCAGCAGTCTGTCCTTTTTACCGGTACCATCGCAGAGAATCTCCGCTATGGGAAGGAAGACGCTTCAGCTGAAGAGCTTAAGAGAGCGATAGAGATTGCTCAGGCAGATGAATTTGTTTCACAAATGCCAGAAGGTATAGATTCATTTATTGAACAGGGTGGAATCAATGTTTCAGGTGGACAAAAACAGCGGCTTTCTATCGCACGTGCCTTGATCAGAAAGCCTGAAATTTATCTGTTTGACGACTGCTTTTCAGCCCTTGACTTTAAAACAGATGCCAAACTGCGGAGGGCTCTTAAAAAAGAAACAGCCAACTCAACGATGATCATTGTTGCTCAAAGGGTCAGCACTGTCATCGACGCGGACCAGATTGTGGTTCTGGATGAGGGGAAGGCTGTAGGGATCGGCAGGCATAGAGAATTATTAGATAAGTGCGGGGTGTACCGGGAGATTGTTTCTTCACAGATGTCACTGGAGGAATTAGCATGAAAGATATGCCAGAGGGAAAGGGCAGCAGGCATGCAGCTGAAATGAATATCAGAGAAATGCGCAGGCATCTGCCTATGGGAAGGCCGGGGGGCGGCCCGCGCGGAATGGTACAGCCGGCGCCAAAGGTCAAAGATTTTAAAGGTACAGCAAAAAGGTTGCTCACCTATTTAAAGCCATATAAGCTACATTTTTTTGCGGTATTTTTCTTGGCTGCCCTCAGCACTCTTTTTAATATTGTCAGCCCAAAGATCATGGGGCAGGCCACAACTGAGCTGTTTGAAGGGATGATGGAAAAGCTGCAAGCTGTGCCGGGTGCTGGGGTAGATTTTGGGTTTATTAAGTACATTCTCATCACTCTAGCTGCGCTTTATCTGGCCAGCGCATTATTTGGCTATTTACAGCAGTTCATCATGGCTGGTGTTGTGCAGAAGATAGTTTACGATATGCGGAGAGACATTAACGACAAACTCTCCCGTTTACCACTTAAATATTTCGATGCTCATGCACATGGTGAAATTTTGAGCCGTGTGACCAATGATGTTGATAATATCAGCAGCACACTGCAGCAGAGTATCACTCAATTGGTGACAGCAGCAGTGACCCTGATCGGGATTACTGTTATGATGTTGACCATCAGCCCACTAATGACCCTCCTGGTATGCCTGGTCATTTTACCCCTTTCTTTTATAGTAACCAAGTTTATAGCCGGCCGTTCGCAAAAGTACTTTGTTAGGCAGCAAGCGGTGCTTGGTGAACTGAACGGGCATGTGGAGGAGATGTATGGGGGGCACGTGATAGTAAAGGCATTTGGGCGGGAGCAGCAGTCCATCGAGGAATTCAATGAGGTTAATGAAAGGCTTTATGAAGCCGGGTGGAAGGGCGCATTTTTGTCAGGCTTGATCATGCCTTTGATGCATCTGATCAACAACCTGGGGTATGTGCTTGTTTGTGTTGTTGGCGCAATTTTTGTGATGAGGCGGGTGATCCAGATCGGTGATGTGCAGGCATTTATGCAGTACTCCCATCAGTTTACACATCCCATTACTCAGACCGCCAGTATAGCGAACATCTTTCAGTCAATAGTTGCATCTGCAGAGCGGGTTTTTGAGATACTCGATGAACCTGAGGAGATCCCGGATAAGGCTGATGCCAAGGTGATTGAGTTCCCTAGGGGTGATGTTCAATTTGAGAATGTTAAATTCAGCTATAAGAAAGATGCCCCTTTAATTGAGGATATGAATATTGATGTGAAACGAGGGCAGACAATTGCTATTGTAGGGCCTACCGGTGCAGGGAAGACCACTCTGGTTAATCTATTGATGCGCTTTTATGAAATAGATGGGGGGAGAATAACCATTGATGGTGTCGATATCAGGGATATTAAACGGGGGAACCTGCGCAGTATTTTCGGTATGGTGCTGCAGGATACCTGGCTTTTCAACGGCACCATCAGGGAGAATATAGCCTATGGCAATGAGAATGCCACAATGGAGGAGATTATTGAGGCGGCAAAGGCCGCCCTTGCAGACCACTTTATCAGAACCCTTCCCGATGGTTATGATACTGTGATCAATGAAGATGCCTCCAATATTTCACAGGGGCAGAAACAATTGCTCACCATCGCCCGGGCGATCCTCGCAGATCCGGCAATCCTGATCTTGGATGAAGCTACCAGCAATGTGGATTCAAGAACCGAATGGCTCATTCAAAGGGCGATGGCTCGCCTGATGGAAGGGAGAACGAGTTTTGTTATCGCTCACAGGTTGTCGACCATACGGGACGCGGACCTGATTCTGGTGATGAACGAAGGCAGAATAATTGAAAAAGGCACCCATAATGAACTGCTGGCCAAGGGCGGATTTTATGCAGAACTCTATAACAGCCAGTTTACAGACCGGGCTGTGTAATGTGGCTAATCAATCATCTTCTATTCCCCTTGCTGCCAGGTGCTTCCCGCGGCAGGTACATATTCCGCCAATCGTCACCGGATCCTGCTGGGGCTGTATTGCCGCTAAGAGCCTGCTTGTAAAGGTAATCTAATGCCCGATATGATGCAAGCGTTTTTTTATGGGCATCGTGCGGGGTGGTTCTGTTGCGCGCGGGGGTGGCATTCGCACGGGGGTGGCGTGGGGATGTTTCGTTTGCCATAGGCCGCGCTAAAGGAAGCGGGGGGACGTTCTTTTTGCTTCCTGTCTCCCTGGCCGTTGGTTTATCCCTTCTGGCGCAGCGGCCTGCGAAGGTTGTTACTTCGGTCCGATCAGTTAACCTGTCCCGGTGATCAGCCGGTGATTAGTTCGCTGATCGGTCAGGCTGGTGCCGAGTCAATTAGCAGGAAGTTTTGGATTTGCAGAGAAATTTTATATATTATTTGCCGTCCCTTTGGAATAAAGCAAATCGCAAGCCTGGCTAAAATGGAAGTCAGATGCCAGAGGTCTGAAGTCGGAAAAAGAGTAGGTTGCAGCAACCGTTTATTAGCGCAGCCTGACCACCCCCTTATCGGTGTGAGAGTTGGTTCCTGATGAGAAAACCTGGGTTGACTATATCGCCTGACATTCCTCTCATCGGTTTGAAGGAGTATTGCTGTGCAGAAAATACAAAATGCAAAAACTAACCCAAACCATTATTTATTGAGCCTTTTGTTGACCCTAGTGGGCACATTGCTCTTTTTGGTGAATGCCCGGGGTTTAAGCGGTTTGTCAGGGCTTCTCTTGATCAGCATCCTGCTGATGGTCACCCCGACTCTGTTCTACATTTTCAGTGAAAGGCATTCTTTGAGCAATGCCCAGTCCTTGTCCCTGCTGCTGATTCCTTTGTTTGTCCTGCAGTATATCTATTATCTGCAGGCAGGAGTACCTGTAGGATTTACAGACCCTCACAGGCACATCTTTACCTATTGGAACCTGTTTACTGACACAGGGAAAATATTATTTGAAAATGTCCAGTCCATTTCACTTAACTTTGTTGGCTTGTATGTATTGTTTCGCTTTTTATCACTGGTGAGCGGCTCAGATATTGTTACACTTGCCGGGGTCATTCCGCCATTCCTCAATATACTGATTATCCTGGCGGTTTATCTGGTTGTTGCCAGGCTCCATGAGCAGCGCACAGGGCTGCTGGCGGCCATGCTTTACGGATGGGAAAACATGGTGCATATTTTAGGCCAGGAGATGCGCACCCAAACCATGGGTGTGCTGCTCTTGTTTATCATCACAGCCCTACTCCTAATCATCAATAAGAAAACAACCCGCTCAGGTGTTTTTGGAGCGGTGATCCTGTTAGCAGGCCTTGTGACCACATCTTTTGTGTGCAACTTCTATGCCCTGCTTGTTTTCAGCGGGGCTGTGGTGACAGTGTTCATTCTGTTTTTATGTAAAAGAGAGATCAACTGGCTGGTGGCGAATATAATTGCTGCCGGGCTGTATCTGTGTTTTATCGTTTTTTGTCTCTGCTACCTTATATATGTCAGCAAAGGCATCGAACCCCTGGTTGCGCAGTTTAGCCGTCTGATTTTTTATTCTATAGGGCAGGCAGCGGCGCCGGAATACGGGACTATAATTACATTGTCTATTTTTCTTGTCATCCTGGGCGCTGCAGCTCTTGTTGGACTCGGCCTTTTGTATCTGCTCATCAGGGCAATAACCAAATGGCGGGCTGCGGTTTGCGTCTCCATCAGCGCCGGTCTGTTGCTTATTTTGTCAATCGGGGTGCTGTATTTTGCGGGCCTACCTGTCGCTGAAACTGTTTTTAAATCCCACCATTATTTGGACGGCATGATCTCTTTAGCCCATGCTCAGGCAGATAGGTATGCGGAAATATATAGTGATTTTGTAGGTGCTGCAACATACCTGATCTGGGGTATGCTCGCCATTCCTTATATTTATTATGTTTTCGCTGTGCTGAAAGGCCAGGAGAAAAACCCCAGGGCCGTGGTCTTCTGTGCGGCATATACTGTTTTGCTGCTCTTCTGTATGGTGAACAGGTTGAACAGCCCCCTCAATCCGGGCAGGCCTTTTGTGGCAGTACTGATAATGCTGGTGGCTGCGATGGCATATTTCTTCATAAATATATCTGCTTCAGTCAAGTTCCGCCCCGGCAAAGCAGCGATAAAAGTGACAGCTGTGCTCCTTATCTTGTGTTTCATAACAGCCAATGTGATGAAAAAACCGGATTATATCATAGGTAATAAAGCACCGCTGCAAACTGTTCCCGGAGAAGAGGACCTGATTTCCTACTGGCACCGGGATGATGGGCAGTACTTGGTGAGCGACTTTTTAGGGGAAACTGCTCAAGGAAGAAAGGTTTTTGCCTCTACGAGGATGCAGCGCTATCCTTTTTTGATAATGGCTCATCAAAACAACATAACACCACTTAATGGGATTGGTGTCAAGCCTGAGTATTTGAAAAAACACCAAGGCAGCCTGATTCTACTGCAGGACAAGATTTATGGAGAGAGTTTCTTTCAACGGGATGAACTACCTGATACAATAGAACTTGACCAAACAATTGAGATGGTGAGAATATATACAAATGATGATTATTTGCTGTACGCAGTGGAATAGAACTGGGCCCGATCGGGGGGACGGTCCCGGTGATCGGCCTGTTCAACTGGTTTGTCCCTGCCGCTTGCGACATAAGCTCCGGTTGAACTTACCCATATACTTTCCGCAGACGTCAGCCAACTGGCTCCTATGACGCCATCCATATCAGAAGCCGGATACCGGAGGTCTGATGTCTGAATATGAATGTTGAATTAGGTGTCATGATCAACTTTTATTATCTAGAAATTTCCGATTAGGTAATCGTTCTGCCCAGTTAGGGACTGCCACCTTATGCTGCAGTACGTATTCACTTTGGCTGTCGTTAACTGCTCCTTCATCAAGGGCAAGTAACAACCTCCGCAGGTCGCTGCGCTGGCAGGGATAAACGCTGTTTGGAGGGATCCTTCTCGCGAAATGTCAACCTGTCCCAGTGATCGGTCATCGCGCTGTCGGCCTGTCCCGGTGATCGATCGGAATCGAGTGAGGTCTATGGTATGATTAGATGGGTGGTGTTGTGTTGATTAATAAAATACGGCAAACCAAAGGTCCCTGTACCGCCCGAGTCAATAAAACAATAAAGCAAGCTGGCAATTGAGATGTGGGAAGTGAGAGGTAAGAGGTGGGAAAAAAGATTGCTCTGGAATAAAGCAAAAAAGCAAGCATGGCACCGTGGGCATGGGACGCCTGGGACGCCCCAGAAGCACCGCATACACCGCACCCAGGTGCTGATCATCGGTGGGGGGGCAACAGGGGCCGGGATCTTGTGGGATCTCACCCTGCGGGGTATTGATGCTGTTTTGGTGGAGGCACGGGAATTGGCTTATGGGACTTCTGGGCGCTGCCATGGACTGCTCCACAGCGGGGGGCGCTATCTGGTCAAGGATAGTGAAGTTGCCCGGGAGTGTTATGATGAAAACCAAATCCTGCGCAGGGTTGCCGCTGCAGCAATTGAGGACACAGGCGGTCTTTTTGTTTATTTAAAGGGAGATGACCCTGATTATGCTGCACAGTGGGCAGCTGCAGCAAAAAAGGCAGACCTCCCATATGAAGAGATAGATGTGGCAGAGGCGCGCCAGATGGAGCCCTTGCTGAGCGGTAATGTTCAGCGGGCCTTCCGGGTGCCTGATGCTGCGATAGATCCCTTTGAACTTATTGTAATGAATGTGCGGGGTGCTGTTGAACGAGGGGCACATCTGTTAACAGGCAGCAGGGTAGAAAAACTGTTAACAGACAGCAGAGGTGTCAGCGGTGTAGTTGTCAAGGATATGCACAGCGGGGAGAGTTACTCTATTGAGGCTGAAGTTGTGGTTAATGCCGCTGGTCCCTGGGCAGGGCAGGTGGCAGCTTTAGCCGGGATCAGCCTGGAGATCGCATACGGTAAAGGCACACTTTTGGTTTATACCCAGCGGTTGAACAAATGTGTTATCAACCGGCTGCGGCCACCTGGAGATGCCGACATCCTGGTCCCTGCTAAAAGTGTATCTCTGTTGGGGACAACCGATGTAGCTGTTCAAACACCGGACAACCCCAGGCCCTCACAGGAGGAGATCAACACCCTGCTCAAACTAGGTGAGGAGCTTGTTCCAGGCTTATCCAGCCGGAGAGTTGTGCGCGCTTTTGCAGGGGTGCGGCCCTTGTATGACCCGGGTGAATCGGGCAGAGGGGCATCCCGGGGCTTTGCGGTGATCGATCATGGGAAAACCCATGGGGTTGCCAATTTTTATTCTGTAGTGGGTGGTAAGCTGACCACCTACCGTTTGATGGCTGAACGGGCAGCGGATTTGGTAGCTGCTCATCTGGGAGTATCTGCTCCCTGCCGCACCAGGGATGTTGTTCTGCCTCCCCCATTAGATGCCTGTTCGCAGGGGGGGGACTCATCACCGCTGATCTGTGAGTGTGAGATGTTGTCTGAAAAAGAACTACTCCAGGCAGCAGAAAAACTGCAAACAGTTACCCCTGAGGCTTTGGTGCGCAGCACCCGTTTGGCGCACGGACCCTGCCAGGGAACCTCATGCCTTTACCGGGCAGCTCTGCTTCTCTATAGGGAAGGGTATTTATCCTATGAAGGGGCTTTAGAATTTCTCCGCTATGCCCTTGCGGGAAGATGGCGGGGGATGGGAGCTGTACTGGATGATGCACAAGCAAAACAGCTGGAACTGGCCCAGGGGGTTTACTTAGAGACTTTTGGTTTGGAGACGTTGAAAAATGAGCTATGATGTTGTGGTTATCGGTGCAGGTTTGGCAGGGCTAACCGCAGCCATTAAAGCCTTGGAGCAGGGCTTAAAAACAATTGTCATAAGCAGGGGAGCCAGCACCCTAGAGGTGATGAGCGGCTGTATTGACTTTTACGGCGGGGCAGTAGACCCCTGGCCCGGCATCAGGGATCTGGCCCGAGAAAACCCCTGTCATCCCTATGCCCTGCTTGAGGAAGAGGAAATTTATCAGGCCTTATCTTTTTTTATACAAGAAGTAAAGAGCATCTGCCCCTATCACCATCAGGAGGGTTTTCAGAACTACCGCCTCCCCACAGCCCTCGGCCAAATGCGCACAAGTTGTTTGCTGCCACAGGGGCAGGTGGTTGCTGCAGGTGTAAATGAGCGTGTGCTGGTGGTGGGGTTTAAGGGTTACCGTGACTTCTGTTCTGCTCTGATGGCAGAGGGAATGAACAAGAAGGGCTGTTCCTGGCGTTCAATAGATGTTGATCTGAAACTGATACAAGGCTTGGACAACAGCCCAGACTGCTTTTATCAGAACAGTGCCAGTGTTCGCTCTTACCAAAACAGCATTCAACTGGCAGTTTGTTTGGAAAGGGCCTGGCCGCTGCTGGCAGAGGAACTGCGGCCGCAGGTGCAGGATGTTGATAAAGTGGCCTTTCCTGCGGTATTGGGGCTGGACCGCTATCTAGAACTCCAGCAGGGGCTTGAGGAATCTTTAGGAAAGAGAGTATTTGAGGTGCCTAATCTTCCCCCATCACTTCCGGGGATCAGATTGTCCAAGTGCCTGATGGACCGGGTCAGACAGCTAGGAGGAGATCTACTTCAGGGTTCCTCTGTGGTTGCTGCTGAAAAAACCGGTGATATTTGTAGTAAGGTGCTGGTAAAAACAGCAGGGAAAAAACGTGAGATTCAGGGTAAATGTTATATTATCGCAACCGGTAGAATGAGCGGCAAATGGATTGCTTTGCAGGGAGAAGGAGTAGTTGCTGAGAAACCCGGTTTGTTAAAAGGATCTTTAAAAGAAGCTGGTTCTTCAGACCAGCAGTGCCCAAGAGCCTTAGCAGGGGCCGCAGAACACAGCAGTACTGGAATAAAGGTTAACAAACAACTGCAGCCTTTAGATAACGAAGGGAAAATTCTATTGGCAAATGTCTTTTGTGCCGGTAGTGTGCTGGCAGGTTATGACCCCTTCAGTGAGGGGAGCGGCGGTGGTGTTGCTATTGCCACCGGATACAGGGCAGCTGTACTAGCAGCCAAAGGTGTTAAAGGGCAAAAAAGGCAATCAAACCAACAATCACAGACGGGCTGTACTTGTAGCCGGGAGGGTTAAAGGTGACTGATCTAAACGAAACTTTTGAACAGTGTATCAAATGCAGCATCTGTCAGAGCGTCTGCCCTGTAGCTGCGCATGATGCTGGATTTCCGGGGCCGAAGATTTTGGGGCCTGATCTGGCGCGCCTGCAGGCTGCAGGTGATGCAGGGAAAGCTCGAACAGCAGAACTGCTGCCCCTGCTGGGTATGTGCAGCAACTGTCTGCGCTGTGAAACAGCCTGCCCGTTCGATATCCCTGTGGCACAGTTGATCCGCCGGGCTGAGCAATCTTTTAGAGAAAGCTCTAGCACAGGCTCATTTTTTAAAGGGGTATTCCGCAGGCTGCGTGATAAAATGCTGGCACATCCAGAAAAGTTAGGCCGGATAGGTGCGGCGTTAGCCCCGCTGGCAAACAAGCTGATGGGGAGCAGTGCTGTACAGAAGTTGCTGAGCAGGGTTTTGGGCTTGGAAATGGAGCAACCCCTTAATTTTGCTTCTCGCAGCCAGCAGCGGAGGCTTATTCTGGAACTCGGCAACAGTGACAATCAGCGAATTGCCCAACCACCGGAAATTTCCTCTGGGTCAGAGTTGAGCCGGGCAAGCAGGGCACCGTCGACGGAGTTGGCAGGACCGGTAATTTCCCCAGGGTCAGAGCAGGACAGTAGTGACATCCAGCAGGCTGACAAGCGAACTGAGGCCAAAAGTTTTGAAGTCTGCCTGGGCGGCTCTGATAAGAACAACCATGAGGATTCGGCAGAAAATACCCCAAGATATTACGCTGATCATCGTGTTGAAAACCGCCCGGGAGATGGGATTAAAAACATGGCTGATAAGACGGCTTGTACCCCCGATGTAAACCACCTCAGGGCTGACAATAAAGTGCTTTATTTCACAGGGTGCCATGTTAACTTTTATCAGCCTGAGATAGGTACTGCCTTTCTGCAGTTGTTAAAAAAATTGGGCATCAAGCCGGTTATCTATAATTCCCACTGCTGCGGGATCCCTCTGCTGGCAAATGGGGATCGCACAGGGGCACACAGGGCATTCCTACGCAATATTCAGTTGCTGAAGCCCTATGTAGATCAAGGCTATCAGTTGGTCTGCACCTGCCCTACCTGCAGCCTGGCTTTGAAGAAGTTTTATGCAGAGGAACTGGAGACCAAAGTTGCAGAGCAGCTGGCTGCTGCCACCTATGACTATGCAGAGTATTTAGAGAATTATATCTGTGAGCTTAAGGGACTGATCCATCCCGTGGAAGACAGCTTTATCTTTCATCTGCCTTGTCACACCCAGGCACAGGGTGTGAGCGCGGCTAACCTCAATCTGCTGCGTTTAATCCCCGGCTTGAAGCTGGGAATTGTAGATAAATGCTGCGGGCAGTCAGGCACCTATGGCTATAAAACGGAGAAAAGAGAGGTATCCAGGGGAATCAGTGCCTCTCTTGCCCGGCAGATCAAAGAGCAGAGCAATGAGCTTGACACTAAAACAGTTCTAACACCCTGCAGTTCCTGCGGTTACCGCATCACTCTGGAGTGCGGGGTTAGGGCAGAACACCCTTTGCTGCTCATCTGGGAAGCTGCCGTTAAATAATTCCTGATAAATGTGTCCCAAATTTATGAATTTTTGACAGGATTTTTATCGGTCATTGGAGAATAAAGTAATTTTATTGGTGGGGTTAGGAGGAACACTGGAGACAATGGATAAGACACCGGAGCAAAATTTAGTTTTCAAGGTCAGATTTGAATATGAGATTCCAGTAAAAACCGGGGGATTATTCAGCAAGCGCAAGGATTTCAAACAAGAAGCTGAGGCAATCAGAGAAAAGAAGATAAACATTCTGGAAAAGGTACCTGTGAAGGGGATACGGATCCTGGAGATCGATCCCCATCACGAAATTTATATTAAAGATGAAGAGGGCGGGAAGACTGCCTGTGCCCCTGTTGAGATCCTTTTTGAGGCAGAAACTCTGGAGGATGCCATTCCATTTCTGCTGTCTAAGGATTTCTGCGGAGTGATACTCCAATATCCGGGCAGGATCAACCTCAGCCAGCATGAGTTCGAACGGGTAATTGAAAGGATAAGCAGGGAGCTGCAGAACCAAAAAGCCCCACTGAGAATCAGATACGGAATACCTGAACCATCCTATCTGTTGCAGGAGTTACCAGCAAAAGGGGTCCCCACAGAAGGCACAGCAGAAGATACTCCAGAAGAAACTGAAGGGGAAAC
>Ga0134090_1001284_pt1 | contig 16684 bp, 16 predicted proteins | sample 1_4taG_FD_94453 | JGI IMG/M metagenome (GOLD analysis project Ga0134090, IMG submission 94453) | Switchgrass degrading microbial communities from high solid loading bioreactors in New Hampshire, USA - 1_4_20_6_A1 metaG | ecosystem: Engineered > Bioreactor > Semi-continuous > Anaerobic >...
GATATATAATATTACTCATAAGAGACTCCTCCTTGGTATTTTGTTTGTTTTTCGTTGATCAATATTTTACCAAAAAAGAGGGGTCTCTTGTTTTTTTAACCTAAAACAATTTTACACTAAGAAAATCATTAAACACCATTTTTTTCGAATTAATGGTTACATCACTGTTTACCCGGAAGCTGGAAGAGGTTTTCCTTTCGGCTATACAAATCGTGAAATTGAAGTAATCCGTGTATATAAAGAAACCGTAAATGTTTGTGCCAGTTGAGCCTTGCGGAACCATATTACATATGGACCTGTCCTGACGGCAAGAAGCAGCTTATCTGTATGACCTTGGTAAAGCCTGCAGTTTTGGGGAAAGAATATCTCCTTATTTTTGAAATATCAGAAAGCGACGGTGATTATCATATGGTTGGTGACTACCAGGGTATATTTGAAGTACCCGACGATGGGATAAAGGCAGAAGGAGAAAACAATTCACCGGAAGAATTGGACATGGATCGTTACTATGATTGGGAACTCCTGCATTACCCGCCTGAGATATATGTGAAGTCGTGGAGAAACATTTCAAATAAATCCAACTTCTTTCCAACGCGCAGATTGCCATGCCCGGCAATAATAAGCGGGGATCTGCCTGTGGCAACAGGCAAATCCCCATTTAAACCGCCATTTTTTACCTTAAGCGTTGCATATCAGGCTGCTTTCTGTTCGGAATCAAAAACCTTGCTGATATGCGCCTCGCTGTATTTTTGGGTTACCAGGCTGACAACCGGCACCACCGCGAGGGAGGCCAGCATGGCTATGGCGCCGATTCCCGGCACGAAGACCTTGCCCATGACATAACCGGCTTTCGGAAGCTCAATCATAAGGCCGATAGCCATGACCAAAAACCCGGTGGCAAAGCCCGACCAGGCGCCGATGCGTGTGGTTCCCTTCCACAGCAGGCCATACAGATACGGAGCGATGAACATACCCGAAATAACACCCCAGGACAGGGCCATAAGCGCATCAATGGTCGGGTTCTCCCAGATGGCCATGAAGTAGGATAAAACAACAAAGATGAAGCAGAAGAAACGCATCAAGAACATATCCTTCTTTTCATCGATATTGGGCCTGATAAACCCTTTAATCAGGTCAATGGATATCACTGAGCTTGAAACGAGGACCAAAGACGATAAGGTCGACATGGACGCCGAAAGCATCAACACGATGATAATGCCCATCAGCACATCAGGCAGCGCCTTTTCAAGCATCACTGGAATGATCATATCCATGTTGCCGCCGCCGGGGACCTCGTTATTCAGCATAACCCGTCCAAAAGCGCCCACGAAGTAGGCGCTGCCGCCGATGACCAGTGCAAAAAGCGTGGAGATGACGGTTCCCCGCCTGATGGCCTGCTCATCCCTGATCGCGTAGAATTTGTGCAGCATTTGCGGAAGCCCCCAGGTTCCAAGGCTGGTCAGCAGCACCAGCGCACCCAGCCTGAGCGGGGTTGGACCAAAGGCACTGGCCAGGTTACTGTCGATGGAAGCCAGCTTGGCAAGGCCGCTGGACAGTCCGCCCACATCCGGATGGTTCAATATGTAAAATATCATCAGAACGGATCCAATGAGCATGATCACCCCCTGGATCATATCATTGAGCGCAGCAGCCACATATCCGCCGAGAATGAGATATATGCCGGTCAGCACCGTCATGATCAGGATGATGGTGTTCATGGGGAGCCCAAAAGCGCTCTCGAACATATAGCCCAGGCCTTTGTAGATGGAAGCGGTATAGGGTACCAGGAATACAAAGATCACGAGGGCGCTGACGATCTTCATGGCCATGCTGTCATACCTGGCTCCGAAAAACTCCGGCAACGTGGAAACATTCAGCTTATGGGTCATAACACGTGTCTTCCTGGCAAGCAGGATCCATGCGATCAGGCAGCCGATGACAGCATTCCCGATGCCGATCCAAACCGCCGACAAGCCATTGGCCCATCCGAACTTACCGGCGTAACCCACGAAAACCACAGCGGAAAAATACGAGGTACCGTAAGCAAAAGCGGTTATCCATGCGCCCATCTTTCTGCTGCCCAGAAAGAAATCGTTGATACCGTGTACTCGTCTTCTGCTGTAGATTCCCACACTAACGGTAACAAAAATGAAGAGCACAAGAAGAGCAATTTTGACAGGCATAACAAACCATCCTTCCATACTGCAAAATTGAGTTTTGGGATACGCTTTCCCAACTGCCCGTGTCACCATACTGCATGATGCGTAAGAATCGCACCCCTACTTTTCTCATTATACCTTATATAATCTTTTTGTAAATAGAACAGAGCCTCAATCTGTCGGTTATAAGGCACCATAATACAAAAGGGACAGTTCCCCTTAAGGGAGCCATCCCTTCAGTCGTTTGCGGCACAACACATCTGATGCTTCAGCAAGGCAGTAATTGCCAGTTCCGATATATTCACTCATGCGTCACTTTATCCAAGTCTCACAATGGTGACCCCGGTTTCCCCCTCACCGTATTTTCCCAGTCTGAAAGAGGTCACATGCTGATGCCGGCGAAGATGTTCGGAAATTGCCCTTCTCAGCGCACCTGTGCCTTTGCCGTGGATCAGTGTCACCTCATGGAGTCCGGCAATGACAGCATCGTCCAGGTACTTGTCAACCCTGTCCAGGGCTTCCTCAACATTAAGTCCCCTCAGATCAAGCTCCAGCCCGATGGGTGATGCCTTCACACCGGCCATTCTGACGTGCTGCATCTTTTCCAGGGTATGCTTTTGCTCATCCACACGGGACAATTGGGAGACGTGGACTTTAATCTTCATGATCCCTGCCTGGACAAGCACTTGTCCATCCCCGTCGGGCTCTTCCAGCACGGTGGCTTTCTGGTTGAGGTTAAGCAGCATCACGCTTTCGCCGGGCTTAAGATCCTTTGGCGGTTCAGCAAAAACCGGTCTAACACCAAAATCATCCGCATAGGACGCTTCCAGGTGGTCAAGCCTGCGCACGCCCGCCCTGGCTTCCTGGAGTTCTTTCATGCTCTGCTCAATGCCCTTCTTCTCAAGTGTTTTCAAACGTTCCAGAAGTTCCTCGGCCTCCCGTCTTGCCTCGCGTACCAGGGCACGGGCTTCCTCCTTCGCCTTGGCGATGATTTGATCCCTCTCCCTGGCTATCTTTTGTTTTTCCTTCTCCGTCTCCTGCCTGAGCGCTTCCACCTGGCGCCGGAGGGCTTCAGCCTGCTCCCTTTCCCGTCGGGATTCAATCCTGTTCTTCTCGATATCGGACAAAACATCCTCAAAGCGCAGGTTGTCCTGGGTTAGATAACCTTTTGCCCTTTCAATGACGTCCTTTCCCAGCCCCAGCTTTTCGGATATGGCAAAAGCGTTGCTTTTGCCTGGAACACCCACCAATAACCTGTAGGTAGGCCTGAGCGTCTCAACATCAAACTCGCAGCAGGCATTCTGAACCCTCTCCCTGGTCATGGCAAAGATTTTCAGTTCGCTGTAATGGGTGGTGGCCACAGTACGGATTCCTCTTTGGGTCAGGCCTTCCAGAATGGCGATGGCAAGAGCGGCGCCTTCTGTGGGATCGGTACCGGCCCCCAGCTCGTCAAACAAAACCAGACTGGACTCATCCGCTTCCGCCAGTATCCTGACAATATTCTTCATATGGGATGAGAACGTACTCAGGGATTGCTCAATGCTCTGTTCGTCGCCGATATCGGCAAATACACTGCCGAACAGCCCGAACTCGCTGCCTTCCCTGACCGGCAGGTGGAGCCCGGCCTGAAGCATCAGCACGAAAAGGCCTACCGTTTTCAGGGTAACCGTTTTTCCCCCCGTGTTGGGACCGGTAATAACCAGGGTGGAAAAGTCGTACCCCAGTTCGACATCAATGGGCACCACACGCTTCCTGTCCAGGAGAGGGTGCCTTCCCTGGAGGATCTTAATGACCCTTGAGGCCGACAGTTTGGGGCATACACAATCCAGATCCCTTGAAAGCTTAGCCTTTGCGAACATGAAGTCAAGCCTTGCCACGATATCCACATTAGCTTTCAGCAGGTCCTTGATCTCCGCAACCTTTCCGGTGAGTTCTGCCAGGATCCTTTCGATTTCCTGCTGCTCACGGATAAGCAGCGCCTTGATCTCATTGTTGATCTCCACAACCGACAGAGGCTCGATAAAGACTGTGGCGCCGCTGGCCGACATGTCGTGGATCAGACCGGGCACCAGTGCTTTATATTCCTGTTTTATCGGAATCACGTAACGATCGCCGCGCATGGTGACGACGGCATCCTGCATATATTTCTTTAACTCCGCCGAACGGATGATGGCATTGAGCTTGTCCTTAATGCTGTCCTGCTTTTGCCGGATGCTTCTTCGGATGGCCGCAAGGGCCGGGCTGGCATGATCCGAGATTTCCTCTTCGCTGATGATGGCCTGTGAAATGGCCTCCTCCACGTCCTTTGAAGGCGTGATCTGCCTGCCCAGTTCCAGTGCCAGATTGTCTTCCCATTCGGAAGGCACATCGTTGGTGAGGTAATGCTTCAGGATGCGGCAGCATCTGAGCATGTCGCCTATTCTCAGAAGTTCGGGAATACCAAGGGTAGCACCCAGTTCAATGCGTTTCAGGGAAGGACGGACATCATGTACTCCGCCAAAGGGGGGGCTGCCCTTCCGCCACAGGTAAGCCGCCGCATCGGTGGTCTCCTTAAGCCTGTATTCCACCTCATGCATGTCGGTTGACGGAAGCAGCGCTTCGGTGAGGGATCGGCCCAGTTCAGACGCGGTCCGTTCATTCAGCATCTTTATGATTTTATCATACTCAAGCACTTTAAGTGCCTTTTGGTCCATAAGCCTCTCCTTTTCATAAAAATCGGGCCAGCCCATACGGGATGGCGATAAGCCGGCTGTCTATTATGCGCATGTTCTGATCTTGCCCGGATGAAGAAGCAGGGATTAGTTCTTTCTTACCTTCGGTGCGATTCTTTCGAAATAATAACGTATCCATAGGGTAAAGAGATAATCGTAAAACAGGAACAGGATTTGCAGAACAACTCCGGCCACCGGAACGCCCCAGCCCGTTGTGAACGTTTCCGGCAGAAAGGTTTTGGTCAGGCTCCAGGCAGGCCAGAGAAAGAGATTGAAAACAGCCAGCTTTAGCAGGATCTCAAGCCATACGATCCGAATGCTCTCGATATGGTACTTGAGAACCGTGTATATCCCAAAAAAAGCGATATAAGGTATGACATTGAGCTTTTCCGGAACGACAATAAAGCCTGCCACACTGGTGACAATATAACCGGCCCATGCAAATCTGATGCCGCACTCAAGCAATATGACCGACAACACAAAAGCGGCCAGTACATAGAATCCCAGCCGCCCTGTTGGCGCGATGGATTCCAGGATCAGCGCCAATACCGCTATGGCAGACAGAATCCCGGTCAATGTCAGTTTCCTTGTATGGTTTACTGGCGTACGCTCAGTAGACAAACCCATTCCTCCATCAAACGGATTGCTGTTGCGGGATATTCCCATCAGCAGCAGCTTATGAGGTCGCCGCCCATGCACTCGCAGCAGGAGTCGGCACACCATAGGGTTCCGCATATCTGGCACATATCGGGACTATTGCGGTAAGTGTTATAATAATAGGGATTGTTCCTGTAGCCGTAGGTCTGGTTGTTCAGGTTGTTGAGGGCATTCCTGTATTCAAAATTCGTCGGATCCATATTGACCGCCCTTTGAATGTTGCTGTAAGCCCTGTCATACCAACCCCGCCTTAAGAAAACCAGCCCCTGGAGATAATACCAGTTGGCATTGCGGGTACGCATCCTGTCCAGTATCCGCTGTGCCCCGGTGAGATCGCCGCGGTTCAGGCAGGCCCTGGCTTGCCTTTCCAATTCCAGATCATCGGCATAACCCTGCTGGGTATTCTGCTGGTATTGGCTGCTCTGCTGGCTCTGGTACTGGTATGAACTTCCCTGGGAAGAGGTGCTGTTGTCATCGTCATCATACTGGTACTGGTATGCACCCCCGGCGTTCTTCATGAGGAACTCATAGGCTTCATTGATCTCCCGCATCTTTTCATCGGCAAGATCGGCAAGCGGATTGCCGCGATAGCGATCCGGATGGTATTTTTTGACCAGTTCCCTATATGCCTTTTTAATCTCGTCGTAGCTGGCTCCCTCTTTGACCCCTAAAACCTTATATGGATTTTTTTTCATTATTCCCGCATCTCCCCTGTAATACCTTGTCTGTCTTCACAATGAGGCCTGAATAGATAATATTGTCAAGAATGCCCGTGTTCTTCTGCGCTCCCAGTAACGCGTAGGCTTTTTCACACTCGCTCAGGGAATAAGTCAGGCTAAAATCCAGTTTATCCTTAATGCCGGCCTTGAATGCATCTAGATCCCCGCCATCGTACCGGTATTGCGTCAGGATTGCATTGTAGCTTCCAGACTTGACATCATCGGCCAAATCATCCCATGCGTCAAGTATGTAAATCCATCTTCCGATATTGTAACCGAGCCAACCCAATACCTTGCGTTTCTTTTCATCCTCCACGTGGGGGCATTCAAAAACCTCACGCATGATGTTGGCAAAAGGTTCAGCCGCCGCGTCGACCGAATCGCACTTCTCCCTTTCAAGCCTGTTCAGTTCATCAAGCAGGCTTTCTATTCTTTTCGTTTTTTCCTGGTAGCGCTTTGAGGCTTTTTTGAATGCGTTTTTCAGAACCAGGCAGCCGCAGCCGCCCAAAAGGTTTTTCTCATCAGACCACTTATCCTCTAAATTATAATACGCCAGAATGATGTTCATGTCTGATGCATAATCGATAAACCGGTTGGGTCTGATCACAAAGCGTTTTCTGACGGGATGGGCAAAGCAGCGCACTACGTCACCATGAGTCGCTTCCAGGCTGGTGGCATCCAGCAGAACAGCCAGAAAGGCCAGATCATAGCTCAAAGCCAGCCTGGGTACCTGCCCGTATCGCTTGCTTATGCTTCTGCAGACGCTGCAGTAATAACCACGGAAAACTTCGAACTCGCGTATTTTCAGTTCAGGTTTATCGGGCTCAACATAACCGAACATTCAACACCTCAAAACCGCTAGTTTGAAGAAGTTTCGGTTTTCTGAGCCTCTTTTGCCTTGTCAAAGTTGACACCCTGGACATGAATGTTGATGGCATTGACATGCATCCCGGTCATGCTTTCCACAGCCGATTTGACACGTTCCTGGATCCTCCAGGCCACATCCGGGATCCTGGCGCCATAATCCACCACGATATAAAAATCGATCACGACACCCTTATCGGAAATGTCCACTTTCACGCCCTTGGATGATGTCTTTCGCCCCAAAACCGAAGATATATTGTCAGCAATACCGGAGCTCATGCTGGCAACGCCTTCTACCTCACTGGCCACCGTATGAGCGATAACCATTATGACATCAGCTGATATCTTGATTTCTCCAATATCCTGGGAAGTATTCAAACTGAGTTCATTTTCGTCCATACGGATACCTCCATCCATTCCCACTCTTACGAGGCTCCCTGCTCTCATAAAGAAACAAGAAGGTTTGTCCGGTACTTTGCATGATAATATTATACCTTCTCATATCTTCCAATGCAACTTAGGAACTCGCCGAAATCCAGGCAGGACAGGCTTTGGACCGTTACGCCTCCGGAGGAAAGCATGGCTGTTCATAAAAAAAGGCGGTTACTTTGCCGCCTTATCCGGATATCTCCGCCATCGCGCACCACTTGGTTTGCTCATTGTTCTGCCGGATCAGATTCTTGATGTCAGAAAGTACTTTGTTGAAGGTCTGGGCGATGATCTTTTTTTCGCACATCAGCCGATGCAAGTTTCATCTCCCACCGGAATATGTATAAACCGAGCCTCGGATGATCAGGGTGGCCATGAGTAATCCCGAAAACCTGTACAAAAAATGCGTCATTTATCTTTTTCCGGCACTGGCGTTCATGCTGGCGCTGTTCGCCCAGGAAACGTCAAAAGCGGCAAGGGACGCGATTTACCTGTGCCTGGATGTGGTCATACCCTCCCTTTTCCCCTTCTTTGTCCTGTCGCGGCTAACCGTACCCTATCTCAGGAGTTTCTCATGCCCGAAGCTCCTGAGGCGCCTGGTGCAAGGTCTGATCGGTCTTCCCTACTATGTCCTTCCCACCATCGTCCTGGGTTATCTCAGCGGTTATCCCACCGGCGCGAAGCTTGCCCGGGATATGCTGGACGAAAGGCTCCTGGATTCGAACCAGGCTTCAAGGCTCATAGCCATAGCCAATAACTGCAGCCCGCTTTTCCTCATCGGTACGGTGGGCGCGGGTTTATTCAAAAGCATCCGAATCGGCTTCATCCTTCTGGCTATCCATTGGGTTTCCGGTTTATTGGCTGCGCTTATCCTCAATCAGCTCCTCAGGAAAGGCCAATTTGACCTGAAGAACGGCATGATGGTGTTCGAAAGCGATAAGACCGAAAGGAAAAGCAGTCTCGCATCCCTCATCCCTTGTGCCATCGAGGATGCCGCCATTCTTTCCATCAAGGTAACCGGCTACATCGTCCTTTTTGCCGTGCTGTCCGAACTGCTGCACCGGTTGGGTTTTTTCAGCCTGTTGGGCCACATGGTGTCGGCTATTCTCCCGGAAAGCGTAACCGAGAGCGGCCTTGCAGGCCTGCTGAGGGGCATCATGGAGATCGCGTCCGGCTCCAGCGCCATCGCCTTAACGGTCAACATGCCGGTTATCGTCAAGCTCTCCCTGGTCTCATTTATCTGCGGGTTTGCGGGGTTTTCGGTGCATACCCAGGTCATGGGCATCATGAAGGGATCGGGAGTCCGGTACGGGGTGTTTTTCCTCGGAAAGCTTCTTCACGGCATAGTTGCCTGCATACTGACCTTTACAGTCCTCAGCCGCCTGCCCGTCAGCCTGGCGGCTTCCAGCATGAAATCCATGTCAGCCGGCATTCCTTCCTATTTCAGAATTTTCACCATTACGGCCCTCATCATAGCCCTTCTGATCAACCCATATAAAAATGGCGGAACCATCCGCCATTTCAACAACTCTGCCAAGCAATAAGACCCGATCGATTATTTGAGTTCCTGCCTGTTGAGTTTAATCGTGTTCAATGTTTCTTCCAGGATATCTTGCACCTTGCCCAGGACGCTGTCCGCATACTCTCTTGTGCCAAGGCGAATTTCCCGCGCGTTTTTCTTGGCGTTGGAGATGATGACCTCGGCCTGTTCGTAAGCTTTCTTTGTGATCTCATGCTCATCCACCAGCGCCGCGATGCGGTTTTCAGCGTTGTTCAGTATATTCTCAGCTTCCTTCTGGGCTTCGGCGAGAATGCGCGCCTTTTCTTCAGCGATCCGCTTGGCCTGTTTCATGTCATCGGGAAGCTTAAGACGGATTTCCTGAATAATTTCAAGCACCTCATCCCGGTTGATCAGGCACTTTCCCCCGGTAAAAGGAACCGTGGTCCCGCTTTCAATGATATCCTCAATCTGTTCCAATAGCTCCAAAAGCTCCATCATTCAGCCACCCGCCTTTTTAAATTTCTCATAGATATAAGGAGCAATGGCATGAGGAACATAATCCTCTATCCTGGCACCATTCCTCGCAAGCTCCTTGACCACGCTGGAGCTCAGAAAACAGTTGTTGATGCTGGTCATCATGAACAGGGTATCGATCTCCTGGTCCATGTTGCGGTTCAGCAAAGCCATCTGCATTTCGTATTCGAAATCCGAAACCGCCCGCAGGCCCTTGATGATGGTTTTGGCATTGACGCTCTTCATGAAATCCACCAAAAGCCCGGAGAAGCTGCGCACTTCGATGTTCTCCCTGTCGCCGATGGCCATTTTCAGAAACATGGTGCGCTCTTCCATGGTGAACACAGGCGCCTTGCTGTGGTTGACGAGCACTGCCACGATCAACTTGTCGCATATCTTGGCTGCCCGCTCGATGATATCCATATGTCCGTTTGTAACCGGATCAAAACTTCCAGGGTAAACCAATACTCTCAACTGCTATGCCTCCTCATCCATACCTTCACGGACAAAAAAGCTGAAAACCGTGTCACCGTAGTGCTTTGAACGAACCTTCATGAGGCTCCCAATCCTGTCGGGCACCGGTTCGCTCTCGATATGCTCCACGGCAACCAAACCATTTTCGACTATTATACCATTTTCTTCGATCATTTGCAGTGTTTTATTGACAAAATCTTGCGCATAGGGCGGGTCCAGCAGAATGATGTCGAATTGCATGCCTTGACGGCCGAAGTCCTGGATGGCACGGAAAACATCCGATTGCACAACCTGCGCCTTTTCGTCCATCCGGGTCTTTCTGATGTTCTCTTTGATAATTTGCGCGCATAACCTGCTGTTATCCACAAAAACGGCAGAATCGGCTCCCCGGCTCAGGGCTTCCAGCCCCAGATTCCCGGAGCCGGCAAAGAGATCCAGAACCTTTGTTCCGGGGATATAAGGATGCAATATGGCAAAAACCGATTCCTTCACCCGATCCAGCGTGGGCTTTGTTTTTTCCGTGGGTGGGACCTTGATGGGTATCCCGCCTGCAATACCTGATATAATCCGTACCATCTGTATGTCACCTTTTCATCCGTAATACCGAAGGCTAATTCATGGACAAATCCTGAAGCTTTTCCTTTACCATCAGTTCCACCCTTTTTGCCAGAGGCCGCCATGATTCGTCCTTCTCCAGCAATCCTTCCGCCATAATGTATTGGGCTGCCTTCTGCACGTCCTTCAGCACTTCCATGTCGCGGTACAGGTTGGCGATCCTGAACTCGGGAAGGCCGTGCTGCCTGACGCCGAAGATATCGCCGGGGCCTCTCAGTTCAAGGTCTTTTTCGGAGATGGCAAAGCCGTCGTTGGACTTGGCCAGGATCTCCATTCTCTGCCTGGAAATCTGGCTTTTGCCCTGGTTGAAGAGGATGCAGTAGGACTGGTAAGGACCTCTTCCGACCCTTCCCCTGAGCTGGTGCAGTTGGGCCAGCCCGAAGCGCTCCGCGTTCTCGATGACCATGATGTTGGCGTTGGGCACATTCACCCCGACCTCAATAACCGTGGTGGAAACCAGCACATCAAGTTCGCCCCTGGAAAACCTTCTCATGACGTCATCCTTTTCGGCGCTTTTCATCTTGCCGTGTATCAGACCAACACGAAGCCCTTTCAGAGCATCATCCCTTATCTTTTCAACCAGACCTGTGGCCGATTCCACTTCCAGTTCTTCTGAGTCTTCCACAAGGGGACAGACGATATAGGCCTGGCGGCCTTCGGCGATGTTTTTCCGGATAAACTGGTAAACCCTGTCCCGCATGCGCTCATCCACCACATAGGTTTTAACGGGCTTTCTGTCGGGAGGAAGGGTGTCGATGATGGAAACGTCCAAATCCCCGTAAAGGACCAGGGAAAGGGTTCGAGGAATGGGCGTGGCCGTCATGACGAGCAGATCCGGATTCTCGCCCTTCTGCGAGAGCCGGGCCCGCTGGCGGACGCCGAACCGGTGCTGCTCATCGGTTATCACCAGGCCAAGCCTTTTGAAGACGGTGCTCTCCTCAAGGACCGCGTGGGTTCCAATCAGGACATCCAGCCGCCCTTCCCTTGCCTCTTCCTTGATGGTCTCCTTTTCCTTCTTTTTCATGCCCCCTGTAAGAAGCCCAACTTTTATGCCAAACTTCTCCAAAAGCGGCGCAACGCTGCGATAATGCTGTTCCGCCAAAATCTCTGTGGGAGCCATGAAGGCGCTCTGGTACCCTGATGAGGCGGCAATATAGATGGCCAGGACGGCCATGATGGTCTTACCTGAGCCAACATCCCCCTGTATCAGTCTGTTCATGCGCCTATCGGATTCCATATCAGCCTTGATTTCAGCCAGAACCCGTTCCTGGGCGGATGTCAGTTTGAAGGGCAGGGCTTTGAGAAAAGGTTCCATATCGACAGGAGAAAACCGGATGCCGTTCTGGGCGTTGTTGCTTCCCTTGATGGAGAAAAGCCCCAACTGAAGGAGCAGCAGTTCCTCGAAGACCAGGCGTCTCCTGGCCATCTCCATGTTTTCCATGCTGGTGGGAAAATGGATCTGTTCAAAGGCAAAGGCTGTCTCTGCCAGCCGGTATTGGCTGCGGAAACTTGAAGGAAGAATATCCACAAGCTTGTCCGAAACGGCATCCAGAGCGTTCCTAAGGATTTTCCTGAGCATGTTCTGGGTAATGCCTCTGGTTAAGGAATAAACGGGCACAATACGGCCGGTAAGGTTCCCGGAATGTTCCAGTTCCTCAAAAACAGGGTTGTGGATCTCCACCCTGGATCCGGTCCGCCTGATCGTGCCAAAAAAAACATATTCACGGGATATGTCTATGCTTTGCTTGATATAGCTCTGGTTGAACCATGTCACGTTCATCAGCGAGACACCGTCAGTCACCTGGGCTTTCAAAAGGCTCAGATTTCTTCTCGGACGGCTTTCGGTAATATCGGAAACAAAGCGGATCCTTACAGTTATGGATTCACCGTCAGCCGCCTCGGAAATGGGTTTGAAAACCGAGCGGTCTTCATAATCTCTGGGAAAGTAATGAAGGAGGTCTCCAAGGGTAAAAAGCCCAAGCTTCGCGAACAGCCTTGCCCGGTTTTCACCCACACCCTTTACATATTTCAATGGTTGGTCCATAACTTTATTGTCATATACAGACATGAACCATTCTCCCGCTGACCGGTTTCCAGCCTCTCCTGCCGATAGGAACACGAAATAGTGTGAAACTTTCGGTTTCACACTATTTCAATAACCTACTATACCATATTTGACTGAACCGTAAAAGACATTCCTCCGTTTACTCAGCGGAGCCTATCCCCGGCCTTAATGACGCGCATGGCATTCAGGACTGCCAGAAGTGCCACACCTACGTCGGCAAACACCGCCTCCCACAAGGTGGCCAGTCCGCCTGCGGCCATGCTCAGGAACAAGAGCTTGACGCCCAGCGCCAAAACGATGTTCTGATACACAATGTGCCTGGTCTTCCTGGCGATGGCCACAGCATCTCCCACTTTTCCGACCTCATCATTCATGAGCACGATATCCGCCGCCTCAATGGCCGCATCCGAACCGATACCGCCCATGGCGATGCCGATATCGGCCCGGGAAATAACCGCCGCATCGTTGATGCCGTCACCCACGAATACCACCGGTTTGGATCCCTGCTTTTCTTCCATGATGCTCTCCAGCACCGTTACCTTGTCCTGGGGAAGCAATTGGGCATGGACCCTGGCGATCCCGAGTCGTTCGGCAACATCGCGGGCTGTTCCCTCCATGTCGCCGGTGAGAAGCACGGTGTTGTGAATGCCAAGGTCGCGCAACCTTTCGATGGCCGAATGAGCATCCGGCTTAAGCGTATCGCCCAGGTCAATCCGTCCTGCATAAACACCATCCACTGCGACATACAGGGCTGTTCCCGAAGCAGGCACATCATCCGCATCGATTTGGTGGTCCTTGAGCAGCCTTTTGTTGCCGCAAAGCACCTGTTTACCGTCAACCCGGGCGCGCACACCCCTGCCGGGGATCTCTTCATGGCTGTCCATCCGGTCAGGATCCGGGGTCTGCCCGTATCTGTTCAGTATCGAACGTGCCAGCGGGTGGGTGGAATAGCTCTCGGCACAGGCTGCGTAGTAAAGCAGTTCCTGCTCGGTAAAGCCCGCGCGGGGCGTTATGCCGGTAATCTCAAAGACGCCGGTGGTCAGTGTCCCGGTTTTATCAAACACGATGGTATCCACCTTGGCCAGCGCCTCCAGATAGTTGCCGCCCTTAACCAGTATGCCACGCCTTGACGCGGCGCCAATCCCGCCGAAGAAGCCCAGCGGAATGGAGATCACCAGGGCACAGGGACAGGAGATGACCAGGAATACAAGAGCCCGGTATGCCCACTGGCTGAACGGTGTCTGCGTCAATATGGGCGGCACGATGGCCAATATAGCAGCAAGGCCGACAACCGCCGGTGTGTATTTGGCGGCAAAACGGGTGATAAACCGCTCGGTCACCGCTTTCTTGCCGGCCGCTGTCTGGACCAGCTCCAGAATCCTGCTGGCAGCGGAGTTCTCGTAGCTCTTGGTCACCTCAAGGGTCAATACCCCTGTCTGGTTGATGCTTCCGGAGAGGACCTCGTCCCCTTCCTGGACATCTCTCGGCAGGGATTCGCCGGTCAGCGGAGAGGTATCAACGGAAGAATGCCCTTCAAGGACTCGGCCATCCAGCGGGATCTTTTCCCCAGGGAAAACCTTTATCCTGTCACCGATCCGGACATTGGCCGGTTGTGCCTTGACCAATCCGTTCTCCGCGATGACGTTCGCAAACTCCGGCTTGATGTCCAGGAGTTTCCTGATGGATTTTCTCGAACGGTCGACCGCATAGCCCTGGAACAGTTCGCCGATCTGATAGAACAGCATAACCGACGCGCCTTCCGCGTACTCGCCAAGCACAAAGGCGCCTATGGTGGCGATGGTCATGAGAAAGTTCTCGTCAAACACCCTTCCCTTGAGGATATTCCGGATGGATTTTACCAGAATCTCGCCGCCGAATATGAGCCAGGCTGTGATGAACAGCAGGATCTCGGGCAGGCTATCCTCCGGAAGGATGATGGCTGTGATAAAAAGCAGAAGCCCGCCTATGTAAAGGGCAATCCGTTTTTTGAAAGACTTTTCCTCATCTTCTTCCTGTTCCGGTACGTCATCAACGATGGAAGAGCCGGGCTCTATGTCGGCCATGATGGTTTTCACGCGTTCCCGGATGCTTCCGGCGTCCTGGCCGTCGAGTATCTCCACATAGAATTTCGCGTTGGCAAAATCAAGGCGTGCCGATGCCACACCTTCCATGTTTTGAACGGCTGTTTCAATTTTCTGTGCACAATTGGCGCAGCAAACTCCTTTCAGGTTCCACTCATGTTTCGTCGTTTTCATGTCGTTTCCTCCGCTATTCCTGCGCTATCCGGCCAGGTCACTCCATGATATGTTCCATGCCCAGCTCGAAAATCTTCTTGATATGGTCGTCGTTCAATGAATAATAAACGGTTTTTCCGGATTTCTTATACTTGACAAGGCGGGAGTTCTTCAGCACTCTCAGCTGATGGGATATGGCCGACTGCGTCATATTCAGGAGGTTTGCGATGTCGCCGACGCTCATGTCCGACTCGAAAAGCGCCCAAATAATCTTGATGCGGGTGGAATCGCCAAAGACCTTGAACAATTCCGCCAGATCATACAGCGGCTCATCCTCGGGCATCTTCTCCCTTACCTGCGCCACAAGATCCTCGTCCACCTCAGACTGTTCCAGTGAGCCCCTGTTCTCATCATCTGCTGCCATAAGTTCACCCTCTTGATTCGATGATTGCTCATTTGAACATTTGTTCATATGTAATTATATAACGGGCTCTGGCGTATTGCAATAGGGTTTTGGAAAAAAACTCCCGTAGAAATTCGGGCTTAAATATTCTTTCGCAATTGATAAGGATAGAGAAAGACTTCATGGATACAAGGCTACCGTAGGCAGGAGCAAGTAACTCAATCTATAAGAATGAATATGGACAGGCAGTTATAGACTAAAACAGAGAAAAACGCTCATCCAGCCCAAAGGATACTCAAAATACTCTCGGGCATGTAGGCTTTTTCATCACCTATATACCAGAAAAACTTGCCGTTATACTCGATTGACACATAATCCTGATAAATGTTTAAAACTAAAACTTCACCGTGATTATAAAATTTTATGGTGCCCTTTATATCACCCAGAAGATTGTTTTTGGGACCTTCCACCTGTATAAAATTGTCTAAATATTTGGCTATATTTTGGTTCCTCTCTGGCGCGAAAATTAGATAACCAGTCCTATTATACGCTTTACTAGAATATATAAAGCTCAACGGATTATCCGTCTTTAGCCATTCGTATTGTTGCTGAACAATAATGTCATACAAGGTGAAAAGATCACCATCACAACAATAGAATTCGTTATTAAATTTAAACGTACGTCTATCATAAACTTCTATCTTATATGAACCATCATTTTTATAATATGTGTAAGTGAATATGCCTTCAGGCATTGCTTCAGGCTCCTGTCCTCTTTTAATTGAGCTGATGTATTGATAGGGTGAATGTCTTAATAATTCCATGTCCTCAACAATATACTGCCCTAGGTTAGAATCGATTGTTATTTTGCTCCATTGATTTTCAAACAACCATGCAAACTCTTCGTTATCTTCTAGCTGATAATACTCCAGAAGCTCTGTTAGTTCTTCATTCTTTTTCTTAAGTTCATTATTTTCGTTAATAAGACTTTCATTAATAGTTGTCAGTCTACGAATTTCTTCAGTAAGGCCTGAAATCTCCGCATCCGCTGAGGCATTCCCACCAACACTTGAGCATGAGCAGAGTAAAAAGCATAACAATAAAACCAAAAGCATTTTTTTATGCATGTTATTTAGCCACCAACCTTATGTGAAAAGGATATTGTGATATAATTTGGTATATTATATCATATATAGGAGGGATATTCTCCCTCCTATAATTATAATGCCCCCACTTGTCAAGACAATTTTTTAGCTTTTCTAAGTTAGGTTCTCCTTTCTTTATTTTTGTATAATTATAACATTTATGCATTCTGTTGGAGGATGTCAAGGGCGAGCGTA
>Ga0134090_1001290_pt1 | contig 16612 bp, 15 predicted proteins | sample 1_4taG_FD_94453 | JGI IMG/M metagenome (GOLD analysis project Ga0134090, IMG submission 94453) | Switchgrass degrading microbial communities from high solid loading bioreactors in New Hampshire, USA - 1_4_20_6_A1 metaG | ecosystem: Engineered > Bioreactor > Semi-continuous > Anaerobic >...
AAAAGCTGGATGATATGAAAAACCTCAAGCTTTCCCGAATGTATATCGATATTGGAGCAAAAAGCAGAGAAGAGGCTGAAAAAAAGGTAAGGATAGGAGATACCGCATGCTTTGTAGGTGATGCTGTTCAAACCGGAGACATGATCATATCCAAGGCTCTGGACAACAGAAGCGGATGTGCCGTCCTCATAAAGGTAATTCAGAATTTACCTGAGACTGACAATGAACTGTACTTTGTATTTACGGTCCAGGAAGAGTTGGGACTGAGAGGAGCTAGAACTGCGGCATATCAGATACAGCCTGATATAGCTATAGCTATAGATGTTACAGATACGGGAGATACGCCGGAGTGCCATCCCATGGCTGTCAAATGCGGCGCCGGACCAACGATAAAAATAAAGGACAGCTCCCTCATCTGCCATCCTGAAGTTAAAAGGCTTCTGGAGGATGCTGCAAAGGAAATCGGCATACCTTATCAGTATGAAGTGCTGGAAAGCGGTGGAACGGATGTAGGAGCAATTCATACGGCAGTGGGAGGAGTCCCTTCCGGTGCTGTATCCATACCATGCAGATATATACACAGCCCTGTGGAGACGGCAAGCCTCAGCGATATGGAAAATGCAGTTAAGCTATTGGTTCAGGCGGTTAAATAGAACATCGAGGTTATCGATTGAGCCATTGATAAGAATGAAACAAGGATTTAAGAATGCTGCTGCAAGAAAACTCCACCTTGTTTCAGGGTAAAGTTTGTTTTAAAGATTTTAAGTTTGCTTCCCAAGGTGCGGTAATTTTGAGGAATCCAGGACGCAGTTTTAACAGCCGTAGGACTGGATGCTCCATGACTGTGAGTGGGAAAATACAAGCAAACAACAGGAGGTGTCTGGAATGAAAATCACCTTTTTAGGAGCTGCAAAAACAGTGACCGGTTCCTGCTATTTTATTGAAACCAGCAGCTGCAAGATGCTTGTGGACTGTGGCATGTTTCAGGGCAGTTCAAAAGAAGAGACATTGAATGAAGAAGATTTCCCTTTTAATCCTTCGGACCTGAATTATGTGTTGCTGACCCATGCTCATATAGACCACAGCGGCCGCATACCAAAGCTGTATGTGGATGGTTTCAAGGGGGAGATCATCGCCACAAAGGCTACAAAAGAGCTATGTGAAATAATGCTGCCGGATAGCGGATATATACAGGAGTCCGAAGCCGAGTGGAAGAACAGGAAGAGGCAAAGGGCAGGGAAGCCCCCTGTAAAACCCCTGTATACCTATAAGGATGCCGTCGACTGTCTGAAGCTTTTTAGAAGCGTGAAATACGACGAGATGCGGAACCTTACAGAGGATATAAGAGTAAGGTTCAGGGATGCCGGTCACATATTGGGATCCTCAATAATAGAGCTGTGGATCAGGGAAAAGGGATCAGAGATAAAGGTGGTTTTCTCCGGAGACCTCGGAAACAAAAACATCCCTATATTGCGGGACCCGACCATCATAGAGGATGCTGATTATTTAGTCATTGAGTCCACCTACGGAAACAAGGTTCATGGAAAAAGCAAGGACAGGGTGGAGGATTTTGTGAACATTATAAACGAAACCATAGACAGGGGTGGAAATGTAGTAATTCCTTCCTTTGCGGTGGGTAGAACCCAGGAGGTAATATATGACCTGAATAAGAAGCGGGAGAAGTATGATGCGAGGTATGACAAGTTTTTCAACGCACCCGTATATGTGGATAGTCCCCTGGCTACCAGCGCTACCGAAGTGTTCAGAAGAAATCTGGACTGCTATGATGAAGAAGCGAGGGAATATATAGAAAACGGAGATAATCCCCTGGATTTTCCCGGCCTCCGTTTTACAAAAACTCCAGAAGAATCAAAGGCTTTAAACGAGAAAAAAGAGAGCATGATCATCATATCAGCCAGTGGGATGTGCGATGCCGGAAGGATTAAGCATCATTTAAAGCACAACCTGTGGAGGAGCGAATCCACCATCCTGTTTGTGGGATATCAGGCAGAGGGGACACTTGGAAGAAGGCTTTTGGACGGAGCAAAAACAGTTAAGATATTCGGAGAAGAAATATCCGTAAATGCGCGCATAGAGATGCTGGAAGGCCTTTCCGGCCATGCCGACAAAGAGGGGCTGATGTCCTGGCTGCAGGGATTCAAAAAGAAACCGGAAAAGGTGTTCATAGTCCATGGCGAAGAAAATGTGATGGCCGATTTCTCCGAAGCGGTAAAAGAGAACTTGGGAGTGGAAACCGTAATTCCGGAAAGGGGACAATCCTTCGTAATAGGCGCCAGAGGTGCCATGGATGAGGCTGAAAAGCTCATTCCCGACGTATCCTTCAAGCGTCTGGCTGTTATCGACATTCTTGAAACCCTCAAGGAAGAGTTCGATTTCCTGTCGGATGAAATTATCAATGATTTAAAGCAGGATAAAGAGGATGAGGAAGTGGATAAACTCAGAGCCAGACTTAAAAAGCTGGAATCGGAGATACTGGACGTACTAAAGCAAATGGGGTAAGCCTTCTCTATTATCACATTTGTGTTGATCGGATTTGTTTAAATCTTAGTATGACAAATAATGCTAAGGGGTTGAAAAACCCCTTTTCTTTTCTTTGATAATGCTTTAAAATATAAATTGTAATTAACAACTTTTGCTTATTTTCCGGACAGCTTGGGATGGACTGGAACTAAGTTCTGTATTTTCAATCCGGAATTTGGGCAGAGAGGTAGAATGGTAGGTAGTGAATTCAATTACGGAAGGATGGTAGGACATGTTAAAGTATGCATTTCTTTTGCTTTTTGTTGCTCTTATGGTCGGAGTCGGACTGTACAGCAAAAAGAAAGTAACCACAGTTCAGGATTTTTTTCTTGGTGGAAGGCAAATGGGCCCTTGGATCTCGGCTTTTGCTTACGGCACGACATATTTTTCAGCGGTCATTTTCATCGGGTATGCAGGTAAAAGCGGATGGAGCTTTGGTATCTCCGCCACTTGGATAGGCATAGGCAATGCCTTGTTGGGCAGCTTGCTTGCGTGGTTGGTGCTGGCAAAAAGGACCAGAAAAATGACCCATGAGCTGAATGCTTCCACAATGCCGGAATTTTTTGAAAAAAGATATGGCAGCAAAGCCATGAAAATAGCGACTGCTCTCATTATCTTTGTTTTCCTGGTGCCTTATTCCGCATCGGTGTACCAGGGATTGAGCTATTTGTTTGAAAAGGTTTTTGGAATTCCTTTTATTTACTGCATGTTGTCTATAGCGGTACTCACAGGTGTATATCTGCTTCTGGGAGGATATGTAGCTACGGCTATTAATGACTTTGTACAGGGTATAATCATGCTGATCGGCCTTGCGCTGATGCTTTTCTTTGTGGTTTCCCATCCTACGGTTGGGGGCTTGGGCGATGGTATCAGAAAGCTGTCGGAGATTCCCGGAGACGGTGAGAACCTGGTGAAAATTTTCAGTGGTCAGCCCTTGGATTTGCTTTCCCTAATTATTCTCACCAGCATGGGTACCTGGGGCCTCCCGCAAATGGTTCATAAGTTTTATGCCATTAAAAATGATGATGCCATAAAAAAGGCAACGATAGTATCGACGGTATTTGCTGTTATAATAGCCGGAGGGGCATATTTTGCGGGTGCGTTCGGAAGATTGTTCCTTGACAATACCGTGCCTTTATATAATGGGAAGCCGAATTATGATATGATAATGCCTAATATGTTGGATATTGCCCTGCCTGATGCATTGATGGGGATTATAATTATTCTTGTGCTGTCGGCTTCAATGTCCACTTTATCTTCTCTGGTGCTGGTTTCCAGTTCGGCAATATCCTTGGATCTGGTTCAGGGAGTGCTGTTCCCCAAAATGAAAAAAGAAAAAGTCATGCTGCTTATGAGAGTTTTATGCGTAGTGTTTATTGCCTTTTCTTTTATAGTAGCCATAACTCCTAACGCCATACTCACGTTGATGTCGTTCTCATGGGGTACGGTGGCCGGTGCGTTTCTTGCTCCCTTTTTATACGGGCTGTACTGGAAGGGAACCACAAAAGCCGGTGCATGGGCAGGCTTTATTGCCGGATTTGCTTGCTCCATAGGAAGTACGATTTACTTTGGAATGAATGCTGCATTAGCTCCTAAAATCGGAGCTATGTCGATGATAGTTTCACTTATAGCAGTGCCGGTGGTGAGTTTCGTTACTTCCAAGCTCCCTCAGCGCCATGTGGACAAAGTATTCGATTCAATACGAAGCAGTACTGAGGCAGCTTCATAAATAGATCTTTAATGGAGTTTCAATGAAGCTTCAGTAAACTTTAATAAGCTTTAATAAACTTTAATAAGCTTTAATAAACTTTAATAAGCTTTAATAAACTTTAATAAACTTTAATAAGCATAATTAGCTTAATTGGCCTTCAAAAAGCTTTAATGAAGAAATTATAATTAAACTTAAATAAAATTAGAACCCGGCTGCCTGAAGAGCTGCTTTAAGAAATGTAGAAGCTTAATTAAAGGACAAGGATTGACGGAAGGATATGACATAAAAGATTTACTTTTTACAAATATAAGTTTAAAATATAATAAATAGTAAGTTGACTCGCTAACACGAAGCTTTGATAGTGTTGTTCTTACTTTAATTATTTTCACAGCACTATCTTTGATAGCCGGTACAACGGATTAAATTATGCAGGTCGCACTTAAAGTAAAGGTGCGACTTGCCGTATTGACCGGCAAAAATCATAATCAATTTGCATGGGCATATACGCGTATGCGCATCAGGTGCACATGGCAATGTTGCGCAAACCTAAACGCATACGCATTTTTTCGGTGTTCTTGCCGATAAAATTAGCTGATTGCAAGTAAACTGCATGCAAGGGGAATTAACATTCCACATACAGTCATAAAATCAATTTGGAGGTCATGTTAATGAAAAAAATGATGCTTGGCAATGAAGCCGTTGCCAGAGGTGCATTTGAAGCTGGAGTTACCGTAGCGACTGCATATCCTGGAACACCAAGTACGGAAATTACAGAGAATCTGGCAAAGTATGATGAAGTATATTCCGAGTGGTCGCCAAATGAAAAAGTGGCGTTGGAGACAGCTATAGGAGCTTCGATAGCCGGTGCAAGATCCATATGCTCCATGAAGCATGTCGGTCTTAATGTAGCCGCGGATCCTTTGTTTACATTATCTTATACAGGTGTGAACGGAGGTCTGGTGATAATGGTTGCTGATGACCCCGGAATGCACAGCTCCCAGAATGAGCAGGACAGCAGGTACTATGCCAGATCGTCAAAAGTGCCTATGCTAGAGCCCGCCGACAGTCAGGAGTGCAAGGATTTCGTCAAGACAGCCTTTGAAATAAGCGAAAGGTACGACTGTCCCGTCATAGTCAGGCTGACGACCAGGATTGCCCATTCCCGTAGTCTGGTGGAGGTAGAAGACCGAATTGAATATAAGCTAAAGGATTACATAAAGGATTACAACAAATATGTGATGATGCCGGGAATGGCAAGAAAACGCCATGAGATAGTTGAAAAGAGGATGGAGGAGCTGAGGGAATTTTCCGACAGCACATCCCTGAACAGAGTGGAGGGAACAAGCAAGGATATAGGCGTCATCACCAGCGGCATAGCATATCAATATGCCAAAGAGGTTTTTGGGGATAATGCATCCTTTCTGAAGCTGGGAATGGTCCATCCCTTGCCGGAGAAGCTGATAAGGGATTTTGCCAGCGAGGTAAAAACTCTCTATGTTATAGAAGAGCTGGAACCTTTTATAGAAGACTTTGTAAAGAGCTTAGGCATCAAAGTGATAGGAAAAGATTTGCTTCCGGTTACAGGAGAGCTCAGTGCCCGCCTTATCAAGGAAAGATTGCTGGGAGAGAAATTGCCAAAAGCACCTGCCATAGAGGAGAATATACCCGGAAGGCCTCCGGTAATGTGTCCCGGTTGCCCTCACAGGGGGACTTACTATGTTCTGAAAAAGCTGAAGCTGAGGGTAAATGGGGATATAGGGTGCTATACGTTGGGAGCTCTTCCTCCGACGGAATCCATGGATACCTGTGTATGTATGGGTGCCAGCATAGGTATGGCCCATGGAATGGAAAAGGCGAGAGGCCGTGATTTCGGAAAGAAAACCGTGGCAATACTGGGAGACTCAACCTTTATCCATTCAGGGATAACCGGTTTGATCGATGTTGTTTATAATAAAGGAAATTCTACGGTCATCATTCTGGACAATTCCATCACAGGAATGACAGGGCATCAGGACAATCCCACCACAGGCTTTACCATTAAAGGTGAGCCTACCAGACAGGTTGACCTTGTCAAGCTAGCCCAAGCGATCGGAATTGACAGGGTAAAGGTGGTGGATTCCTTTGACCTCAAGGAATTGGAAAATGTGATCAGAGAAGAAGTAAATGCGGATGAGCCTTCAGTTATTATATCTCAAAGACCCTGTGCGCTTCTAAAGAATGTGAAATATGAAGGAACACAGCATATAAACGATAAGTGCAGATACTGCAAAATGTGTTTATCCCTTGGATGCCCCGCCCTTGTGGACAGAGGCGATCATGTGGAAATTGATGAGGCATTGTGCGTAGGATGTAAATTGTGCAGCAAGCTGTGCAGATTTGATGCGATTGAAAAGGCTGGTGATAATAATGCAAAAGCTTAATATAATGATAGTTGGAGTAGGCGGTCAGGGGACTTTGCTGGCCAGCAAGGTTTTAGGCCATGTGGCGATGAAGGAGTCCTATGATGTGAAGGTATCCGAGGTGCATGGCATGTCCCAGAGGGGTGGAAGCGTTGTAACCTATGTAAAGCTGGGACCAAAAGTTTATTCACCGCTGGTGGAAAAGGGAGAAGCGGATATCATACTGGCGTTCGAAAAGCTCGAAGCCTTGAGATGGCTGGAATATCTTAAGGATGGCGGCAAGCTCATAGTTAACGATCAGGAAATCGACCCGATGCCGGTCATCATTCGCAAGGCGAAATATCCTGAAAACATACTTCCGAGGATTAAAGAAAAGTATGCCAATACCATTTCGCTGGATGCCTTATCTATAGCAAGACAGTGCGGAAATATTAAGGCAGTGAATACGGTTTTGCTGGGTGTACTGGCCAAATCCACGAATATAGCGAAGGAAACATGGATAGAAAGCATAAAAGAGGTTGTGCCTGCCAAATTTGTTGATGTAAACCTCAAAGCCTTTGAAGCAGGCTATGCCATATAGTATAATAATATATAGAGTTTATAGAGTTTGAGTTTGCGGACACAGTAAAAAATACATTAGAAAGATTTAATTGCATAATGCTTTACTTTAATAAGAGCAGAGACAGTAGAGAAATACATAAAAATATATAGAAAAAGATACAGAAAAAGATTGTAGAAAGGGATCAGGAAGAAAGATATGGAAGATCCCGGCTTGTAGATATATCATTGAATTAAAAAAAGTGATACTTTACGTATCCGTATGCTAGTTAGCAACATATAGTGAATAACAGCCTTATTTGCTTTTGCGTGGGGCGGGAATCCCGTAATCCCTAAAAGCCTTTCCTGTGGGGGGAAGATAAAGGCTTATATTATATTTATAGTGCGGCGCAAAAAGTGGCATAAAAAGCGCATTTATGCCATGCATCAATGCTTTGCCTGCTCTGCACTATTGAATAATTTTAGGGAGGGCATATGTATGCAGTGTTGGAATCCAACTTATGAATGCATGTCAAGAGAAGAAAGAGAGAAAGTTCAAACTGAAAGATTGATAGAAACGGTAAAAAGGGTATATCACAATGTTCCTTTTTACAGGGACAAGATGCAGAAGGCGGGACTGGAGCCGTGTGACATCAAATCCCTGGATGATTTGAAAAAGCTTCCCTTTACTTATAAGCAGGACTTGAGAGATAATTATCCCTACGGGCTTTTTGCCGTACCCATGAGCGAAATTGTAAGGATACACGCATCTTCAGGTACGACAGGGAAACAGACGGTAGTGGGATATACAAGAAGAGACCTGGATACTTGGGCTGAGGTTATGGCTAGAACCCTTGTAAATGCCGGAGCGGACAAAGACTCCATTGTACAGGTGGCATATGGCTATGGCTTGTTTACCGGAGGATTTGGCGTCCACTACGGAGTAGAAAGGGTAGGAGCGACTGTTATCCCGGTTTCAGGCGGTAATACTAAAAGACAGCTGCAGATAATGAAGGATTTTGGCACGACGATATTAGCCTGCACTCCTTCTTATGCCCTGTACCTGGCAGAGGAAATGGAGGAAATGGGATTAAAAAAGGAAGATCTCAAGCTCAAGTCAGGGATTTTTGGAGCGGAACCGTGGTCGGAAAGGATGCGTGCTGAGATCGAGGAACGTTTTGGCATTACAGCTATAGATATATATGGATTGAGCGAAGTCATCGGTCCTGGTGTGGCCAGTGAATGCACATGCCGATGTGGTTTACATATACAGGAGGATCATTTCATTCCGGAAATCATCGACCCCGATACGGAGGAAGTGCTGCCTCCGGGATCAACCGGCGAGCTGGTTTTCAGTACAATCACAAAGGAAGGCCTGCCGCTGTTGAGATACCGCACAAGGGACATATCCTCACTGAACTATGAAAAATGTGAATGCGGAAGAACCACCGTAAGGATGAAAAAGGTATCTGCAAGAAGCGACGACATGCTTATCATCAGAGGAGTCAATGTATTTCCGTCCCAGATTGAAGAAGTGCTATTCAACATGGGCGAAACTGCACCCCATTATCTTCTGATAGTCGACAGGGTGAATAACCTCGATACTTTGGAAGTAAGGGTGGAAATGAGCCAAAGCATGTTTTCCGATGAAGTAAAGCGTATAGAAGATATTGAGCGCAAGCTGCACAAGGATATAGAAACTACCCTGGGCATCAGCGCCAGGGTTAAGCTGGTGGAACCCAAAAGTATTGAAAGAAGTGAGGGAAAAGCAAAGCGCATTATTGATAAAAGAAAAATTTAAGGAGGGGAAAATATGCATGTAAAGCAGATTTCCATTTTTCTCGAGAACAAATCAGGCAGACTGGCAGAGGTGACGAAGCTGCTGGGCAGCAACAACATCGACATCAGTGCTCTATCAATAGCCGACACCACGGATTACGGAGTTTTAAGGCTTATTGTAAATAAACCTGAGGAGGCGGAGAGAATCCTTAAGGAGAATGATTTTGCAGTAAGCACGACAAACGTGATAGCTATTGCTGTTGCCGATAAACCAGGAGGCTTATCGGAGGCTTTGTGCATATTGAGGGATGCCGGCTTGGATATCGAGTACATGTATGCCTTTGTAGGGAAAGCTGCCAACGAGGCTATGGTAATCCTAAGGGTTGATGACCCTCATACGGAAGAGGCAATAAAGCTGCTGACGGAATCAGGAATAAAGGTACTTCCCTCCAGTGATGTATATAAACTATAAAAAGACCGATTAAGGCTTTCACCGGATGCGATCCGGAAAATTCCCACAGAAGCATGGCGAAACCGGCTGGTGATCTGATGGGAATTATTTCTTTATTTTAATGGTATTAGTTTTTCAGACAAAATATTTGGGCTTGCGTATATATTATCAGAAATAAAGATTAAACTACGATATATACAATTGGCAGGGGGAATAGATTACTTATGGATAGAAGATTATATCTTTCTGAAACGGATAAAAAAATCGGTGGAGTTTGTGGAGGATTGGGTGAATACTTCCGGGTAGATCCTACACTTATAAGGCTTTTGGTTGTTATTTTAACTCTTGCATCCGCCGGCACAGGCATTGTTGCGTATTTGATAGCATGGGCTATAATACCAAAGCCTCCAAGGTTTTAATGAAGATGAAGGGTTTCAGAAATACTGGGAAAGCGTGCGATGCTAAAGAATAATCAGCCATCTTATGACAAGATGGCTGATTATCTTATAAAAGACTAAAATATGATTCGTTTTGAACAGTAAATTTAGCTCTTTGTAATGCTATAGAGCATTATTGGCATGGCGTTGACCCCAAAAATTGCTTAAGTTTCAGCCTTCCTGTAAGTTTATATTGTATTCATCCTTTATGGCTTTGAGCGCCTTATCCACATCCTTCTCATCGATGAGATAGGATATATCTACTTCGGAAGTGGTTACCAGCTTTATATCAATCCCGTTTCCGGCGAAAATGGTGAAGAGCTTCGCAGCTACTCCCGGAATATTTTTCATTTGCTCACCATAAACTGATAGCTTTGTATTCTCTGCATTTATTTCTATGAATAAACCAGGCACTATCTTCTTGAATTTGTTCAGTACGCTTATGGCTTTCACAAGGTCATCGGAAGGCAAAGTGAAAGACAGGTTGATAACGCCACGATATGGAGGCGCCTGGCTTATCATATCGATATTTATGTTCTGTTCCGCTATTGCGTTAAAAATGTCAGGTATCAGATGCATTTTGTCGGACGGTAGATTGTCAATGGTTATCAGAGCTACATTATAGTTTATTGACACATTTGTAACCGGACTTTGGGACAAAGCATCCACCTCCCTAGGTTATTGCTTACATACTTTCTACCAGATCGTTCATGTTGTATATGCCGGGCTTTTTGGACTTGATAAAACCGGCTGCTTTAAGGGCGCCAACTCCGAAAATCTCTTTTGACATAGCAGTATGCTTGATTTCTATTATCTCATCATTACCGGCAAATATGACGGAATGATCCCCCACAATTGTTCCACCGCGTATGGCGTGGATACCGATTTCACTAGGGCTTCTCTTTTTCCTCCTGGAATGCCGGTCATATATATATTCACGTTTCTGCTCCAAAACCGAATTTATGGCGTCCGCAATTGCCAGTGCAGTACCGCTGGGAGCGTCAATTTTTTGATTGTGATGCATTTCTATAATCTCTATATCAAAGTTGTTTTCCAGAACTTTTGCTGCTTTTTTGACCAGGTCCACCATCAGATTCACGCCCAGGGACATGTTTGCTGAAAAGAACACCGGAATAGAGCCGGAGGCGGCTTCCAGTGCCTTTACATTTGCCTGGGACAATCCTGTTGTTGCCATTACGAGAGCAACTTTTCGGGATACGGCAAAGTCAAGCACATCATTAAAAGCAGACGGATGAGAAAAATCAATTACGACGTCCACTTCAACATTGCAGCTTTTCAAATCTGTAAAAACCGGATAAGGATTGCTTATTGCATCGTTTTTATCATAACCTGCTACTATTTTCAAGTTATCAAACTGTGATGACAGCCTGGTAATAACCTGGCCCATTTTTCCGTTGCATCCACTCATTAATATTCTTATCATTTGATATCACACTTTCTTCCTTTAATGAACGTAGTATATTATAAAGCTTTATAGATCGTACTGCGCGAATTTCATCGATTACTGCTTTAACTAATTCTAATATATTTATTTTGTTATTAGTTTATAAGTCCGTAGTTTCTCATCGCTTTTTTTAGTATTTCCAGATTTTTTTCGCTTATATCCACCAAAGGCATCCGGCATTTACCCACGTTCATGCCCATAAGATTCATTGCTGCTTTTATCGGTATGGGACTTACTTCGACAAAGAGAGCTTTTATAAGATCGAGGACTTTAAGCTGCAGCTCCCTGCTGCCGGCAACATCGCCTTCCAGATATTTGGCCACTATATCGTGGGTATCCTTCGGTATGATGTTAGCCATAACTGAAATAACTCCACATGCTCCATAGGCCATAAATGGAAGTATCTGTTCATCATTGCCGGAATAAATATAGAAATCTTTCCTGCAGAGATTGATTACTTCACCCACCTGGGCAAGGTTGCATTCCTTTATAGCTAAGATATTTTCAATTTCCGACAGGGCTTGGATGGTTTCAGGATTGATGTTCAAATTGGTTCTGGAAGGTACGTTATAAAGTACTATCGGGATTTTCACACTGCCGGCTATGGCCTTGAAATGCTCATAAAGCCCTTTTTGTGTAGTTTTGTTATAATAAGGAGTTACACTTAAGATTGCATCAGCACCTGCAGCTTCAGCACGCTTGCTGAGCTCTACCGCATGCCGTGTATCGTTGCTTCCTGCACCTGCAATTACCGGTAATCTTTTGTTGACTTTTTCAACGGTAAATCTGATGGTCTCTATGTGTTCATCGTCGGGCATAGTTGAAGCTTCACCTGTAGTACCACAAATTATTATTGCATCAGTACCTTCGCTGATCTGAAATTCAATCAGCTCTTCAAGTTTTCCAAAGTCAACTCCATCATCGGTAAATGGGGTTACTATTGCTACACCTGAACCTTTGAACAACGGTTTACGCATTTAGATACATCCTTTCCTTAAAAATATGTACTCGCATATCAGTTTATGCATCAACAGGCATAAACGATCATGCATGAACTTCCGTTAGTTAAAACAGTTGGCAGACTAAATCTGCCAACTGCAATATATACTATTTGCTCCACATTTTTATCAATTCCTGTGCGATCTGAACAGCATTGGTAGCAGCGCCTTTTCTTATATTATCGGCGACTACCCAAAGGTTAACTCCGCTTTCAACACTTTCATCACGACGGATTCTGCCAACAAAGGTTTCATCCTTTCCGCTAGCGTTTATTGGCATAGGATAGACGTTATTTTCAGGATCATCCTGCACTACGATACCAGGAGCATTTTTCAAAACCTCTTTCAGTTCGTCAACATCAAACTGATTTTCGAACTCCACATTTATGGATTCGCTATGGCCGTTAAAAACAGGAACCCTTACAGTTGTTGCGGTTATCCTTAAGCTCTGGTCACCCAGGATTTTCTTCGTCTCAAATACCATCTTCATTTCCTCTTTGGTATAGCCATTGGGGAGGAAAACGTCTATATGGGGCAAAACATTGTTTGCTATCGGATGGGGGAACTTAGCCGGCGGCTTTCCCCGAAGTCCTTCCTCAAGATCCATATACCCTTTCATACCAGCGCCGGATACAGCCTGGAAGGTGGTATAGACTATCCTCTTTATTTTATACTTTTTGTGAAGCGGGTTCAAAGCCACAACCGCCTGGATAGTTGAACAATTGGGATTGGCTATGATACCCTTGTTCCATTCTATATCCTGCGGGTTGACTTCGGGAACTACCAGAGGCACAGTGGGATCCATTCTCCATGCACTGCTGTTGTCGACAACAACACATCCCTTTGAAGCGGCTATGGGTGAGAACTTTTGACTTGTGCTGGCTCCTGCGGAGAAGAGAGCAATGTCAATCCCGCGGTCAAAAGAATTTTCCGTCAGTTCTTCCACCGTATACTCTTTTCCGTTGAAAGTTATTTTTGATCCTGCCGATCTGCTTGAAGCAAAGAAATATATATTATCAATAGGTAGATTTCTTTCTTCCAGTACCTTGATAAAAGTCCTTCCCACCATTCCGGTTGCGCCTACTACCGCCAGATTCACTTTTTTCATATCGAGAACCCCCTTGTTCTTCAATTTTACTTTATTATTGCTTTACACTTATAAATTAATGTAAATTAAAAAAGCTGGTTTGGAGTACCAGCAGTTCTGTAAAAATTGTCTTGGATCTGGTTAATGATCCTGTAAATTGAACTGATAGCGCTCCATCATTTTACTGATGACAATTATATGGCTATTAACCATATAACCAGGAAGGACCACAAAAGGGATGATCATCCTTCGGCGTTTGACCCTTTCCGTCAGCATCATTAAAGCCCTTTCTTTTCAGCGGACGTACTATTGAAAAACGCACCTCTATCATTTTTACCATATTCATTTTATTTATAATAACATCCAAAGATTCTAATGTCAAATGAAATTTGCTGCTTTTACAGCTATCTTTTATATTATATTTCGCATCCAGTGATTTGATGATTGTCTCCATTGCGAAAGGTAAATTGTTACAATATTATTAAAAAATCAAAATCAGTAGGGAAAATCGATATTGCTGTCGAATAACTAACTGTTAATTTATGCAGTACTGTCTATACATAGGATAAATTGGAGGAGCTTATGAAAAAACATATTAAAATAATATTTACTGTCATTTTTGTACTTAGCATCTTTATAAATTCCGGATTTTCGGCAAGCGCCGCCATAAATGTACCAGAAAAGATAAGGATCGGATTGTACTTTACAGATAAGGCGTCCGGTATCAACACGGCTGTCTGCAGCTTTAATGTAAACGCTGCCAAAGGATTGACCATAAACTCCCTGGAGGACGGCAAGCTTGTCTTATTGTTTGAAGAAACGACAAACAATATTGTTACTATAAGAAAAGATTCCTTCTTTATTAATACAAACGGAGTGTTGACAGAATATACTCCCGGAAAGGAGCCTGCAAAGCAGGGAGAGAAGATTGGACCTTATCATGTGAGGATAGGGGGAGATTACAAAGATGCCAAGGCTGCCAGAGCTCAGGCAGACGCTTTGAAAAAGAAAGGCATAGACGCATATGTCGCATATGCAGATTGCTGGCAGGTATGGACCGGATTCTTTACCGACGAGGCAACTGCTGAAAAATATATGGCTGAAACTCTGAAACCGGCATTGGGGAATGGGGATACCACAGTTAGCACCGTATCTCAGTCCTCAAAAAGCATTGTGGTTCAAAACAGCAAAGGGGAAGCTGCCATGGTTTATTGCAGCAGCAAAGGAGTACTGCAGATACAACCCAGGACAGAAAATGATCCCTATTCTTTGACCATAAACAACACCAACAGCTACAGGGGGGATCTGGAAGTAAGGCGGCTGCAGGACAGCGACATGACAGTGACAAACGTACTGCCTCTGGAGCAATACCTATATGGTGTTGTTCCGGCAGAAATACAAGCTTCGTCTCATCCTGAGGCTTTGAAAGCTCAGGCAGTGGCTGCGCGTACATACACCCTTTCTAGCTTGAACCGGCACGAAACTCTTGGGTTTGATCTGTGTTCCACCACCCATTGTCAGGTATACAAAGGCCTGAGTACCGAAGATGCCCGCTCCAACAAAGCAGTCGATGATACTGCGGGCAAAAAGGTTCTGTATAAAGGAAGTCTTGCCGAAGTGTTCTATTTCAGTTCCAGCGGAGGAAGGACTGAGGATTCAAAGAATGTATGGGGAGGAGACGTACCCTATCTGAAGAGCGTAGAGGATAAATATGAGTCCGGTGACTCATGGAAATACAACTGGGAAGTGACCATGACCTCTCAACAAGTGAAGGATCGTATGCTGCAATTGGGCTATGACACCGGAGACATATTGAACATCGTCATAACCCAGTATTCCGAAGCCGGGAGGGCAATAGAGATGGTGGTGCGCGGCACAAAAGGTGAAGCCGTGTTCACCAAGGCAAAATGCAGGTCTGCGTTTTCGCTGGATAGCCAGCTCTTTACCATAACCACCGACGCCGGAGTTTCGGTAAAGGGTGCCGGGAAGACCTCTCCGAAGGTACAATTGTCCGGCAGCAAGGTTATGACAGCCAACGGACTAAAAACCATGGGTGCAGGATCGGGCAGCGGACTGATGGTGATAGGTGCGGACAATAAATTAAAGCCTATCACTGCGGTGCCGACAACATACACATTTACGGGCAAAGGCTGGGGCCATGGCGTAGGAATGAGTCAGGAAGGAGCAAAAGGTATGGCTGAAGCCGGATTTACCTATGATGAGATTTTAAAGCATTACTTTACCGGTGTCGATGTTGAATAAAATGTAAAATTTGGCCTAAAATACTCTGTGAATAGTCATGGAGTATTTTTTTGCCTTTGGCATTGTAAATGGAGCCGCTTTGTTGTATGATTTTGAAATGGACGAAATTTGATGTAAGTTTAAATTACTCCAAATTTCGCAAAAATGTAACCCTTTACGGAATTGAAAGAGCAGCTAAAAAGTGCGAGTTGCTTATGAGATTGATGTATTCTGTTTTGATGCGGTAAAACAGGATCATATCAGTCAAAGCGTAAAGAACCGCATGCATCATGCAGGCAACTTCATCTTCTATAAAGTAAGGTTTGCTGCTGATGATATTTTGTAAAGGAACGAAGATTTCTTTATAAATACTTAAGGATAGCAGGGATTAATGATGAAGCTTAGTGATTTTTACTATGATTTGCCCGAAGAATTGATTGCCCAGGAACCTATAAAGGAGAGGGCGATGTCTCGCTTGCTCGTTTTGGACAGGGCGACGGGAAGTATAGAGCATAAGATATTCAAAGATATCATAAATTATCTGGACGCAGGGGACTGCCTTGTTTTGAACGACACCCGGGTAATTCCGGCAAGGCTTCTTGGGACAAGGGAAGATACCGGGGGCAAGATTGAATTTGTCCTTTTAAAAAGGATAGAAGAACGTGTCTGGGAAGTGATATTAAAGCCCGGAAGGCGTGCAAAACCGGGAGCCAGGTTTGTGTTTGGGGGAGGACTCCTAAAAGCTGAGATCATTGATATTGTGGAGGAAGGCAACCGGATTGTAAAATTTGAATATGACGGGATATTTGAAGAAATATTGGACAAGGTGGGTATTGTACCTCTACCGCCTTATATCAACCGAAGGCTTGACGATTCGGAAAGATATCAGACGGTATATTCGAAATATAATGGTTCAGCGGCAGCACCCACGGCAGGTCTTCATTTTACGGAGGAGCTTTTGGACAA
>Ga0134090_1001291_pt1 | contig 16602 bp, 10 predicted proteins | sample 1_4taG_FD_94453 | JGI IMG/M metagenome (GOLD analysis project Ga0134090, IMG submission 94453) | Switchgrass degrading microbial communities from high solid loading bioreactors in New Hampshire, USA - 1_4_20_6_A1 metaG | ecosystem: Engineered > Bioreactor > Semi-continuous > Anaerobic >...
AAATAATTGTAACTGTGGTATAAATACGGTACAACCTCAGGTAAGTTGTGCATGGCTGCCGGATTTCAAGTATCAGAAATGAACAGGATTATTATCAAATTCGGGTGACATGTCCCCTAAGGCATGAAAAAACGTTACAGGCTTTAGGGGATTTTTATTTTTTACATTCCGGGGAAAGCGTTCCAGGTGCAATGGCGCCGTGAAATAACCCAAAGGGTAACTAATGCTTTTTACGGCTTAATGTAATGCCGGGGAGGAAATTTGCTTGAATTAGATAACTGTAAGTTGTATAATGTTGCAGATATTGGTAAGAAAGGAGCATGCTTATGCTTCAGGTAAATGGATTAACGAAAAGATATAATAACGTTCTTGCTGTCAATAACATTAGCTTTGAAGTGGACAACGGGGAAATTGCTGTACTGCTGGGACCCAACGGGGCAGGAAAAAGTACGACAATAAAGTCAATAGCCGGCCTTTTGCGGTTTGAAGGCGAGATCAGGATAGACGGTTTCCCGAACAAAAGCATTGAAGCAAAAAAAGTATTTGGTTATGTACCCGAAAGTGCAGCAGTTTACGAATATTTGACGGTTTATGAACATATTGAATTCATAGCCAGGGCATACCGCCTGGATGACGGCTGGAAAGCAAGAGCCGAAACCCTTCTTTCGCGTTTTGATTTGCTCGATAAAGTCAATAAGCTGGGGAAAGAGCTTTCAAAAGGCATGCAGCAGAAACTCAGCATATGCTGCGCTTTAATTATAAATCCTAAAATGATAATGTTTGATGAACCTATGGTGGGTCTTGATCCTAAGGCCATAAAAGAGCTTAAAAGTATTTTTGCTGAGTTTAAAAATAATGGATGCGCCGTATTAATAAGCACACATATCATAGACAGCATTGAAGATGTCTGGGATAAGGTGCTGATAATGAACAGGGGCAGTGTTATCCTGTCAAGAACGCGAACGGAACTGGAAGAACAGGCTGAAACGCTTGAAGATGTCTTTTTCAGATATACGGAAGGAGCATCAGGCCTATGAGCTCATTATTCTATATATTGAGGAAACAGCTTAAAAATATAATTCGCGGGTTGGCGCACAAACCTCTTGCACTTATCGGATATATTTTTATTGGAATAATGCTGGTTGGTTTTGTTATAGTTACATTGATTATGCCTTCGGGCTCAATACGGAATATTGGCAGTGAAGTGTTCAGTGCAGGAATTACAGGATTTATTCTTATAGCCATGTACTTAGGGCTAAGGCAGGGGATAGAAAGAGGAAACACCTATTTCCGTTTTGCCGATGTAAACCTTGTTTTCACCGCACCGTTAAAACCGAGCAGGGTTCTTTTATTTGGCTTTATCAAGCGTATAGGTACGTCTTTGTTTATTGCCATGTTCACTTTTTTTCAGGTACCGAATATAAAAAACAATTTTGCATTGGCCGATCACGGTATTCTTGCAATTCTTCTGGCGGTGCTTTTTTACTCTGTAATATTTCCCATTCTTGGAATGATAATTTACACGTTTTCATCCCACAGCAGTGAAAGGCGTGCTTTGGCAAGACGTGTGCTTGACATCGCTGCTGTACTGTTTGTTCTGTTCTTTTTTATAACATTGATTGAGAAACGTTCATTCAGCGAAGCTTTAGTGGCATACCTTAATTTTAAAATTTTCTCATACATTCCTGTTGCCGGGCAGATTTCCACCATTGCATCTGCAGCAGTTTATGGCATTGATTATAGATTTTACATCAGTATTGTTATTCTAATAGCATTAATTGGTTTGTCCCTGGCGGTATTATACAATATTAACCTGGATTATTATGAAGATGTGCTTAATGCCACCGAAGAGTTTGAATCAAAATTAAAGGCAAAAAGGGAAGGGCGGGACATAAGCCTGGAAAAAAGAAAAATACGGAAGGTAAAAGGTGGCTTTACTTCATATGGCGCAAGGGCAATTTTTGAAAAGCATATGCTGGAATACAGAAAGATCAGCTTTTTCCTTTTCTTTGACAAGGCAACTTTATTTATAATCCTTTTTGGCATAGGTTTTAAATATATCATGCCTGACGGAATTTCAAGCATATTTTTCACCTTGTTTTTCAGCGCATATACACTTTTTTTCTTTGTTGTTCAGGGCAAATGGCCAATGGAACTTGAAAAGCCGTATATATTCCTTATTCCTGAATCAAACTGGATGAAGCTTTTATATACCACCCTTACCGAGAATTTAAAAAATTTGTTCGACGGTACGCTGTTGTTTATTGTTTCTTATTTCATATATGACACCAGTATTCCGGTTATATTGCTGTGTATATTAAGCTATACGCTGTATGGTGCCGTTTATATTTACGGAGATATTATATCCCGCCGGCTTTTTGGCAGTGTACACAGCAGGGTTATGATGGTTTTCATAAAATTGTTTACCTCGTTTTTCGTAGTCCTTCCGGGAATTATCATAATGCTGATTATACAAAGCACTGTTGGCAATGAGCTATATTCTGTTCTTTCAATTACAATGTGGAATTTCCTCATAGTTATATGTTTATTTCTTGCGTCAATGGGAATATTCAACAATATAGAATCAAATTAAGTTTAAAAATATATGAAAAAAGCAATAATGATGGAACATACACCCTGTCCAAACAGATAAAAATGAGTTAAAATAATAATATATATAGATTTTTTTTAATGGAGGAGGGTAATCAATGCAATTAAAAGAAAATGCCGTTTATTCTTTGGTGGTTCCATCAAGTATGGGTGTCAGGATCACACCTGTTAACTCCCAACCGGTTCACTGCAGTAACATGTATTTTATGCAAGCCACCAGCGCAGAAACCAATGTAGCCAGTATATCATCCTATCTGGGGCTTAGAGTAAAGGTGCTGACTACATTTGTCAAGGACAGCCCTATCGCCAGGTTTATTAAAGATGATCTGGCAAGCAGGCATATTGAATATGAGGGCAAGGAAGTTCCTCAGGGTGGACCCTGGGGGTACCGCCACCAGTTTAACATTGCCGATACCGGTTTTGGAGCCAGGGGACCAAGAGTACACAACGATCGTGCCGGTGAAGTGGGAAGAACTTTAAATGTTAAAGATTTTGATCTTGAAAAGCTGTTTGGCCAGGATGGAGTAAAAATCCTGCATATGTCAGGTTTAATTGCTGCTTTGTCTCCCGAAACAAGCACTTTCTGCCTCGAATTAGCAAGGGCTGCCAAAAAATATGGAACGAAAATATCTTTTGACCTGAATTACCGCGCTTCCTTCTGGAAAGGACGTGAAAAAGAACTAAGAGACATATTCACCGAAATAGCAAGCATTTCAGATATTCTTATAGGTAACGAAGAAGACTTTCAACTTTGTCTTGGCATAGAAGGTCCCGAAGCCGGTGGTAAGGCTTTGTCAGGAAAGATTGACAGTTTCAAGGAAATGATTACCCGAGTTAAAGCGCAATTCCCGAATGTTCAGGTTTTTGCCACAACACTGCGTGAAGTTAAAAGTGCAAACCAGCACTTATGGGGCGCCATTATGCTGGAAGGCGAAAACTGGTATGTAGTAGAGCCTCGCGAAATCCACGTGCTTGATCGTATAGGCGGCGGAGATGGTTTTGTAGGAGGTCTGCTCTACGGGATTCTCAAAGGCTGGGAACCTGAAAAATGGATACAGTTCGGATGGGCAACCGGGGCCATGGCAACAACATTCCTTACAGACTATGCACAGCCTGCAGATGAAGAACAGGTATGGAGTATTTGGGAAGGAAATGCACGTGTAAAAAGATAATTTTAGGATAACATATTAACGTAGGAGGGATATTCTCATGAGCAAAGCGGATATAGGCTTAATAGGCCTCGCAGTTATGGGCGAAAATCTTGTTATGAATATGGAGAGTAAGGGCTTTACGGTTGCAGTGTTTAATCGTTCTACTGAAAAAGTAAGCGCTTTCATTGAAGGGCGTGCTAAGGGGAAGAACATTATTGGCACCTATTCGATAGAGGAACTGGTAAACTCCTTAAAGAAACCGAGAAAAATCATGTTAATGGTCAAGGCCGGAAAACCGGTGGATGATTTCATAGATTTGCTGATTCCTCACCTTGACAAGGGTGATATTATCATAGACGGTGGCAACTCTCATTTTCCGGACACAATCCGCCGTACAAAATACCTGGAAGAAAAAGGGCTGTTGTTTATCGGTACAGGTGTATCGGGCGGTGAAGAGGGAGCTTTGAAAGGCCCCAGCCTTATGCCCGGCGGCTCTCCGGAAGCATGGCCCCATGTCAAGGAAATATTCCAGGCGATCGCGGCAAAAGTTGAAGACGGATCCCCATGCTGTGACTGGGTTGGAGAAAACGGCGCAGGCCACTTTGTAAAAATGGTTCATAATGGTATTGAATACGGTGATATGCAGCTGATCTGTGAAGCATATCATCTGATGAAGGATTTGCTTGGCATGTCCGCCGATGAAATGCATGAAGTGTTCAAGGAGTGGAACGAAGGCGAGTTAAACAGCTATCTTATTGAAATTACCCGTGATATTCTTGCATATAAGGATGAAGACGGGCAGCCTTTGGTAGATAAAATCCTTGACACCGCAGGGCAGAAAGGTACAGGTAAATGGACTGCAATTGCCGCTCTTGATGAAGGCATACCATTGACACTCATCGGAGAAGCAGTTTTCTCACGTTGCCTGTCAGCAATGAAGGATGAAAGGGTAGAGGCATCGAAGGTTCTTTCGGGTCCCGTTCCGAAGTATACAGGAGATAAGAAACAACTGGTAGAGGATATCCGTAATGCTCTGTACGCCTCAAAAATAGTATCCTACGCTCAGGGTTATACTTTAATGCGCGCAGCTGCAAAAACATACGGATGGAATCTGAACTATGGCGGTATTGCCCTGATGTGGCGCGGCGGATGCATTATCCGTTCCAGGTTCCTCGGCAAGATTAAAGAAGCTTTTGACAGGAATCCCGAGCTCACAAACCTGTTATTGGATCCGTTCTTTAAGGAAAGAGTGGAAAAAGCTCAGGATAGCTGGAGAAGGGTTACATCAATTGCATTAACCAATGGTATACCTGTTCCGGCATTTACGTCAGCATTGTGTTATTATGACGGATACAGGAGCGAAAGACTGCCGGCTAACCTGCTGCAGGCACAGCGGGATTATTTCGGTGCCCATACCTATGAAAGGGTTGACAAAGAAAGAGGAGTATTCTTCCATACCAACTGGACCGGTGAAGGTGGAAGCACCTCTGCTTCAACATATAATGTATAAAGTCCGGTGAATGGAGTAAAAAATTAAAATATCGCTGATTCGCAATAACCTTAATGTGTACTTTAAAAACTTAATGGCTGAATTCAAAGCATCCCCTTTCCGGCATTTGTGTTTTCGGAGCCTGTAAATTCTTTAAGTGCAAAGGCTATTGTGCGATGCCTGAAACAGAAGCTTCACTTGCAAGAGCTGTGTAGTCCGGCCTTAAGCAGGCAGGACTTGCAATAGGAAGTATATATACCCGTTCCGATGTAAGTTTCCTTGCATTGCACAATAGCCATACCGGTACGGCAGCAAAACAGGTATGGGCAATGTTGCATACGGGGGATGCTGCGGGTTTATCAGTCTTGTTAAATTTCGGTATATCGGTGAAATTTTGCGAATTAGCCAATAAGCCAATAAGGATGGTTAGTATGAAAGATATAATAAAAACTGCAAATTCAAATAATGGTGTAACAAATGAAGAACTTCAGTCTATCCTTGATGATGTGTTAAACGAAGCCGGTAAAAAGCCTTTGAAGAAGATTTTGCTGCTTCCTCCTGATTTTACACGCATGCATTCAGGGGCGGGAAAAATAACTGCAATGATTTATTCAAAGCTTAAGGATACGGTACAGGTGGACATCATGCCGGCATTGGGTACTCATGATCCCATGTCAAGAGAACAGATCGATGCTTTCTTTGAAGGAGTGGTGCCCTTTGACAAGGTTATTACACATAACTGGAGGGAAGATGTAGTCCGAATCGGCGAGGTACCTGCAAGTTTTGTGTCAGAAGTATCCGAAGGCCTTATAAACAATCCTGTCCCGATTGAAATAAACAAGCGCCTATTGGATCCTTCATATGACCTGATCCTGTCAATTGGCCAGGTTGTTCCTCACGAAGTTGTCGGGATGGCAAATTATACAAAGAATTTACTGGTAGGATGCGGCGGTAAGGATACGATAAACCACAGCCATATACTGGGAGCTGTTTTCGGGATGGAACGTATTATGGGCAAGGATCATTCTCCTGTCAGAAAAGTTTTTGACTATGCCCAGGAGCATTTTTTGAATAATCTTCCATTAGTTTATATATTAACCGTAACCACAGCTTCCCATGACGTGGTAAAAATTGAAGGCGTTTTTGCAGGCAACAGCAGAAAGGTTTTTGAAGCGGCTGTTGAACTTAGCCGTGAAAAGAATTTAATATGGCTTGACAAGCCCATTCAGAAGGCAGTAGTATACCTTGATCCAAGGGAATTTAAGAGCACGTGGCTTGGAAATAAGGCCATATACCGCACCCGTATGGCAATGGCTGACGGCGGCGAACTTATCATTCTGGCGCCGGGTGTAAAAAAATTCGGAGAAGATGAGAATATTGACAAATTGATCAGAAAGTACGGATATAAGGGCAGGGAAAACACCCTGAAAAAATACAATGAAAATGCCGACCTCCAGGAAAACCCGTCAGCAGCCGCTCATTTAATCCATGGCTCAAGTGACGGGAGGTTCACCATCACATATGCTGTCAGGCATTTGACACGGGAAGAAGTGGAGGGTGTAGGGTTTAACTACATGCCATATGAAGAAGCCGAAAGGAAATATAAGCCCGAAGGCATTACCGATGGTTATTATGAAGGCAGCGAAGAAACATACTTTTATATATCAAATCCTGCACTGGGGCTTTGGTCTGTTAAAGGAAAATAAACTGATGCCGGACATAACCTTAATATTGAACAGAGAGAGTTTGCATATTATTGTGCAAACTCTTTTTTAATGCGATTATCCGAACTGAAACCGTTCAAAAACTTATTTGTGCAGCTGTATGTATTCGGTAGGAGATACGAACATTATCCGCTTAAATGCTCTCCGGAATGTACTTGCATTGTTGTAGCCTGATTGCTGGGCAATTTCGTCCACCGATAATCGCTCATCGAGTAAAAGTGAGGAAGCATGCTTGATTCTTAAATTCTCCAGGTAATGGCTGAAGTTCTCACCGGTCTGTTCCTTAAAAAACTGGGAGAAATAACTTTCGGACAGGTTGAACTTTTGGGACAGGCTGGCTACACACAGGTTCGGGTCTGTGAAATTGCTCTGGATATACTTTAATATTTCTTTCTTAAGTTTTTCATTACGGCTCTTTTTATTAGAAGACAGTGTAGTGCAGATTTTCTTGTATTCAGCCTTCAGCACATTATAATACTGCTCGAGGTTACCTGTGCTGATGGCGTTTTCTATTGATTCCATATCAATGTCGGTTTTCAGTTCCATGGACAATTTCACCAGCGTAGCACATAGATCATTTAACAGCACTGATTTCATCTGATCGGATATATTCTTATTGCTGATGGTGTTAAGATACAGGTTGCCCAACAATGGTTTCAATTCTGACCAGTTACCCGATTTCGTAAAGGTGATTATCAGGGTTTCAAAATCATTTGTGTAATAATAACCGGCATTGTTGCTGCCCAAATCCTGATACCATATTACCGTGTCCTTCCTGTTCTGGTTCATGACATAATCCGCCGCATAGGTTGCTTCTTTCATCGACAGATGAATGTCCAGCAGGTTATCATAAAGATTGCCGATACTGATAATGGGCATGATGGTAAAGTTCGTCATAAAGATGTGGTTTACCTCGTTGATAATATTGTTTAAATGGTACTTGTAATCAGTGTTGTTCTCGAATACCAGTATAACGGCAATCTCATTCGGATCCAGGATGTGAACATATCCCCTGCTTCCTGATGCATCAGTCAGTGTCTTATCCAGGGCAAGGCGGTAAATATCCTGTTCCAGTGAAATTTCATCGTTGACCAGCTGATTCATGGAATGGATCCGAACCAGCATTACTACATAGTAAGAACCTTTTTGCTCAATATCCAGATATTTTCTGGCAACATCCAGGTCATTCTGATTTTTCAGTTCGCCTTTCAATAATTTCTCAAAGTAAATGATTCGAAGATGATTGTACTGGCTAACAATGGAGTTCTTCATATAGTTGTTGTCATTTATGATCCCCTGGATTGTCTCCATAAGCTGGTTAAGCTCATTTTTCCGGTAGATGTTTATATTAAGCCCCTGCCCGGGAAATAACCCCAATAAATTATGGATGGGCTGTGTGTTTTTGTACGAAAGGTATACAGAGACTGATATCCCGATAATTAATGCAATAATTAATATGGCTACAGAGATGTTCCTGAAACCGTTCAAATCTTCTGTAACATTATACAATGGAAAGATGGATACGAAAAGCCAGGGCATATAAGATGATTTTGTATATACCGCCAGCATATCCCTGCCATCGATTTTGGTGACCGTATGCCCCTCAGCCTGGACATTCAGCTTAACCAGCTGATGGCTTAATTCCGGGTTTGTGGATATAATAATCTGGTTGTTTTCATCCAGAATGTATGCCCACCCACCGTTTTCGGCCACACTGTTGTTCAGCATTTTCCGGAGCTCAGAAGCATCAAACAGATAGGCAATAACACCTTCATACTTATTTGAAAAATCCGAGCCCAATCCGACCGGCATGGTATACAGCAAGGTAATGTATTCGCCTTTGTTGCCGTTTACGGTAATATTCTGGCTGGGCAACGTCTGACGGAAATGGTATTTTCCAAAATAAATTTCATACCATTGATCGTAATCAATATTTTCATAATTAAAATAATTTGTATAAAAGTCATTGAAGTCAAAACTTGCAAATCGTTTGGCGAATACAGATTTATTGTTATTCTTGTTTAAAAGCAGATACACTTTATCATTTGTATGAATACTTTCAAAATTAAGATTATTATTCAGAAATTCAAAAAACTCAAAGAACCAGTACATGGTGGAAGAACCTTCGGAAGGATTATCCAGGTTGATAATCCTGCGAAGCTCTGGTTTTTGGCTCAGGTTCAGAATATTGTTGTCAATATAGATAAACTCCTGTTCCAGCAAGTCTTTTATGCTGTTCAGGTTAGTGGATGTAAACCTGATGGAATCTTCCCGCATAATACTGACAGCCTTGTTGTAAACAGGCCCAGAGACAAGAAAAGGTACAATCAGTATCATTAAGTATGAGATCATATATTTTTTAAAATTCTTGCTTTTTAACAAGTTCATAATTTTACCTCATTGAAATGGTCTGAATTCCAACATAAAATGCAGATGGAAAAACACCATATCCCCGGATATATTGTTTCAACTGTAACAGGCAAGGGTAAACCGGCCCGTTAAGGGTATTTTCAACGACAATCAGATAAATTTGTGAAACAAAATTTTTATGTAAAAAGTGCAAATAGAGCATATTATAATGAAATTTAACCAGTAAAACTCCACAAACAATTATAGTATAAGCTAAAATTACTGACAAGGGATATTATGGAAATTATATGTCATATCAGCCATAAATCCTTTAGTTTTTATCGGGCAATTTATTAAAAAGCGCGCAAATTTTTAGATGAATAATCTCTGAAACACCGCTGTTTTCTAGGTTTTTTAATTTTCTTAGATATATGCCCATGGTACGAGGTATTGTTTGTTGATTATCACTAAAAAACCAATTATCATAAAATATGCCGCAGGGAAATTTTAATACCAGTTAGTGATAAGCTTTAGGCTTATAAAATAAAAATCCTTACTTATCAGATACAAACAAGCGGAATGGAGGTCGCAAATTTGCATCGTGCAGAACAATTTACAGTAAAAAATAAAACTGACGGTTCATTGAAAAGCAGGTTTAAAAATTTGATGATACAGATATACAAGACGAGGTATCTTCAACTTCTTGCTTTACCCGGGCTGGTATATTTTATAATCTTTCAGTATATCCCGATGTACGGGATACTGATGGCTTTTCAGAATTATAAAATTCGTAATGGCATTTGGGGCAGCGAATGGGTATGGTTTGATCAGTTTATAAAGTTTTTTAAGCATCCCTATTTCTTTAGATTGATCAGAAATACCGTACTTATTAATGTTTACCAGATAATTTTTGTATTCCCGATTCCAATAATATTTGCTTTGTTATTGAATGAAATCAAAAATAAATTCTATAAGAGATTTGTACAGACTGTAAGTTATCTGCCGCATTTCATTTCTCTGCCGGCCATTATAGGTATGATGGTTATGATGCTGTCTCCTAACGGTGGCATGGTGAATAATATAATCCAGGCATTAGGCGGAGAACCCATATACTTCCTGACCGAACCCGGATGGTTCAGGCCATTGTATATTATAAGCGATATCTGGACCAGTACAGGTTGGAGTGCTATCATTTATATTGCCGCATTATCCAATGTTAACCAGGAATTATATGAAAGTGCTACTATTGACGGGGCTAAACGCTGGCAGAAAATGATCCATATTTCAGTTCCTGCGATATCTCCTACCATTATTATCATGCTGTTGCTGAACATCGGCAAACTGTTAAGCCTTGGGGCGGAAAAGGTACTTCTTCTGCAGACGCCTCTTACCTATGAAACATCTGAGGTAATCAGCACGTTTGTTTACCAGCGTGGCCTTGTATATTCAGAATACAGTTTTTCAACGGCAGTGTCGGTGTTTAATTCGGTTATCAACATTATGTTGCTGTATATAGCCAACACAATTGCCCGTAAGCTTACTGAAACAAGTTTGTGGTGAGGGGGGATTTTCCGTGGTTGAAGACAGATCTTTATCGTCCAGGGTATTGGATGTTATTGTACATACATCAATGATTTTCATGCTTGTGGTAACGTTGTATCCTGTATTAAATGTATTGGCATCTTCGCTCAGCAGCAGTGCGGCCAATGATGCAGGCATTGTAACTATTTATCCCATAGGGCTTACATTCGATAATTACCGGATGATTCTTGAGGCAGGAAAAGTACCAAAGGCCTTTGTAAATTCAGTTATTTATACCGTTGTCGGAACAACGGTAAACCTTCTGATGACTTCCTCGTTTGCTTATGCATTGTCGAGAAAACACCTTGCATTGCGTAAATTCTATATGACCGTTGCGATTATTCCCATGTATTTCTCGGGCGGGCTGATTCCTACATTCCTTCTTGTGAAAAACCTGGGATTGTATAATAGCATGTGGGCACTGATTTTACCCGGAGCAATCAGCATTACAAATTTCATCATCATGAGAACGTTCTTTCAGGGGCTTCCTGCCGAGCTGGAAGAAAGTGCGGCCCTTGATGGCGCAAATGACTTTCAAATCCTGGTTAAAATAATACTGCCGCTTTCAAAAGCGGTGTTTTTTACCATAGGTTTGTACTATGCCGTTGGCCACTGGAATTCGTGGTTCAGTGCAATGATTTACTTCAAAGATTCATCCAAATATCCGCTGCAGATGATACTGCGAGAAATGATAATAGCAGCAAACTCCATGAAGGATGCTGCAAGCAGTGATGACTTTAACACTGCGGCCGACATTGTCAATCTTAATGTAAAAGGATTAAAATATGCAACGCTGTTTATATCCATGTTTCCCATGCTCATGGTTTACCCCTTTATCCAGAAGCATTTCATAAAGGGTGTCATGATGGGCTCACTGAAAGGATGATCATTCGGTGAATCGCCGAATAATCAGTATAAAGTGAAAAATCTGAAAGGAAGGGATTAAATTGAAAAAACGTTTTTTGTCTTTAGCATTAGCTATGATATTGATGGCTTGTGCATTTGCCGGCTGCGCGCAGAAAGGTCAGCAGGCCAGCTCCGTGCCAACAGCCGCTCCGACACAACAAGCCGGCGGAGAAGCAGCTCCTGAAGATAAATATGCAAAGGAGCTGACCATTACCGTGGCAAGGCGCGGTGACTCAAGGGCGGTTGAGGAAGACTTGTTCTCTCCTTATGTTAAGGAAAAATTCAATATCGTATTTGAAATAACCGACATCAATAACAATGACTTTGTAACCAAGATGAACCTGCTGCTGGCTTCCGGCGAGGCTCCTGACATCAATCTGGACCAGCGCCCCGAATTCATGCTCAATGAATGGATACAGGCAGGCTACTTCCGCGGCTATACCCAGGAAGAAATTAAGAATCTGATGCCTAATTATTATGCGCAATACACCGAAGAGGAATGGAAATCCATCTGGCCGGCCATAAGCTATTCCGACGGCAAGAGTTATTACTTCCCCAGCAGGAGAGCTAATTCCATCGATATGGCATGGCTGTACAGAGAAGATATTTTTAACAAACTGAACCTTAAATTCCCCACAACCACCGATGGTTTGCTTGAAGTGATGAGAACTCTGAAGAAAGAAACAGGTAAAGTTCCGTACGTATCAGCCAACTCAGGTGACGTGCTGTGGGCATTTACAGGTTTCCTGCAGGTATTTGGAATTCCTGAACTGGCTCCAAGAGAATTGTCCTACGTGGACCCGGTATCAGGTGAATTTGTTCCATATGCATTTACTACTGATACATTCCGTCAGCATGTTATTTTCATGAACAAGCTTTATGAAGAGGGCTTGATTTGGCAGGAATTTGCCACCGGTACTACCGACCAGGTAAATGCCACAATTTCACAGGGTAACCACATGATAGCATGGAGCTATCCTTCAAAGATTGAAAGCGAATTGAACAGGCTGTCAAGGAACGAAAATCCTGAAGCAAGCTGGGTATGGGCCAAGGATATGCCTTCGAGCAATCCTGAGAGAGCTACATACTTCAAAGCGAACCCGTACTATAATGCAAGTGGCGTTGGGTTCTCGGCAGATGCTTCTGATGAAGTTATTGAAAGATACATGGCCTTTATGGACTGGTTGCACACCGATGAAGGTATGGTCTTCAGGACATATGGAATTGAAGGTGTAACCTACAGGAAGGAGGGCAATAACTATGTATTCATGGATCATATGACTTCTCCTTTAAAATCCGAAGGAAAGACATTGACCAACTACGGGTTTGTAACAGGAGGCAGGCAGCACCCGAATCTGAATGAATATTACTATCCGTATCTCACCGAACTGGAAAAGACGTTCTTTAACCGCAAAGGTTATTATCACTTCATCTCTCCTGTTATGGCATATACTGATGAAGAAAGCAGCGAGCTGGCAGATATTACAACAAGCCTGCAGCAAACTGCGAGAGAATATTATGCGAAGTTCATCATGGGCCATTTGGATGCTGAAGACGACAAAGAATGGGAAAACTATGTAAGTACCATGAAGAAATTAGGTCTTGATCGCTTCTGCGAAATAAGAACGACAGCTTACGAAAGAAGCAACAGATAATTGAATTAATATGTTCCTTCCCTCCTCCTGTAAGGAAATAGGAATATAATTACAAAAAGAGTTTGCATTAAAACCAATGCAAACTCTTTTTTACGTGCGCGAACTTGACGGTGAAAGCCCGTTACGGGGGTTGATATCGCCAACCGCTGGCCAAAGGCAAGGGTGCCCATCGTGAGGTGAAATCTGAAGGAAGCCGGAAACTTTATTTTAAAATTAAAGCGTCAAGATGCCCGTCATCCCTTGAAATGTAAATCTCATTACCTGAGACATATATAACGCTTGGCGTATCATCGATGATCGGAATGTCAAGGTAGGGATATACCGGCAAATTATAATCATCTACCTGGTACAGATACTCACCCGGATCCGGGTTTAATACGTGAATTTCGTCATTGCTGACAATTACCAGCCGATTTTGAATAATAAGCGGACTGTAGGCTTCCGGCGGGTCAAAAGAATAGCCGACATCCCAGAGCAAATCCGAGGTATCCAGTGAAATACATTTAATTTTCTCAGGGGTTGTGTAAATCAGTTTATTCTGATGGACCACCGCCCCCAGTAACGTATCGTTTTTTGAGAACAATTCCTTTTTCTGTGAGTTTGAATATAACGAGAACGATTTTGAGATTAAATTGCCGTTGTCTTTTTTTTCATATGATTTAATTATTGAAAACTCGCTGTCCAGAAGGTACAACATATTGATTCCCCCTGTAGGGATCGAATCCAATGCCTCGCCGGTATTGAAATCTATTTTCCTGAAGCAATCTTCGAAGGTTATCCATTGTGTGTTCGTGTTTTTCGATAAAATTTGGTATTGCTTTGATTCAATCACTTTAGGCAGCATTAGCATGGGATGAGGACTTTTCAGGAAAAGGCTGCCTTCCACTTTCCATTTCATTTGTCCGGAGATTGGGTCATATGCAGCCAGACCGTCATTTTCTCTTATAATGATATTGCTCATTTTCCTTTGTAATGATATAAGCAATTCGTTCTGTCCCAGCTCTTTTTCCCATATCGCCTCACCGTCGGTGATATCCAGTAACATAATTGTATTCCGGTGGTATGGCTGAATGGCAACTACTTCGTCTGTAATTGAAATCCGCTTGATCTCAAATGGAAAAATTTTTTCCCAAAGTAACTTACCTGTTGTTATCTCAATGCATTGCAGCTTTGTATCGTCATCGACGGATGGTTTGGCGCCAATGAGTATTGTGTTTTCAGGTTCGTTAATACAGTAGCGAAGGGGATAATAGCCACCGTATACAGACCATATTTTTTCGCCTGTTTCCCTGTTTAAACCGTATAAATACGTGTCCGAATGATAGCCGCTGATATTATTGTCATCACCGTAAACAATCAATACCTGCCCGGTGTCATCGATAGGGTAGTTGTTGTCCAGATCCCCGCGAAAAGTCCATTTGCATTGATACATGTCTTTCCATGATCTGATTGATGACATTGTGTCCTCAATGTGTTCTTTATTGTTATCAGCACTGCCTTTACGGTCACCGGCAGCATCTTGCATTCCTTTTTCAGATACCGGTATGTTAGTGTTAGCCGCCATGTCGCAGCCTGACAATACCGCAAGCATTAAGAATGAGATAATGGCAATAACGCTGAATAATCTCATATAACAGAACACCCCTTTTTCCGATAATTAGTGCATTACCTATATATAATACTTATAAAACTAAAAAAATGTAAATATTAGTATGAAATTTATAATTCATAGCAAATGCGAAGGCTAAACTTAAAACAGTTTTTCGCATAAACGGACGTCTGCAGAAGATATTTAAGCATAAGGAATGCTGCCACATTGCAGATTTATGAAGGACGGCAGGTTATTCGAGTTTTTTCATGATGTATGCAATTCAGATGTTTTCATTAAGCCAATGGATTTTGTAATGGTTTTTACAAAAATCAGACAATCAATAAAGCTTCATTTATTGATAGAAACTCTTATCGGTTCTGATCTTTCAATGGCTGTTGAAAAAATGCAGAGCCTTCCGGACGCATTGTGCAGGAAAAGGAATACTTATGTAGAGCAGACTTACAATAATTACAATGGATTATACTTCCTGTAAAAATTGACATATAACGTTATGTAAAGTATAATGAAAAATATGCAAATCAGGTATGAAATACTTCATTTTTATATGCTGATTTTAAAACCAGTTTAAGTTTAATTTTATCCCTGAAAACAGCGGGATGGCAATGTGTAAAAACAGGTAGACTTTTGCCGTGTCTGATAAGACATGTTTTTTTGTTTTCCGCTGTTTTGGAAGTAAGACTTAAGCCGGTTTTATTCTGTTAAGGGGTGTCATTAATGAGTGCATATATAATTAAAAGGGTTATATCGGCAATAGTTACACTGTTTTTGGTTGCAACGCTGACCTTTTTTCTGATGTACCTGGTTCCGGGTGGTCCTTTCCTGTCGGAAAAAGCACCTTCCCAGCAGACATTGAAGGCGTTGGAAGAAAAATATGGCCTGGATAAGCCAATCGGCATTCAATACTTGAATTATATGAAACGGCTTATCAGGGGGGATCTGGGTACTTCACTGAAGATGAGGGGACAGGAAGTTAATGATATTATAAAGACTAGGTTCCCTGTATCGGCAAAAATAGGATTATTGGCCGTAGTGATTGCAATATTTGTGGGCATACCAATGGGTTCTGTTGCCGCATTAAACCGGGGCAAATGGTTTGACAGGCTGATAATGTTTTTGTCAACGATGGGTATAGCCATACCCGGTTTTGTTGTTGCAACGGTTCTGATGTTCTTTTTTGGGGTCAGGCTGCACATTTTGCCTACTTTCGGCCTTACATCGCCGCTGCATTATATACTGCCGGTAGCCGCGCTGGCTTTTTATCCCACTGCATATATTTCAAGACTGATGCGTTCAAGCATGCTTGATGTACTGGGACAGGATTATATGCGGACTGCAAGGGCAAAGGGCCTGAGCCAGTTTAAATCATTGTTTAAACACGCTTTGCGTAACGCCGTTCTTCCGGTTGTAACTTATTTGGGACCCATGCTTGCCAATATTCTTACAGGAAGTTTTGTAGTTGAGAAAATATTTACAATACCTGGATTGGGAAGTCAGTTTGTGGGTTCAATAACCGACAGGGATTATC
>Ga0134090_1001306_pt1 | contig 16435 bp, 17 predicted proteins | sample 1_4taG_FD_94453 | JGI IMG/M metagenome (GOLD analysis project Ga0134090, IMG submission 94453) | Switchgrass degrading microbial communities from high solid loading bioreactors in New Hampshire, USA - 1_4_20_6_A1 metaG | ecosystem: Engineered > Bioreactor > Semi-continuous > Anaerobic >...
CCACCTGATAATATCGGCGTATGTACCGACGTCATATGGAGGGCGTTCAAGAACGCGGGGTACTGCCTGCGGGACATGATAGATAACGATGCCGCGGCAAGGCCGGAAGCCTATCCCAACATAAAGCGGAGGGACAAAAACATCGATTTCCGCCGCGTCGGCAATTTGCATGTGTTTTTTGCCGAATACGCGACGCCTTTAACGCTCGACATCAATGATATCGGCCAATGGCAGCCCGGTGATATCGTAATATTTGATAACGATAAGCATATAGGCATCGTGTCGGATAAAAGAAACAGGTTTGGGCATCCGTATATCATTCATAACGGCGGGCAGCCGAAGCGTGAGGAGGACTGCCTGTATCGAAGCAATGTCACGGGGCATTACCGATTTGATGCATCTAAGATCCCGGAAGAAATTCTTGTGAAGTGGTCTGATTTTGCGGCTCACAGGCAGTATGACGGTGGCACCCACCACCGGCTCTTTGCTCTGCGCGTAAGCCTGTGTGGGCCAAACCTTATGTTCTTCGGCGCGCCCGAATTTTTGTCGCATCCGGGCTCAAGTCTTGTAACGAACAAGCGGTGCCGCATAGATCCTTAGTGATACTGCCGGTGACAAAGCTGTTATTAATGGCATGCCGGGATGACAAAAAACAAGTTAGCAAGTTTTCAATTGTGTAAGTTTTTATTAGCAGGAGGACTTCGTGGTGAAGAAACTTTTCGCACTGTTATGCATTGCTATTTTGATGCTTCAATTTGGTTGCTCTGACGGACAAAACGAAGTTCCGCAAGTTACACATAGCAATCAGGAACAGCAAGATAATATTACTGTGGATCCGGATTCGGAGCAAAGGTCTGTCTACCTGGATGATGCTTTGGAGTTGATATCCGTTGTTGAAGGTACACATCCGGCTTTTGACCTGGATGATATCAGCTACAGGTATGAGACTGTAAAGCAAGAGCTTCTGGATTCAGCTTCCGGCGACATCAGCAAAGAAGGATTTGAATTTCTCGTTCAAAAGTATCTGGCATCTTTGCAGGATGCTCATACCAGGATCCAGAAGAGTTCAAATCAGGAAAGCAGTGGGACCATGAATTTGGACCTCAACTGCCGTGCCGTTGGTGATGAACTGTTCATACTGGACGAAGACGGCAGGATGTCGGACAAAAAAATAACCCATATGGGAGGGGTGCCGATCGGCAGCATTTTCGCGACGATCGGAGAGTATTTCGTGGCGGAAAATGAGGCCGCCAGGGACCTGAACAATAGCTTGTACTCCATGAGCCATACGTTACTGGAAATGGCGGGATGCGACATTGATGATAATGCGATCGAAATAACCATAAGCCATAACGATGATACGTACAATGAATCCGTAAAGTTCGTAAAGAGGAATTTGTATGAGATTGACAATTCGTCTGATATAGAGTCCCGAATGATCAATGACGAAATTCTATATATAGACATGAATATATGCATTGTTAACAGCAATCTCGAAAAACAGGTGAAAATAATAAAAGACTCCATCAAAGATGGCATTTCGAAGATAATAATCGACGTCAGGGACAATCCCGGGGGAAACTCATCTGCGTGTGAAAAACTTCTTGAAGCAATGGGTATGAAAGTACCGGGCTATGGATGCTACATAAAGTATTCAGATCTGGTCCATAAAACATACAAGAGCATGCCCGCAAAAGGGTTTAAGAAATTCGATCCGGATAAGACCACAGCAAAAAAGAATGATGATATCGAGCTCGTAGTCCTTACAAATGCCGTAACATTCAGCTCCGCAAACATGCTGGCAACCTGGGTGAAAGACGGAAAGCTCGGAACGGTTATCGGCACACCAAGCAGCAATGCACCAAGCAGTTATGGTGATATTCTGTATTATGAGTTGCCAAACAGCGGCATAGGTGTATCTATTTCCTATAAAAGGTTTTTACGGCCGGATGCAAGTGCCGATCCAAGAATCCTGATGCCTGATATTTTGACGGATTACGACACCGATGCGCTTGAGGTTGCGATCGAGTATCTCAGCTCGAAGCAGTAAGTTGCTTCTAATAATAACCCCTCGATGTATTGAACGCATCGAGGGGGGTTGCCATATGGAACATCGATATTTCTGAGTCTTTATTGCTTATGAAAGCCTGTATATTTTAAGAACCTGTAGATTTGTAATGCCGCAGCCCAAATCGCCAGAAACAGTAGCACGGGATCAGAAAAAGCATACCGACAAGGGGCAGAAACATATACAGCAAATTATCGCTTCGCCCGATAAGATATAGGAACGGATAATACTGAAACAGGGCTGTCGGGATGACATATGTAAAGAATTTAAGTACCCCCTCGCCGTATATCGACAACGGATATCTGCCGAACTCCCGGCCTCCGTCGGTGAATATGTTCATGAACTCAAGACCCTCTATGGTGAAAAAGGCAAATGAGGCGTAGATGATGAACAGTCCGGAAAATACGGTGATGCCGGATATCAGCATTAATAGCAGGGTAACGATCTTGTCATAAGTCCAGCTGATTCCGCTTGCGGGAATGGCATAAGCAAAAACTATTATAGCCTGCAGGAGTCTGCCGATCCGCGAAAACTCGATCTTGGATGCGAGCACCTGGAAGATGACGCTTCTCGGCCGCACCATCATGCGGTCAAACTCGCCGTTGCTTATTATGGTTGGGAAGGTATCGAAACCGCGGAAAAAGCATTCCGCTAAGGAAAATGCCATCAGCACCACGGCAAAGCACAGGAGGACCTCGGTGTACGTAAACCCTTCGACCCGGTTGAATCGCTCGAACATAAAATAGATGCTGAGATAAACGGAAAAGGAAGTAAGGAACTGGCCGAGCGCAGTCAGGAAGAAAGATGTTTTGTATTGCATCTGGCTCTTGAGGTGTATTGAAAAGTACTTGCCGTAGAGCATGTTTTTCTTCATCTCCGTGCTGTTTTATCACATTTGCGATATTATGTGATTATGCCCATTTACAACTATTCCTGTTATAACTAACTTTCCTGAACTTGCGAGCTTATTGATCCGCATTATCCGCCCTGGATCACGACCCTTTTCAGAGCACTGTTCATCCAAAGTCTGCCGATAAAAACCAGCGCAGCAAGCCAGAATACTTGCAACATTATACCTCTGAACATTTCCGCTCCCGCTATGTGACCGCTGTAGATTAGAAACGGGAGGTTCTGCATCGATGCAAAGGGGGTCAGGCCTATTATCCGTTGCACGTTGTCAGGCAAAAACGGAAGCGGTATTATACCACCAGTCAAAAAGTCCGAAAGCGCTGCAGCTACTATTCTGACACCGAGCGATGACATGGTGTAAAATGTCGATATGTACACCAGCATACAGAAAGCCATGACAATCAGGAACGCAAGTACAGCTGTAATGAGGAACATGGCGAAATTTGTGAAGCTATAGGGCAACGAGAACCCATATGGTTTTGGAAGGAGTGCCGCCACGATCAGTATCGGGAAACTCCGGAGAGTAGCGCGCGACAATCTGGTTGCAACGTTTTTCGTAAACCACATCTTGTACAGGTCTACAGGACGCGCCAACTCATACGCAACATTACCGCTCGTGATCGAGTTGAAAATGTCCATGTCAAAATACCATATCATGAACAGTGTCAAAAATGCCTGCTGAAGCCATATGTATGACGAGAGCCGGGAAAACTCCATCGGGAAGTCAGCTGCGCCCGATTTGTAAAATGCCCTGAACAGCAGCAGAGTCATAAAGCCCCAAAAGAACTGCGTAACCATACCGCCGTAGGCCGTAGCCCTATACTGAAGGCTATTGATGAACCTTATCCTGAACAGCGACAAATACTGCTTCATATTTTGAACTCCTCATAAAGCGAGACGACCATTTCCTCAGCCGATGCTCCGACAACCGAAATGTCGGTTATATCGGCATTTTTGGATAAATGGGCGATGGCATCGGATACCGTTATAATGTTTGTGTCGACGCTGAATACGGCATGTCCGTTGATTTGGGACTGCTTGGTTATACCATGTATTTCCTCAAACTCCCCGCAGCTGTATTCCAGGGTGATCGTCCTGTACTCCGAATTCCGCTTCTTGAGCTCGGACAGGCTGCCATCGAGTAAAATCCGGCCTTTGCCGATCAGCAGGATCCTTTCGGTGAGCGCTTCGATATCCTGCATGTCGTGCGTAGTGAGGATGACGGTGGTTTTTCTTTCATTATTTATCCGCCTGATGAAATTCCTGACGGCGATTTTGGACACCGCATCAAGCCCTATCGTAGGCTCGTCAAGGAAAAGGATTTTAGGATCGTGCAGCAGGGAAGCCGCAATCTCGCAGCGCATCCTCTGTCCCAGACTCAATTGCCTTGCGGGTGTACGCATGATCTCGGCAAGGTCGAGCATCTCAACGAGCTCGTCCAGGTTCCTCCTGTAAACTGCTTCATCTACTTTATAGATATCCCGAATAAGTTCGAACGAATCGATCACGGGTACGTCCCACCAAAGCTGCGAACGCTGGCCGAAGACGACACCGATATTCCGCACGTGTTCTTTCCTGTTTTTCCACGGAGTCAGACCATTTATGATGCACTCGCCGCTGTCGGGGTTCAATATGCCGCTCATAATCTTGATCGTACTGCTTTTGCCGGCGCCGTTGGGCCCGATATAACCGACCATCTCCCCGTCGCCTATAGTAAAAGTAACATCCTTGAGCGCGTGTATGTATGTGTACTCTTTCCTGAACAATGCCTTAAGCGCTTCGCCAAATCCGGCGTTGCGTCGTGCCACTTTGAACGTTTTGTTGATATTCCGCAATTCGATCATCGGTCCACCCCCGCATCTCCGCACAGAGTTTTCCAATTGTATCACAGCAGAGCTTGTTTTTCAACAATATTTTGCTTAAACCGGATGAAAAGCTTCATTTACAGTTGATTTCGCAATCTAATTCGCTTTTGTAAAGTTTTGGAATAATATGTTGAGTAGTATGACTGTGATAATTAAAAGCTTAAACGGGGACATAAGACAGGTTTCTTGTCGCGGATTGTCCGTTGCATCGGTGACATGGAGGGCGGGAGTCTGCCAAACAACAAGGCGTAACGGCACCAGTACCAAGGTTCTGACGAATTTTATTCTAGAAGCTGCAGGCAAGAAGTGCAGACTATGACCATCGAACCGATGGTACGCGGAAAATAACTGCAATAAGCCTCTATGCATATGTAAAATGTTGACATTTATAACCTTCATAATAAGAGTGATCTCAGGCACCCAACGACAATTTGATCGTAGAGTGCCTGATATGTTTTGTCCTTGTTAACTTGAAAACTCCGTCACGACAAACTTCCGACGGGTAAAGCTGCTCTGATGATCATGTTTTGCTTCCATGAGTTCGTGCGGCGGCTTCTTTTGCCGATTTGCGGAGTCTCTGAAATTCGAGCTCCTTATGTATCCTCCAAAAACCGATTGCCAGACCATAAACCAGCCCGGCGCCCGTGAATATCAGGACCTTAATATCCAGAGTATTACCGACTGACGTCTGATTCAGGTAGTACACCACGAATGCGCTTCCACCGAAAATCGCAGCAAGAAAAGGCGAGACCAGCCTTACGATTTTCCATTTCCCGATCAATATCATGAAAGTGAACACGAACTGGAGTGCTATAAGGAGCGTACCCAGGAACTCATAAGGTCCCGCAACATTTGATGAGTCATCAACCAAAGATTCAAACTGGTGCATGAATAACAGTTGCATGCTCATATCACCTCCGGCTATGGACCCTCGCCAAAGCAAACCTGGTCGACCCCGGTCGGCCCTGGCAATAGGTTCAATCACTGATCACGGAAAAAAGTTACAGCTCAATTATATTCCATATGGCGTTGGATTTGAAGATAAAGTATAATTAAAGAGGAATTTCCATAACTGAAAAGTAATACATCAGGAGGTATATCATGAAAGTTATAGCATTCAACGGAAGTCCGAGAAAGAACTGGAACACGGCAACATTGCTGAGCAAAGCTCTTGAAGGCGCAGCTTCGCAGGGAGCTGAAACGGAACTGATACACCTTTATGATTTGGACTTCAAAGGCTGCATAAGCTGTTTCTCCTGTAAACTAAAAGGCGGAAAAAGCTATGGCAAATGTGCAGTGAATGACGATCTTAAGCCTGTCTTCAGCAGGATCGAGCAGGCTGATGCGCTTATCTTCGGTTCGCCGATCTACTTCGGACAGGTAACGGGTGAGATGAGATCATTCCTTGAGCGGTTGCTGTTCCAGTACCTGGTGTATGACGGGAAAGGGACGACCCTGTTTGAAAGGAAGATAAAGACCGGATTTATTTACACGATGAATGTAAGAGAAGATTATCTGGATCGCATCGGGTATGCCCAGAACTTCAAAGGCATGGAGAAGCTGCTTGAAAGATTCTTCGGGGCGTCTGAAACATTGCTCTCCACCGATACATACCAGTTCGAGGACTACTCCAAGTACGTCGTGCCGGGGTTCGACCCGGAAGCGAAGGCAAAAAGGCGGCAGGAAGTATTTCCTGAAGACTGCCGTAAAGCTTATGAGATGGGGATCAGGCTTTGCTCAAAGTAGGATCTTTTCCGAGATAGGCATAGAAGGCGGCAGGCATCAGGGCTTATGGTGCTGCGACAAGGCTCGGCTATATGTCGTGCAATAACGCATAATGAGGGTTAGCTGCTCATAATTCTTTGATGATCGGATATCAGCTGTTTATTTGGAGGTAACAATGAAAATAGTAGTTTTGGCGGGCGGCCTAAGCCCGGAAAGGGATGTTTCGCTGTCATCGGGAAGCCTGATCGCCAATGCCCTGCTCGATAACGGACACGAGGTACTTCTGTGGGATGTTTATAAGTCGGTTGAACCCAGAGATTCATATGATGACCTATTTTATAAACCGGGCCGGGGACAAAGATTCAGTTACACCGTTCCGGAAAGCGAGCCCGATCTTGAGGCAATAAAGAAAGAGTTCGGCAACGGGGATGCTCTTATAGGAGAAAATGTAGATAAAATGTGCAAGCAAGCCGACCTGGTCTTTATTGCTTTACACGGAGCGATCGGTGAAAACGGGCAGTTGCAGGCAATGTTTGACGTTTTGGGCATCAGGTACACCGGTACCCGATATATAGGCAGCCTTTTGGCGATGGATAAGGACTTATCTAAAAAGCTGATGGCTGCAAATGGGATAAAGACACCGGAGTGGGCCGTTATAAGTCCGCATGATGAGGGTGCTTCGATTCCGATGGAATATCCGTTCGTCGTGAAACCGTGCAGCTGCGGTTCGAGCATCGGCGTGACGATCGTCAGGAACGATGGGGAGTTCCATAAAGCGTTGGAAGCTGCGGGTATTTATGATGACAAGATCATAATTGAACAGTATATCGAAGGCAGGGAGTTCTCCGTTGGCATACTGGACAATAAAGCCCTGCCGGTGATCGAAATAATACCTCGATCGGGTTTTTATGATTACAAAAACAAGTATCAGAAGGGACTTACGGAAGAGATCTGTCCGGCAAGGCTCAGCCCGGAACTGACCGAGCGAGTTCAGGAGATAGCGCTTAAAGTACATAATGTACTGAGGCTGGGCTACTATTCAAGGATCGATTTTAGAATGGACAACAACGATGAATTCTATTGCCTCGAGGCAAATACGCTTCCGGGCATGACGCCGACAAGCCTTCTGCCGCAGGAAGCCTTGGCCGTAGGCATCAGCTACAATGAGCTCTGTGAAAAAATAGCCATGGCCGCCTTTTAAGTCAAGAAGCCAAGGGAAGCCAAGGGGACGGTTCTTTTGGCTCCGCCAAAGGGACGCTCCGCCAGCGCCAGGGGGACGGTTCTTCTGGCGGGTTTTCCGCTGAGGTTCGCCAGAGCGCTAGTCGCCAGAGGTCGCCAAAGGGCTAAAGGAACCAAAGGGACGGTTCTTCTGGCCGAAATAGAAAGTGAGACAAGGGCTGTTCCTATGCCAAGGGTGCCAAAGGGACGGTGCCAAGGGGATGCCAAGGGGACGGTTCTTCCGGCTAAAACAGAAAGTGAGACAGAGGTCTTTGCCTTGTCTCACTTTTACTATTTTTTCTGGTACAGGAGATCTGCAACGCTGTATCACGCGACCAGGGGAACCGTCCCCTTGGTAGTCGGACGCGGCCAGGGGAACCGTCCCCTTGGTAGTTGCCGTCCACTTGGTAATTTATGCCCCGCCTGGCCAGAAGAACCGTCCCTCTGGTTGGACCTCTGGTTGGAACCAGCCAGAAGAACCGTCCCCTTGGTTGGGCTGTTTTCAGCCAAAAGAACCGTCCCCTTGGTCCCCTTGGCCTTTGTATGAAAGGACCATGATGGTGATGTCGTCGGCCTGTTGGGCGCCGCCGGCGAAGACGTCGATTTCGTGTCTGACCGCATGCGCAAGGTCCTTAACGTCAAGGTCGAATAAATCATCTCTGTTCAGCGTATCCAAAAGCCTTTGATCGCCAAAAAGCTCTTCCTGCGGATTTGCGGCTTCTGTAACGCCGTCGGTGTAGAACAGTATCCTGTCACCGGGCGAGAGGGTTATCTCCTCGGTGGTGTATTCAAAATCCTCAAAGCCCGCTAGTATAAAACCGCTGTCGGTCTTCAGCATTTCGAACTTGTCCCCGTGTCTTGAAATCACGGGTGGGTTATGACCGGCGTTAGAATACAAGAACCGTCCGGTGTCCGTTTCAAGGATCCCCATGAATACCGTAACGAACAACCCTGCTTCGTTTGACTCAAGCAGTTTGTTGTTGACTATTCCAAGGATCTCCGAAGGAGTCGAGGCAAAGCCGGATTGGTTCTTGATCAGGGTCTTGGCGATGACCATGAACAGGGCCGCCGGAACACCTTTGCCCGAAACGTCCGCAATAACGATCGCCAGACGGCGTTCATCGAGCATGAAGAAGTCGTAGAAGTCGCCGCCGACCTCCCTGGCGGGCTCCATCATCGCATACAGGTCGAACTCCTTTCTGTTCGGGAAAGGCGGGAATATCGACGGGAGCATGCTTGCCTGTATCTGCTTTGCGACGTTCAGCTCCGTTGCGATGCGTTCCCTGTCGGCAGTCACTTCGGCGAGGTTTTTCATATATACCTGTATATCACGAGACATGCTGTTGAAGCTGTCAGCCATGTCTTCGATCTCGTCGCCGGTATGTACATCGAAGGATGACTCCGAAAGGTGCTCCTTGTCGGAAGCATAAGTCTTCATATGATCGGAAAGGGCTTTGATCGGGTGTATTATCTGGCGGTTCACGATCACGAGCACGATCGTCGCAAAAAACAGGATTATGACAATTGCAAGGGCGAGTATCTTGACGGTCTGGCTCCTGACCTCTCCGAGGATGACGCCCATTTCGATGTCCGCCCCGATAATGGCCACGGGTTTCCCGGAGGAATCGGGGAGGGGAGTATACGCGGATGCAAGATACCCGAACTCGCTTTCGGTGACGACGGTAGTCGTTTTGCTGTTTCCCGAAAGAAAAAGATCGATGGCGATGTCATAGACATCTATTTCGCCCGTTTCGTCGCCAAGGTTGTAGACAAGATCAGGGTCATCTCCCTCGGCATATATATCAAAGACATAGAAGGCGTTGATGCTTTCCGTGTCCGGGACGAATACATACAAATATTTCAAGCCATAATTCAGCTTTATGTCCTGGAGATGCTTGTACGTCTCGTAATATTCGTCGTTTGCTCCGTGTTCCACGTAAAACGGAATGCTGTCTCCGTTGATCAAATCGGCAGCCATTTCGGTGGAGCTTTTTGCCAGCATCTGATATTGGGTTATGACCTGGTTGTAATTCAGCGTATACGCGGCATAACCTATGCCCGCGATCAGAAGAACGGTCATCGCCGCAAAGAGAAGTACGAACTTCGCCCTGATGCCGAACCTAAGTTTTTTCATGTCGACTGCTCCCCTCATTCAACTTTGCCAAGGTATATCTTTGCGGAGCATATGCAATCCCTGCCGCATATCGGGCACAGGTATCCCTCAAGGCAAAATTCCCTGTAAAAATTTTCATACTGGCCCAGATATATGGTGTCGCAGGTAGCTTTGAGGATCTTTTCGGCAGGGACCTTCCCGTCCGGAAGCACCCAGAGCTCGTAGACGGCATACCGGACGTTTTTTTGCTTCAATTCTTCATAAGCCTCGGTAAACAGGGCCGTACCGGTGGAGCTTTTTCAACGGGAGCGGGATGCAGGAATTCGGTTCGGTAAGGTATATGAACGGGAGCATAGTGCTCGGCAAAGCCGAAGGAATGGCGAAAGTCACGCTTGACGGCACGGAGTACTCCCTGATATACCTTGAAGCGCTGAAACCCGTATCCCATTCGATAACCCTCAAAAAGATCGAGCTGTCTTCAAAGTGCGACAAGACAGAGCCCGAGTTCGTAGTCGCCAATGATATAGACGTCGATGTGGATGCGTTCATGCCGTTCGGTGAAACCATATCCATGTTCAGCGAGTGCTACATCGGGCACGACAGGATATTCAGCCAGCAGGGCGCGGCCGTCGAGCTGAGTTTCAGTCTTGCCGTCAGGGAAAAGCTTGCGTCGCTCAATACCGGCCAGGAGACCGAAGACCTCAGGGTCATAAAGCGGAAGAGCGAGCCTGTCAGGCAGACGCTGGCTCATACATCTCCGTAGAAGGTGTCCATAGATTATTATAACGGCACGGGCTGGCAGAGGCTCAAGTGCTTTCAGGATCATACCACCCTGTTTGACGGCAGGACGGACGGCAATATAACGATCAGATTCACCTGTTCCGACGACTGGATGCCCTCCGCCGCGGGAGGATATATGGGACGGGCAATAAGGATCAGGGTAGTTCAGGCAGACAACTGCTATTTGCTTCCGTGCGTGCATAAGGCGCCGGAAATCAGGGACCTGAAGATCTCCTACTCATACTTCGACGAGAGGAAGAAACCGCAGCGGCTGAGGAGGATCTGCGGCACTCAGGTATCCGAGCTGACCGTCCAGATGCTGTCGGAAAAACCCTTCACGGTATTTTCACCGCTGCCGTACGCCGCAAATGCATTATACCTCGGGTTCGACAGGAAGTTCGAGGGCTCGCCGATATGCATTTTCTTCAACGTGGAGGAAAACGTCTATTTCAAGAGCTCCCCCATCAGTTTCGAATACTCTTCGCCCTCCGGCTTCAAGGGCATGAAGGTCATCGACACCACCAACAATATGTCCGGAGTCGGGACGGTCACGTTCATTCCTCCGTCCGACATGACCAGGCTGACGATCGAGGGAAAGAGCTGCTACTGGATAAGGCTCACCGACGAGAAGGGCGTATATAATGACCCCAACCGCTACCATGCGTATATAAAGGACATCATTCACTCAGCAGGGGGCACAGCAAAATACATAAGGCTGCAGGTAAAATATATTGAACCGGATCATAAATATAAAAACATAATAAATTAAGCAAAACACATAATAACCCCCCGTTTCAAACGGGGGTTTATTATGTGTTAACTCTTGTTTGCGCATAATCCAGTGGACGAAGTCGCACTGTGCGGATTTGGCTAAGCTGTAGTTCAAGTTAGCTTTGATCAATTCCGGCCAACGACCTGGAACGACCTTTCGGTGTATTGCATGAACTCGATTTTGTTGCCGTCGGGATCGTGGGTCCACATCTGCCAGGTGTGCTCCATGCCCATTTTCGGCTCAGAGTCTATCGGCACGCCCTTGCTTTTCAGCTCTTCACATGCCGCGAAAATGTCTTCCACTACGAAGGACATGTGCTGATAGTTGAAGTCTTCATTGCCCGGCACATTCAGCTTTGAAGCGCCCGCTCCGTCGAACAGCTCAATAAAGGTCCCGTTGGGCATTTTGAAATATGTAATCCAGACTTTGTCCCGCATTTTCTCCAGACTCTCAAGATAAGCCTTGTCAAGATCCCGGCGGTCCTTCAAGCTGTCCAGGAGGTCGCCATAATAAAGATCGAACGCCTTCTCAAAGCCCATGACATCACGATAGAACCGGACCGATTCGTCCAGGTCCCGGCATCTGAACGCCAAATGCCCCAATTCTTTGATCTTCAAGTTGTCCAACTCCTTTACCGTTATTTATATAAAATACTTTGCTCACATGAAAAAACACGGCGATGCGGATGATCATTACGGTTTGGTGGTGGTCAGGATGGCATTATCCCATACATTATTCATTATCCCGCAAATCACACCGTAAATTATACCGTAAAAATCCCGAACACTATCCAGCGAATCATCCCATCAAATTATCCTGCAGAATATCCCATCACATTATTCCGTCTGTTATCCCGTGATATCATCCATATATCATTATACAGATTTATCCAATCCATTACAATATAGCAGAGATGATTTGTAATAATGACATAGATATTACGGATGGGAGGTCCGTTCTACTTCTTGAAAACGATGATTCCCGCGATCATAAGCACTACGCCTATCAGCTTGCTCCATTCCAGGCTGATTTTCTCCGTTCCGAACAACCCGATCGCTTCGATCAGGCAGGAAGTGACAAGCTGCGCCAATAATATCAGCATAGTCGCGTAAGCCGGCCCCAGATCCGAAATGCCCCTGATGACCGTGAATGTGATGAAAGCGCCGATAACCCCGCCGAGCAAATACAGTTTGTTGTCGACATTGAAAACGGACAGCAGGTCCTCACGGCCCGTGATGAACCACGCAAAAATGCAGGCTATGAACGCCGTCAAATGCACCCAGCTGTTAGTAGCCCACATGTTTGACGAGTCCATGACGCGCGTGTTGAAAACGCCCTGGACGCTCATCAGAAGTCCGGCAAGCAAAGCAAATATGATCCCGATCATGTCATCACCCTGAATGTCTGTCATGATATTTTGCGACCGGTTATTATTCTTTGCCTCACGGATCCTTTTATGCCTGCAGGGACAATTTGGGAGGAAAACAAAATTGATTATGACAGCCGATTGTAATATAATGTAATAGTAATTTCTTTCTGGTATGGAATTTACGCGCAAAAACATAAAGAATCGGCCTTATTGGCTGACATGACGAAAAATACGGAAAGTTTGGATGTGTCTGTCTTTATAGCATGGATAAGTTGAAGATAAACATAAATGAGATGCTGGAAAGCATATCGAATGCTCAGGACCTGGTATCTCCAAGATTATCGAACCACCATCAGCAGGTAGCATACCTGGCATTCCGTTTGGCTGAGCATATAGGCCTGCCGTTCGAACAGCAGAAGGATGTCTATCTCGCCGGACTGCTTCATGACATAGGCGCCCTTTCGACTCCGGAAAGGCTTGAACTCCTGGAATCGGAACCCGTAAACGTACACTATCACGGTTTCAGCGGCGCAAAGCTGCTGGAAGGATTCATGCCGTTGAAGGAACCGGCATACATAATAAAGTACCATCATCTCCCGTGGAATCATGGAGAAGGGCGCGCCTTCAACGATGAAGAAGTGTCAATTGCAAGCCATATCATACACCTGGCAGACCGCACGTGCGCATCGATCCGTTCCGGGGAAAATGTGATCGTGCAGAAGAACAGGATCCTGCCGGCAATACGCAAACAGGCAGGAGCGAAGTTTGAGCCTGACCTGGTCGATGCTCTGTGTGAGCTGTGTTCGATAGAGAGCATATGGCTGGACCTGGTTTCCGATGAACCGATCAGGATGATATCCGATCCCGGTCTTCTGAACATCCATACTTCCGAGATCGACGACGTGATCGACCTGGCGTTCATATTCTCACATATCATTGACTTCAGGAGCAGGTTCACCTCGCTGCATTCCGCGGGAGTCGCAAAGACGGCCGAGAAGCTTGCGCAAATAATAGGATTTTCGCCCTTCGAATGCAAAATGATGCTCATTGCGGGCTACCTGCACGATTTCGGAAAGATCGCGATCAACAGCCAGATACTCGAGAAGGAAGGCAAGCTGACCGAAGACGAGTTCAACACTATCCGAGTACATACATACTATACCTACCGTCTGCTCGAACCGATAAAACAGCTGCAAACGGTGAACATCTGGGCTTCCTATCATCACGAAAAGCTGGACGGCACCGGCTACCCGTTCCATATTTCGGGAGACAGCCTGCCATTGGGTTCGCGGATCATGGCGGTTGCGGACATCTTTGCCGCGATAACTGAGGACCGCCCCTACAGGAAGGGAATGGATTACGCCGGTGCAAAAAGGGTGCTGGAGGAAAAGGTCGCAGACAACTCTATCGACAGGAGCGTAGTAAACACTTTGCTTGAAAACTTTGGCGAGATAAACTCCATACGCGAGCAGGCGCAGGCAGAAGCGGCGGAACATTATGAGAAATTTATGCGTCAATAATTCAAGTCAGCAATTAGAGTTAAAAATTTGAATCCATTGTTTTAGTCAGCAATCAATATTCTGGATGATGGCCTCAGATTTAATCGATCAGGTGAGAGATTTTGCGGGCTATCTTTGACTGGGAGGAAATATCGTGTGCGGAATAATCGGATATATCGGGTCTGAGAACGCAGTACCGCTTATAATGGACGGATTGAAGAGGCTGGAGTATCGCGGATACGATTCGGCCGGCATCGCCGTTTACCGTGAGGGAGATTTTCAGGTCGTAAAAAGGAAGGGCAGGCTGACTGTCCTTGAGGAGATCGTAAACGAGAGCAACCTGTTTGGGTACATAGGCATAGGCCACACCCGCTGGGCGACACACGGCGAACCGTCAAACATCAACTCGCATCCCCATCTTGGCAAGGACAGCAAGATCGCGATCGTGCACAACGGGATCATCGAAAACTTCAAATCCCTGCGCGAATACCTGGAACGGAAGGGAGTAACTTTCGTCTCTGATACGGACAGCGAGGTTATCGCGCAGCTTGCGGAGTATTATTATAACGGCAACATAATGGACACCGTAATAAGGGTCGTTACGGCGCTTGAGGGTTCGTATGCGCTTGGGATAATATGCAAGGATGAGCCCGACAAGCTGATAGCCATAAAAAAAGACAATCCGCTGATCGTCGGTGTGTCTGAGTCAGGCAACTTTATTGCGTCCGACGTTCCCGCGGTTCTAAAGCACACTTCCGATGTTTATTACATGGAAGATAAAGAGATCGCCGTGCTGGAAAAGGACCGGGTAACGTTCTACAATCTCAACAAGGAACCGATCGAGAAGAAGCTCGAGAAGATCCCGTGGAGCCTTGAGAGCGCGCAAAAGGGCGGCTACGAGCACTTCATGTTCAAGGAGATCATGGAGCAGCCGCGGGCGATCAGGGATACGATAAATTCCGCTTTGAACAGCGGCGAGAACAAAGAAATCATAGACAGTATCGATATCAAAAAGTTCAACAAGATCTTTATAACAGCTTGCGGTTCTGCTTACAACGCAGGTGTTGTGGCTAAGTTCGTCTTTGAGCGCCTGTGCAGGGTCAGCGTAGAGGTGGATCTGGCGAGCGAGTTCCGCTACAGGGAACCGATCATCGATGAGAAAACTCTGGTGATCCTGATAAGCCAGTCGGGTGAGACCGCTGACACGATCGCAGCCATGAGAGAGGCGAAGAGGAGAGGCGCGACCACGCTTTCGATAGTTAATGTCGTCGGCAGTACCGTGGCAAAGGAAACGGACTATACTTTGTACACACTTGCGGGTCCTGAGATCGCCGTCGCCACGACAAAGGCGTTTTCAACTCAGCTCATCCTGCTATACATTCTTGCGGTGGACTTTGCCGCGAAGCTGGGCAGGATATCGGACGACGAGAAGCGGGTGCTGCTTGGCGAAATAAGCTCACTGCCGGAAAAAGTTGAAGGGTTGCTGGGCCAGACTGACAGTGTAGGGCAATTTGCAGCGACCTGCATCGGTTACAAGAGTATCTTCTTTATCGGACGCAACATCGACTACGCCATATCGCTGGAAGGATCGCTCAAGCTCAAGGAAATATCATATATCCATTCCGAGGCTTACGCAGGCGGCGAGTTGAAACACGGCACGATCTCGCTGATCGAAGACAACACGCTGGTCGTCGCCATATCGTGCTGCAAGGCGCTTACCGGCAAGATCATGAGCAATGTGGAACAGGTCATCGCGCGCGGCGCAAAGGTGCTGCTGCTGACAAATTCGGATAAACCTGTTGAGGGCGAAAAGGTGTATACCATCGAGCTGCCGGAGATAAACGAACTGTTTTCAGCATCGCTCTCTGTGATAATTCTGCAACTGTTCGCCTACTATGTTGCGGCAAACAAGGGCTTGGATATCGACAAGCCGCGTAACCTCGCGAAGAGTGTCACGGTTGAGTGATGTGACAAGAAACGAACAAGGGGACTGTTGTATAACCCAAAAAAACTCGTGTCACGAATAAAAAAGTCGTGTTAAAAATAAAAAAGTCATGTTAAAAGTCATGGTGAAAATAGGGTAGAAAACCTTATTGGAGCCATGATTTTTGTTTTAG
>Ga0134090_1001317_pt1 | contig 16330 bp, 13 predicted proteins | sample 1_4taG_FD_94453 | JGI IMG/M metagenome (GOLD analysis project Ga0134090, IMG submission 94453) | Switchgrass degrading microbial communities from high solid loading bioreactors in New Hampshire, USA - 1_4_20_6_A1 metaG | ecosystem: Engineered > Bioreactor > Semi-continuous > Anaerobic >...
AAAATAAAACAAAGGAGGTACATTATGGCAGAGTTTTTTAAAGAGGTAAAAAAGATCAGGTATGAAGGCAAGGATTCCGACAACCCGTTGGCATACAAATACTACAATGCCGATGAAGTTGTTGCGGGCAAAAGGATGGAGGACCATCTGAGATTTGCTGTAGCTTACTGGCATACGTTCCAGGCTACCGGCACTGATCCCTTTGGCCCGGTAGGTACCGCAATCAGACCCTGGAACAATATCACCGATCCCATGGATCTGGCAAAGGCAAAAGTCGAGGCTAACTTCGAATTTTGCGAAAAGCTCGGCGTACCGTTCTTCTGCTTCCATGACAGGGATATTGCTCCGGAAGCCGATAATCTGAGAGAGACCAACAAGAGACTCGATATTATCACTGCAGCAATTAAGGACAGGATGAAAGACAGCAGCGTCAAGCTCCTGTGGGGTACAAGCAATGCGTTCGGTAACCCCAGATTCACCCATGGAGCTTCGACATCGCCTAATGCAGATGTATTTGCATACACATGTGCCCAGGTAAAAAAGGCAATGGAGATCACAAAGGAACTGGGTGGACAGAACTACGTATTCTGGGGCGGCAGAGAAGGTTACGAGACACTGCTCAACACGAATATGAAACTTGAGCTTGACAATATGGCCCGTTTCCTCAGAATGGCAGTGGATTATGCCAAAGAGATCGGATTTGAAGGCCAGTTCCTGATTGAACCCAAGCCGAAGGAACCAACAAAGCATCAGTATGATTTCGATTCCGCAACAGTGATAGGCTTCCTTAAGACATACGGGCTGGATCCGTACTTCAAGCTCAATATCGAAGCTAACCATGCTACGCTGGCACAGCATACTTTCCAGCATGAACTTCGTGTTGCACGCATCAATAACATGCTCGGCAGCATCGATGCGAACCAGGGCGATCTGATGCTCGGATGGGATACCGACCAGTTCCCGACAAACATTTACGAGACCACACTGGCTATGCTGGAAGTCCTCAAGATGGGCGGCTTCACCAAGGGCGGCCTTAACTTTGACGCCAAGGTCAGAAGAGGATCCTTTGATGTGCTTGATATGTTCTATGCCCATATCGCAGGCATTGATACATTCGCAAAAGGACTGAGGATCGCGGCTAAGATCATCGAAGACGGTAAATTTGACAAATTTATCGAAGACAGATACTCCAGCTACACCAAAGGCATAGGCAAGGACATCGTGGATGGCAAAGTCGGCTTCAAAGAACTCGAACAGTACGTTCTGGGACTCGATAAGGTCACGCTGTCATCAGGCAGACAGGAAATGCTCGAATCGCTGCTCAACAGCTATGTACTGGAGAACTGACAGCCTTCCGGACTGAAAGCTGATATGTGGCTGTCTTAACAGAATGAGATTGTAACAAAGTAAAATGAAATTATAACAGAATAAAATCATCTGTCTCGGCCATCTGTTTCAGCTGGTGGCTTGGCCATCTGTCATTGCGATGAGGTGGTGTGATGTATAACCGGCAGTCGTGCGTGAATTCGCTCAATTGCCGGTTTTTTGTTCAAAAATTGCTGCTTTTCAAATGGGCCGTTCATTACTTACTCTTATTCTAGTAAGATTTACGTAGTTACATCAGCTCCGTTTCCGCATACAATGAAAGGTAGCAGAGCATGACAGGTGAAGGACCATGGTATATTTGATCAGGACCCCGGGACCTGTCAGACCATATGACAGGGACAAAGCTGTGCAGTATGCGCACAAATGGGCATATGCCAGGAATCCTGCCTATTATGATTTTGAAAAGCTGGGCGGAGACTGTACCAATTTCGCATCACAATGCATATATGCGGGAAGCGGTATAATGAACTATACACCTGTATATGGATGGTATTATATCAGTTCATACAGCAGGACGGCTTCATGGACCGGCGTAAATCATCTTTATAATTTCCTGACAAATAACGAAGGACCCGGACCTTTTGCAGAGGTAACGGACGTATCTGACGCTGAACCGGGAGATATAGCACAGATTTCATTTTCGGACAGCAGCCACTTTCATCATTCTCCCGTCATAGTAAAGGTATCAGACAATAAAAGTATAGACGGCATCCTGGTAGCCGCCCATACTTTTGATACTGACTATTACAGACTGTTGGATTTTGAACCTGTGCATATAAGATTCCTGCATATAATCGGTGTCAGAACCTGATTGTTAGGATTCCGGAGCCTCCGCTGCCTTATGTACTGTTCCGGCGTTCTCTGTGCTGACCGGAGTGTCTTCTTCCTTTATAATTTTATCAAGATCGATCAGTAAAATGAGCCTGTCGCCGATTTTAGCAGTACCGCTGAGAAATTTGTCCCTGACAGTTGACAAAGCTTTCGGTACCGGTTCGAACTGACTGTCATCAATTGTAACTATTTCTCTTATACCGTCTATAATCAGTCCGACGATGGAGTCTGCTGCGCTGGTGATTATCACCTTTGTATCCTCGCTGAATTCAGGACATGGCATGTGAAAACGTTTTCTCAGGTTGAATATGGTATGGACTTTGCCCCTTATATTTGCAAAACCTTCGATATATTCAGGTGTATTCGGTATTTTGAATATTTTGGGCAGCGGTTCTATGATGCTGATCTTTTCGATATCAAGGCCGAATTCTTCACCATTTATTAAGAATACGGCATACTGCTTCAAACCCACATTGACCCCTCCCGGCTATCTATATTCCTGTATATGTTATATCGGCAAAAATACCTTGTTCCAAAACAAAATTTCTGCCCTGTTACGAACGGTAGCTGGAGTTTATCTTTACATAGTCATAGGTCAGATCACATGTCATCACATGATCAGAGTATACGCCCTTGTTAAGCCTTACCAGCAGCTTTACTTCACTTCTGTCCATAGCTTCCTTCGCAAGCGCTTCGTCAAAATCTGCCGCACTTCCGCCTTTGCAGACGAGCACATCGCCAATGTAAATATCGACATTATTGGGATCGAACTCTGCTCCGGAATAGCCTACAGCAGTAAAGATCCTGCCCCAGTTGGCGTCACTGCCGAATACGGCTGTCTTGACCAGGGGAGATTTTGCTATGGCGCATGCTGCTTTATATGCATCGTCCGGACTTCCTGCTCCTTCGACAACCACATCTATCAGCTTGGTGGCTCCTTCTCCGTCACGGGCTATGAGTTTGGCCAGATGGGAGCAGACATATTCAAGACCACTGACGAAGGTTTCATAGTCTTCTCCTTCATTTATAATACCGGCATTTTCAGCCATTCCATTGGCAAAAATGACAACCATGTCGCAGACGCTGGTATCACCATCAACAGAAACCCTGTTGAACGTAGTCCTGACTACTTCTTTGAGAGCTTTGTCCAGCAGTTTTCTGGATATGTTGGCATCTGTTGTTATGATGCCTATCATCGTTGCCATGTTGGGGTGGATCATTCCTGAACCTTTGGCCATACCGCCTATTACTACTTTTGTATCCTGCAGTTCGAGCTCTATGGCTATTTCCTTGGGAATCGTATCGGTTGTCATAATGGCTTCCATGGCATCATGGCCGCCGTCAGGAGCCATTCCGGATACGAGAGATTCTATTGCAGGACGTATAGCGTCCATATCGAGCCGCTTTCCTATTACGCCGGTGGATGCAACCAGAATATCCTGTGGTGTGCAGTCCAGCAAGCCTGAAGTCAAAGTGGCTATTTCAAGGGCATCCCTGTAACCCTGTTCTCCTACGCATGCATTTGCGTTGCCGCTGTTGATGACGATTGCATTCGCATAGCCGCTTTTTATGTGATCTATTGTCAGCTGCAGTGAGTGCCCTTTTACTTTATTGGTCGTGAAAACGCCTGCAACTGCAGCGCTGTCTTCTGAGCAAACTATCGCGAGGTCCTTTTTCCCGTCCTTTTTAAGTCCGCATGACACTCCGGTCGCAAAAAATCCTTCAGGGGCTGTAACTCCGCCATTTATAATATTCATTTTATCTTATCACTCCAAGCCGAAATAAAGTTTTTATTCTACCTTCTGCTTAAGGCAAATAATTTATACATACTGCTTAAGACAAATAAATTATACATAATTATGGCAATGGGTTCAATAAAATGAATAAATAAAAGGGAGGCATATACAAGTTCAGCCTTGTTTGGTATAACTTGTTTGGTATAATTGGAAAAGATGAATTGCTTGAGTAAATCTGGGGCGCTCATTTTACGCCATTCAGATTGCTATAAATGGGGACAGTATTTATGTATTCATCATTGAAAAATGGTACGCCGGTTGTGGACAGAAATGTTACGAAGCCGGATTTAATCCCTTGACACCTTTTTTTGTTTCATATATTATAGTAAACAATATATACCTAAAAACATAGTGAAGCTACAAAGATTATGATCGGGAGGAGTAAGCAGGGTCTGCCCCTGAAAGACATGTGGTCTGCAGCATTCGGATAGATATGCTGCATTCGGCTGCAGGTCATGTAAGAGAGAAAGGCTCACAGGCTGAGAGGCCTTTCGGGGAAAAGAATGCTGAAGGTCGCCCGGGAGTTCTGCAGCAAAAAGACCGTCAAGAGTCATAAGAAACAGTAAGACGTCCTTTTATTTGATCAATGGACTCCTTACATGGAAAGTACGGTAAAAACTGCAGCGGTTGGATCCGTTATATCCATGAGCTGCCCCGACAGGGGAATTTTGGTGGTACCGCGGAGTATAGCCCTTCGTCCAATGGATCTGGATGAAGGGCTTTTGTTTATGGAAAGGAAGGAATTTATGCTGCTACTGAAAATACTGGCCGGACTGATAATCATAACCGGCTTTATAATGGTACTTGCGGCCAAAAGTATAGTAAAAAAGTTTGGCCTGGACAAGAAGATCAAACTTGATAATGAAACCGGGATAGAACCGGAAGAAGCCGATGATATCAGAATGCTTAAGGCAACTGTGAACATCAAGCTCTACGGCATGCTGGTCGTATTGCCCGGCCTGGTTCTTACACTCATTGCTTTCAGGTGATTTTGCCTGTTTGCCGGCCAATTTAAACGGCACGGGCATATGGACATACCCGCACTGAGTTAATTATGGCGGCCGATGTATAAATATCTGTGCGGTGTAAGTCCCTGCGGCAGGATGAAGAAGACGACCAGCTTGGTGAAATCCGTATGATCACCGGAAATTTTCCGGTTTATCTGTCAGATTATTAAACGGCTGTAACTGCATACGAGAACAGAAGGAGGAATTTGAATGGAACGGATAAAAGATTTGGCAAAAACTTATGATCCGTCACAGGTAGAGGACAGACTTTATAAGAAATGGATGGAAAAAGGGTACTTCCATGCCGAGCCGGACAGTGGAAAAACACCCTATACGATAGTAATCCCGCCGCCAAACATAACCGGGCAGCTGCATATGGGGCATGCCCTCGACAACACCCTGCAGGACATACTCATCAGGTGGAGAAGGATGCAGGGCTACTGTACACTGTGGCTTCCGGGCACTGACCATGCAAGTATAGCTACTGAGGCCAAGATAGTAGAGAACATGGCAAAAGAAGGCCTAAAAAAAGAGGACATCGGCCGGGAAAAGTTCCTGGAAAGGGCATGGGAATGGAAGAGAGTCTATGGAGGCCGCATAGTTGAGCAGCTCAAAAAGCTTGGCAGTTCCTGCGACTGGGAAAGAGAAAGGTTTACGCTGGACGAAGGCCTGTCGAAGGCCGTTGTAGAGGTATTCGTCAAGCTTTATGAAAAAGGACTCATCTACAGGGGAGACAGGATAATTAACTGGTGCCCGAAGTGCAGGACATCCATATCCGACGCGGAAGTTGAGTATGAAGAACAGGAAGGCAGCTTCTGGCATATAAAGTATCCGATTAAAGACAGTGATGAATTTATCGTAGTTGCCACCACAAGACCGGAAACCATGCTTGGTGACACTGCTGTAGCAGTTAATCCTGATGATGAGAGATATACGTCACTGATCGGAAAGACAGTCATACTTCCGTTAATGAACAGGGAGATTCCGATAATAGCAGATTCATACGTGGACAAAGAATTTGGTACCGGCGCTGTCAAAATAACCCCTGCGCACGATCCCAACGACTTTGAGGTTGGCCTGCGGCATGGACTGCAGCAGATAAGAGTTATGGACGACTGCGCAAGAATGAATGAAGCTGCCGGCAAATACGCGGGAATGGACAGATACGAAGCCAGGAAGAAGATCGTGGAGGATCTGAAGGAGCTTGGCCTGCTGGTGAAGATAGAAGGACATAAGCACAATGTCGGCACATGCTACAGGTGCAATACCGTTATCGAGCCAATCATGTCAAGACAGTGGTTCGTAAAAATGAAGCCCCTGGCAGAGCCGGCTATTGAAGCTGTAAGAAACGGCACCATCAAGTTTGTGCCTGAGAGATTTTCAAAGATATATTTCAACTGGATGGAGAATATACAGGACTGGTGCATATCAAGACAGCTCTGGTGGGGACACAGGATACCTGCGTATTATTGTCAGGACTGCGGAGAGACGATGGTTTTGCGCGAAAGTCCGCAATGCTGTACAAAATGCGGAAGCACCAGGGTGGAACAGGATCCCGATACGCTGGATACCTGGTTCAGTTCGGCACTGTGGCCGTTCTCCACACTGGGGTGGCCTGAGAAAACGAAGGATCTCGAATATTTCTACCCGACGAGCGTGCTTGTGACCGGCTATGATATCATTTTCTTCTGGGTCGCGAGAATGATATTCTCCGGTATTGAACACATGGGAAAAGAGCCGTTTAAGCATGTATTCATACATGGCATAGTAAGAGATGCCCAGGGAAGAAAAATGAGCAAATCTCTCGGCAACGGGATAGATCCCCTGGAAGTAATTGCACAGTACGGGACAGATGCGCTTCGTTTTGCCCTTATAATCGGAAACTCTCCGGGGAACGATCTCAGGTTCTCAAATGAAAAACTGGAGTCCAGCAGGAATTTTGCCAACAAGATATGGAACGCAACCAGGTTCGTGCTGATGAATTTCGATGAGGATATTGATTTCAGCAAGGTTGATAAAACCAAATTCACAACAGCTGACAAATGGATCCTCAGCAGGGCAAACACCCTTGCGGCGGAAGTAACCGAGAACCTTGAAAACTTTGAGCTGGGTATTGCGCTGCAGAAGATATACGAGTTTATATGGGAAGAATTCTGTGACTGGTATATTGAGATTGTCAAGCCAAGACTCTTTGACAGGGAAGATAATACCAGACTTGAAGCACAGTGGGTGCTTAACCATGTCCTCGGCACTGCAATGAAGCTGCTCCATCCTTACATGCCGTTTATTACTGAAGAGATATACATGCATCTGATACACGATGATGAAAGCATTATGATCTCAAAATGGCCTGCGTATGACGAAGGGATGCATTTCCCTGAGGACGAGAAGGATATGGAGCTTATCATGGCTTCAATTAAAGCTGTCAGGAACATCAAGGTCGAAATGAATGTTCCTCCGTCCAAGAAAATCAAACTTATATTTGTTGCCGGAGCTTCAGAAGGAAATATTCTAAGGAACGGCGCCAGGTTCATCGAACGTCTGGCTGGTGCTTCCGAGACGATAATACAGGCAGACAAGGCCGGTATTCCGTCCGATGCCGTGACAGCAGTGGTACCGGGTGCCGAAATATTCATCCCCCTGGAGGATTTGGTTGATATAAAGAAGGAACTCGAAAGGCTTGAGAAAGAAAAGGAAAACCTGGAAAAGGAACTTGACAGGGTAAACGGTAAGCTCAGTAATGAAGGTTTCATTTCAAAAGCACCTGCAAAGGTTATTGATGAGGAAAGGGCCAAGAAGGAAAAATATTCCCGGATGTATGAGAAGGTACTTGCCCGTATCGCAAGCCTGAAGAAATAATATTGGATGACAGAATGCCTGCAGACTGGTCGTGAGCCTGCAGGTATTTTTATGTTGCTGTGATGCCTTTTGATGCAGCTGCGCCCGTGGGATGCCCGGCTTCAGGCGTTTCGGGTGCCTTTAGGTATACTGATTCCATGCGTATATCCATTTATACGCATAAGTGATATAATTAGAGCACAGTAGAGGACAATGGGCAAAGGAACAGTACGGGACTGCTTCAGACAGCGGGGCCGGGTGGGGGACGGTTCTTCCGCCGGGGCCAGGCAGATTGATAGTTCTTCTGTTCGGCTCGGACAGGAATCATTTCTCACATGCAAGTGGGAGACTGTCTCATATCTGTAATTCAGACCAGGGTAGTCCTTCATTGGAAGATGCTCCTTAGGATGCAGTTTCGTACAATATTAGTGAAATTAAGTGAAAAGGCAGGGTTTATCAATGAAGTATGGATTTGTAAAGGTCGCTGCAGCAGTGCCGGAACTAAAAGTGGCAGCGTGCAGCTATAATACTGAAAAGATAGCAGGTATGATAAGGGATGCTGAGAATGCCGGCGCCGAAATAGTTGTGTTTCCGGAGTTATCCATTACAGCATACACATGCGGTGATCTGCTGCAGCAGGACAAACTGCTCAGAGCGGCTGTGGACGGACTTGGCAGACTTGCCGCAGCGACAAAAGGCCTTAAGATCACTGCGATAGCCGGCCTGCCTTTGATGGTCGACAATCAGCTGTTCAACTGTGCGGCGGTTCTGCAGAACGGAGAAATACTGGGTATAGTGCCTAAGACATATATACCCGGTTACAGCGAATTTTACGAAGAACGCTGGTTTGCGCCTGGGAGGAATGCTCACAGCGATTCGGTTGAACTGTTCGGCAAAAAAGTACCGTTCGGGACAGACCTTCTGTTTGTATCATGCAATTCCGGCACAGTGACACAGGACAGTACTCAACAGGTTTGCTTCGGAATAGAAATATGCGAGGATCTGTGGAACCCTGTCCCGCCAAGCGCATACCTCGCGACTGCAGGCGCATCTGTTATATTCAACCTTTCCGCAAGCAATGAACTTATCGGTAAGGCTGAATACAGGAAAGAACTGGTTAAAAGCCAGTCGGCCAGGTGTATTTCCGGATATGTATACGTATCGAGCGGCGTAAATGAGTCCACAACAGATGTAGTATTCGGCGGCCATGCGCTGATAGCTGAAAACGGCACGGTACTGTGCGAATCCGAAAGGTTCCTCCGCAGGGGCCATATGCTGATAAGCGAGATAGATGTACAGAGACTGCAGAATTACAGGATCAAAAATACCAGCTTTATGGACGGAGTTGATGGCCGCAGTTTCAGAAAGATACCATTCAGGCTTTTTGACGAAGCCGCAGATACCGCAAACAGCGATTACGCGGATAAAAAGTGTGCAGATGCCATAGCAGAACTCCGCGCTTTCAGACTTACGAGATATATTGACCCGTATCCCTTCGTACCATCGGATAAGAAGGAAAGGGACAGGAGATGTTCTGAAATATTGGCTATCCAGACGGCCGGACTGGCAAAAAGACTTGAACACACCGGCGCAAGAAAAGCAGTGATCGGGATATCCGGCGGGCTGGACTCCACGCTGGCGCTGATTGTTACGGCAAAAACATTTGATCTGCTGAATATACCGCGGGAAAATATTCTGGCCATAACTATGCCCGGCTTTGGCACCACTGATACCACCTATGAGAATGCAGTGCAGCTTATACGTTCATTTGGCGCAGAATTCCGTGAGATCAACATAAAGAAGGCATGCCTGCAGCACTTTGAAGACATTGGTCACGACCCGGCGGTGCATGATATCACATATGAAAATGTGCAGGCGAGGGAAAGGACGCAGATACTCATGGATCTGGCCAATAAACTGAATGGTATCGTTGTGGGCACCGGAGATCTTTCCGAACTCGCTCTCGGCTGGTGTACCTATAACGGTGACCATATGGCCATGTATTCGGTGAACTGCGGTGTTCCCAAGACACTCATAAGGCATCTGGTGCAATGGGCTGCCGACAGCATGGCAGACAGGACGACTGCGGAAGTTTTGAGGAGGATCCTCGATACCCCCATATCACCTGAACTCCTGCCCCCGGATGATCAGGGAAAGATAAAACAAAAGACGGAAGATGTTGTTGGCCCTTATGAACTGCACGATTTCTTCCTTTACCATATGATACGGTGCGGCGCATCGCCCAGGAAGGTGCTTTTCCTGGCGGAGCATGCTTTTGAAGGCAAATATGATGTTCAGACCATCAGATCATGGCTGAGGATCTTTATAAAGAGGTTCTTTTCACAGCAGTTCAAACGCTCGTGCCTGCCTGACGGACCAAAAGTCGGTACCATAAGTCTGTCACCGAGGGGAGACTGGCGCATGCCGAGCGATGCATCAGCTGATAATTGGCTTAATGAGCTTGATATGCCGGACTGATGCCTGAATATAAAAGTTGGCATAATTGGGGTGCTGCAAGCAAGCCACCCCGTTTATGCCACACATATGCATAACACGGCGAATTGATACTTGACAAAACAGGCGGCATGCCTTACAATAGCATATGTCGCTGCGAAAGTTAATATACGGTGGGCTTAGCTCAGTTGGTTAGAGTGCCAGGTTGTGGCCCTGGAGGTCATGGGTTCGACCCCCATAGCTCACCCCAAAAACAAGAGGCCGTTGATGAAGCCTCTTGTTTGCTTTAATTATAGGCAATACCGGTAAAACGGCAAGTATGGACAGACTGCAAAATGGCATTTGAAGAGCAAGCAGGAGCCTGATACAGCGGCTGACCGACTTATGTATGACACGCGGAGAGTTCAGCCAAGACTGTTATTTTTGCTTGACAAATAGCTCTGTTGCCTTTATAATTGACTTTGCGCTATTAAGTGATGGGATGTAGCCAAGCCGGTAAGGCACAGGACTTTGACTCCTGCATTTCGCTGGTTCGAGTCCAGCCATCCCAGCCATCGTATATCACCGCATAAAGCGGTTGGATTGAAAGCTGCGGGACATTTGCCTGAAGCTTTCAGATATGGGCCATTAGCTCAGTCGGCAGAGCACTTGACTTTTAATCAAGGTGTCCGGCGTTCGAATCGCCGATGGCTCACCAATAAAAACCCTTGAGAACACTGCGTTCCAAGGGCTTTTATTTTATCCGGGAGCGGCAAGCTATTAGACAAAATAGAAAGGCAACTCGTTCTATTGGCTCGCAGAACTGACGAAGGCAGGGAGCAAAAGAAAACATAGAAAAAGACTCGTTTGAGTAACGGGCCTTCCTCATTTTTTATCTGTAAAGTCTAACATTCAGTGATTACTTTAATTTGGTTTATTAAAGCTTGCCGGCTGTGGGCTATCAGCATTAAAAAACTGGTCACCCGGTGTAGAAAGATTGAAATACAGCTTAGAGTCTTTTGTAATTCCCCAATCTTTTAATGAACCGGTATCCTGAATTCTGTTAAACGCTTCTCTGAACATAGTATTATGGGCTTCTTCACGGTTTAGTAAAAAATCGATTGTATCTCTTACGCCTTTATCGTTGATTTGCCTATGGAGATATTCGTAAACAACTTTTGCTCTCTGCTCTGCTGCAATATTGGACAATATGTCTGCTGCAAGGTCACCAGTCTCATTTATATAGGCAGCAGTCCATAAATAGCCTGATGCATTGCTTAACATAGGTGTAAGTCCTGTTAATACGTGTGCTTCTATGTTGCCAATTGCTGCATTATTCGCATCAGGTACATGACCGTTAAGCATATTTATGGTAGTAGCAACCATTTCCATATGGCTTAATTCCTCAGAAGCAATATCAAGGAATAAATCCTTAATTTCGGGGTCTTTTATACGAATACTCTGAGAAAGATACTGCAGTGCTGCTTTCAATTCGCCCTGTGGCCCGCCAAGCTGTTCTTGCATCATAGCTGCATAATTTGCGTTTGGTGCATCTACTCTAACTTCATGCAGAGGGTTCTTATCATGTTTAAACATATTTGCCAACTCCTAAGTGAATTCTGTGTTTTTATTAGCTTTAGCATGTTTATATAAAATATTCATTTATTAATCGTTAGGCTTTATTTTACACGTTATTGATTTGAATGATTTGTGCACGGCATGGTAATGATCTTGAAGCATGTAATTGAGATTCATATACACCCACAAATGCCGCTAATTTTGGATACCTGTCCGGTAGAGATCATAAACAATGATATTGTAAACTGGACATGACATTACCAGATACTCTATAATAAAAATGTTACGATTAGACATTTTTTGCATGAATCAAATAGGAAAAGCATGCAATATAATCAAGTTATATATATGCCTATTGATTGCGTCCTCCTTAACCTCGGCATTTCTGGGTATATTCGCACTTTTGAAAAGGCGAAGCTCGAAAGGCGCCGTCAGTTTTATATTAAGCATGCTGGCAGTAACAATCTTGTCGGCGGGCAATACGCTTGAAATGGTAAGCAGCGATTTTTCCACCAAGCTATTCTGGGCAAATATACAGTATTTTGCATATTGCTATTCACCTGTGGTCCTGGTGGCATTATGCATGCAATTCACAGGCTTTGACAAGTGGATTCAGAATAGAAGAATTTTATGGCTCGCAGTATATACAGAAAATGTTGCAATATGCTACATTCTCTGTTATACTAAATGAGGAAGTAAATACCAAATAATTATATAAGAAACAAATCAGGCAAAAAATGAGTCATTTTATGTCGAAAAGTATCGATGACTATTTAATAACTATTTTGAATAAGAGTATAGAAGTCGTTCAACGGATGCTTTTTGCTTATTAAAAGTACTTATCGCACATAATCGTAGTATTGCTCGTTATTTGGCGGTAAGGATAATACGGTACAGGACCTGTAGTTTATTGCTTGCAATAAACGAAAGGGCGAAGCTATATCTATATTGAGGTTTTTTGAGTTGAGCAACTGGTTTGTATTTCGTGTAAAAACAGGAGAGGAGTATAAAGCCTGTGAATATTTAAACAGGTTGTATAATAAGGATGAGTCGGTAGCATTTGTTCCTCAGGTGGAGATAATCATTAAGAATTCTCAATCCATCCGCAGGGAACTAAAACCGATGTTCCCCGGATATGTTTTCACTGATTCGGTTTTAGAAGAAAGTATTTTTATCGACCTTGCAAATAGGTATGCAAGGTTTTCTACATGTGTCTTCTATTTGCTGGGAGATGGAAGAGGATATTATGCGAAACTAAGTGAGGATGAAAAGAGATTCTTGTTAGAATTCTGTAACGATGAGTATATTGTAGAAGATTCTAAAGGGTTCATTATAGGAGATAAAGTGTATGTCACCTGCGGACCCTTGCAAGGCAGGGAAAGCATAATAAAAAAATAGACAGGCATAAGAGGCGTGCAGAAATCGAACTTATGTGGTTTGGTGATATAAGGCGTGTTAGTGTTGCCTTGGAGATAGTTAAAAAAATAAGTAATGCATGATGGGAAAAGGGGAGCAGGAAGTTAATATGCTGAACGAAGAAGCCGATATTGATTGTACGTTCTTAACCGAGCTATTAAGATTCAAAGGTTTTTTGGATGAAGATAATAGAGTTACATCATTTAATAAGGTTTACCACAATAGTGAGGGTTCCAATTCATTTACAATACGTTTGTGTTATTTGAAAGAAATGCAAAACGCTCCTGCTTCACTATTTGTTAAGTCAGATAAAATCAGAGGCGGTGAAATTTATAAAAAATTATGCAGAAATGAGATTGAGTTTTATAAATTAGCCCGGCATTATGATATTAACAGGTTTATTTTATAATTTCTTACTTACAACTTCAGCAAAGCTTGGTGAGAAGTTTGTTGAACTGACCAGCCTGACAAAACCTTATACGGATGACTACTTATATGAAGCAACAAAGGAACGCTATTATGATTTGATTACGACTGCGGGGCTTCAGGCAATTATTTCAACAGCGACAGCTATAAACCATAGTTTGGATCAGGGCTCTTAAATATAAAGGCCTGTACGGGAAAATACCATTTTATATTGTTGTTACAGATCCATATGATCCAATATCTCCAGGGTTCGACGCGATCTGGACGGAAGCAACAGGAAGAAGCTCGCCGAAGTGGATACAATAGGATTTGGCGTGGCAGGAGATTATATATATTTTAGAAATACGGTGACTACTGTATACATGAGGATAAAACTCGATGGGACAGGAAAGGAAATTTTTAATGGAGTTGAATGGGTTAGCATGGAGGAATAATACTATTAAATCTAGATTTTACGGTATATACCGGAACAAGCAGAACAGACATTGTGGTTTAAAAAATTGGCGATGCAGCTTCCTGCATCGCCAATTTATCAATTACCTGTTCTCTATGTACTAATTATGCAAACGGATTCTCGCTCTTATATAACATACCCTTAGGCTGATTGAACCCGATTTCATCCTGGGATACACCTACGTACTTGAACACTTCAAACAATGCTTTGCCAAAGTGACCAAATGCAACTGCTCCGTGATGAGGGAAGTTCTTCTCGATTAATACATGGCGATAGAAACGTCCCATCTCAGGAATAGCAAATACACCGATTGAACCGAAGGACTTTGTTCTGACATCAAGTACTTCACCTTCTGCAACATATGCACGAAGAATATTATCGGCAGTAGACTGCAGACGGAAGAAAGTAATCGGACCCGGCTTAATGTCACCTTCCAGAGTTCCGTTTGTAACTTCAACAGGAAGATTCCTTGCCATAATCTTCTGATACTTCATCTCGCAGAAAGCAAGCTTTGAAGAGCAGGTATTACCACAGTGGAATCCCATGAAGGTATCCTTATGAGTATAAGGGAACTTGCCTTCAATGGATTCTTTATACATATCCGCAGGAACAGAGTTATTAATATCAAGAAGAGTAACTGCATCTTCGCTGACGCAGGTTCCGATAAACTCAGAGAGAGCACCATAGATATCAACTTCACAGGATACGGGAATTCCACGGCCGGCAAGCCTGGAATTCACATAGCAGGGAACGAATCCAAACTGTGTCTGGAATGCAGGCCAGCATTTCCCGGCAATAGCAACATATTTACGATATCCCTTATGTGCTTCCACCCAGTCAAGAAGTGTAAGTTCATACTGCGCAAGCTTATTAAGAACTTCAGGCTTCTTATTGCCATCGCCAAGTTCTTTCGCCATATCTGCCGCTACTTCAGGAATACGGGGATCATTAGCGTGCTTATTGAAAGCTTCGAACAGATCAAGTTCAGAGTTCTCTTCAATTTCAACGCCAAGATTGTATAACTGCTTTATTGGAGCATTGCATGCAAGGAAGTTCATCGGACGAGGGCCAAAAGAGATAATCTTGAGATTAGCCAATCCGTAAACTGCTCTTGCAATCGGAAGGAATTCGTGAATCATATCTGCACACTCTTCAGCAGTTCCTACAGGATATTCAGGAATGTATGCTCCAATGTTACGAAGCTTTAAGTTGTAACTTGCATTCAGCATACCACAATATGCATCGCCACGGCCATCCATTAAGTCAGCCTGGCTCTCCTCTGCAGCGGCAATGAACATTTTTGGCCCGTCAAAATGCTTTGCAAGCAATGTCTCGGAAATTTCAGGGCCAAAGTTTCCAAGATATACGCATAATGCGTTGCAGCCTGCTTTTTTAATATCTTCAAGAGCTTCTACCATCTGGATTTCACTCTCTACGATACATACCGGGCATTCATAGATATCAGATGCATCATACTTTGCTGCATATGCTGCTACAAGTGCCTTTCTTCTGTTAACGGATAGTGATTCGGGGAAACAGTCACGACTAACCGCGACGATTCCGACTTTTGCTTTGGGAATGTTATTGAACATTTTCTTACCTCCATAGTAATTATTCTCTATGCACTCAGGATTCACCCTTAATTCCATTGAAGGCTCCGTCAATCTTTGCATCCGGATGAGCAATAAAGCATTTATTAATCGCCTGTCGGCAAAAAACAAAACAAAGCCACTTATACATATATTTTATGAATAAAGTAGCTCCTGCGTCAATAGAACTTTCCCATTATATGTACTTTTTTACGATAAATAAATTAGTTTTTTTCTTATACCCTCTCTAAAGGAACCTAAACAGTATTTTTTTGATTGAAGTATTTTCAGGAGAAAATAAATGAAATATACGAATACGAGCATTATAGTTTCATTATAGTTTGCAGCTGATATTATTCTTATTGTTAGTAATTAAAGATGCAGTATCTTCATGAAAAACTAAAATTATAATAGCGAGATCTGAAATGGCCAATAATGGTGTTTGAGAGATCGAGTCAAGTCCAAATTTGTGTGTAAATTACCTCGGTCATTAAGCAGTAGCTAATCAAACGATAGCCTAAGCGTTTATGTCGCGAAAGCTATTGACAATGAGTGCATGGCATGTTAGCTTGGTTG
>Ga0134090_1001320_pt1 | contig 16318 bp, 11 predicted proteins | sample 1_4taG_FD_94453 | JGI IMG/M metagenome (GOLD analysis project Ga0134090, IMG submission 94453) | Switchgrass degrading microbial communities from high solid loading bioreactors in New Hampshire, USA - 1_4_20_6_A1 metaG | ecosystem: Engineered > Bioreactor > Semi-continuous > Anaerobic >...
GCGGGCCGTCCACAGACTCTGCCAGTTCTTCCCGTCCCTGGAGCAGAGGATGCCGCCTTCCCATACGGCCAACTATCCGTCCGAAACCCGCAGGATGTCCTTCTACTCGTACATGCCTCTTGAGGGCAGGCGGATCCATGACTTGCCGCTGTCAGATCGCTCGATGGTGCCGCCAGCCCCCACGGCCACGAACCGTCCGTTCCCGTAGGTAACGGACGGGAGGTACGCAGCAACCCCTGGATTAGATACCCGGTCTGCGGTCCATTCATACCCGTCACCGGAGGTAGCCACGGTCCCCCTGGCGCCGACGCCCACGAAGCGTCCATCGATGTACTTCGGGTCCACTAGGGTCGAGAGCTGCTGTTCCGTCCAGCTGCCGCTGGTGGAGGAAATACCTGTGCTAGGTCGGACGAGTAGGGAGTGCTGCAACGGAAGAACGGCGGCCCGAGTGGGCCGCCGCTCTGCTTACTGTAACTTGCTTCCCGTGGGAAAGGGCCGGTCGCCGGCCATGTCGTACTGGCCGTCCACCAGGTGCCGCATGCCCCGAACCAGGGTGTCGTCCTCCAGCACGCTGTAGAGGTGGTAGCCCAGGTCCTCCCGTTCCACGAGGATGTCTTCCAGCACCTCCACAGTGCCGAAATCCCGCAGCTCGTGAGCCCGCGCAATCGTTCGGCGGAGCATCTCCTGGATCTTTAACTCATGCTCCAGGTCGTTCCGCAGGAAATCGCGAATGGAATGGCGTCCTTCCACCTCATGCTTAATGTACGAGAGCTCATGCTGCGTCACTAGATGGGCCGTGGGCACGCCGCCCAGGCGGGCCACCCGCTCACCGATGTCATCGATGTGCTTGACGGTTTTTTCAATGTGCTCCTCCAGCAGGTGGTGGATACTGATGAACCCTTCGGCGCCTTCGCTCAGCCAGTGGTGCTTCTGGTACTGGTGCAGCGCCACATTCAGCGCACACTGGTGGTCATCCAGCTGCAGGGCCATCTCCAGGCGAACCTCGTAGGGCAGGCCGATACCCGCCCCCACCTTCTTAACGGTGCGGGGCTGCTGGCGGACGATCAGGTTGTGGGTCGTGCCGTGGCCCGGCATGTTGGGGTTGTAGCCGGACTTGTCAAGGTTGAACTGGCCCTGGAAGTTGCTCAGGTTGGTCATGGTGGCTGTCAGCTGCGCCGCTGGTGTCATGGGAAGCTGCAGGTTCTGCGGCATCGATTCATCCCCCAGTCCGTCTGGTGTATTGTCACTGCGTTATGTAGTATGGGGGAATGCCGCCGGAACCATAGGTGGAAAAATGCTGCGTCAGCGCTTTGCCGGCTCCCAGACGCGAAACACCGGGGCCGGTCCTGCCGGTTCGGGTGCATCCGTTTTCGCCAATCAACTCCCCTGCCCCATCAGCGGCTTTCCCGCCTCCACAAGGGCCCGTGTGCCCATGAGGAAGAAGGACTGTACGAAGAGCGCCAAGCCGGTGCCCACCAGCATCCACTCGATGGGAATCATGTCTGCCACGGGGCCGAAGATCAGCATGCCCAGGGGCATCATGGAACTGGAGATCATCGACATGGCGCCAAAAACCCGCCCCAGGTAGTCCGGCTCTACCTTTTCCTGCAGCAGCACCGTGGCCGGCGTGTTGAACATCGGCAGAGTGATGCCGTTGAGCCCGACAAAGAGAAGATAGAGCCAGAAAAACGGTACGATGCCCAGGGCAACGATGGTGAGGCCGGTAAGGATGCAGGAGAGGGTCATGGTGTGGATTCGATTGGGGAAGCCGCCCCACCAAGCCATAAGGCCGCCGCCCAGGATCATGCCAATCGCAAAGGCCATTTCCACAGCCGAGAGACGCCAGACTTCGTCCCCAAAGGTTCGCGTCACCTGCAGCGGCGGAAGGAACGCGGCGGGGGCAATCAGCACAAAGAAGAGGGCACAGAAGGCAAAGTAGGCCTTCAAATAGGCATGTTTCCGGATATAGGTTAGGCCCTGGCGCATGTCGCTGAAATAGCCTTCGGTTTGAGCCTGGAGCGCCTTGGCGTGCACCGGAACCTGCACCAGCAGCAGCAGTGTGAGGATGCCGATGGCAGCAGTCACCACATCAATAAAGAAGATGGTTTCGATGGGAAAGGTGGAGTAGAGTGCTGCGCTGATCATGGGCGAGACCAGCGTGACCACCGCCTGAATGCTGCTGTTGACCCCGTTTATTCTTGTCAGATTCTCTTCCGGGACGATGTTGGGGATGATGGCGCCCACCGCCGGCGTTTGGATGCCCGTGCCCACCGCCCTGACGGCGGAACCGGCGAAGAGGAGCCAGACTGAACGATAACCCGCCATGAAAAGCAGGGCAAGGACGAGGGTGGCTGTGGCCACCAGCGCATCCGCTGACGCAATGAGGATTTTTCTGTTGTGCCGGTCGGCCCAGACCCCTGCAAAGGGGGAGAGGAAGAAGGTGGGCAAAAAGCCCGCGATGATGGCCAGCGTCATCATGAAACCGGATTCGGTCTGCAGTGTGATGTACCACATGATGGCATACTGGACCAGCGATGAGCCGAAGAGGGAGATGGTTTGACTGCCGAGAAAAAGGGCGATGTTTCGCTTCCAGTTGGGTTTCATAAGGGAATGGAACCTCCACTCCAAAGTGCTGCTGGGGCGGTCAGACTCGGGCACGTATTGATATCCGAAGGGGGCAGCCCATATTCCTGCTGCCTGGGATTCCCGGAGCGTGGGAGGGGTTTCTTGACAAGCCAGCCTCCATTCTGATATGTAATCATTTTTTGCCATCAATGTCCAGCCAGGGGCGGGGAGACAGCAGGCCCGGTGCGCTTCTGCACCGGGCCTGCCGCCTGTCAGAGCAGTTGGGTCAGTTCCGGCTCCGGAGCCTGGCTCCGCCGGCTCAGCTCAATCCATTGAGAGTCCGTGCCCCACGGGGTAGAGGCCCGGGATACTGACCGGGAGCCTCCCCTTGGCCTGCGCTTTGCCAAAGACCAGCGCCCCCACGCCGTAGAGGTTCGGCGGCCGGTAGCCGTAGGCCGCGACGTAGGTCTCAATCTCCGGCAGAGAGAGCAGGTCATAGGGCTCGCCGGCGCCCACCACGACCACAGGCTTTCCGGTCGCGATTAGCTCACGGATCAGCGCCTGGTGGCCCGCGTAGTCGCCCGGATTGTAAGCAGCGTATACGACGGCTGCGGCGTCCGCAGCGAGGGCCCGCACCTCTGCCATCTGCTCTTCTGTGGGCCGCCGGTCGAGAACGACTTCCGCTACCTTGGCGTGATGCTTCATGAGCCCGGCACCCAAGGCGGTCCGAGCGCCCTGGCCTTCTGCCTCCAGCTCTGAACCGGAGGGGGCTACAGCCAGCACCAGCTCATCGTCTGCCAGGTGCAGCGGCAGGTGCCGGTTTCGAACGAGGGTCAGCGCGTCTGCCCCCACCTGATAGGCGAGCTGTCTGTGGGCTTCACTCTTCAGCGCGGCCATGATCTCGCTCTCCGCCGCGGGAGCTGCCGGCGCCGCGTCTTTGCCCGGCAGCAGCCCACGCCTGGCCTTCACCCTCAGGTGCCGCCGCACTGCATCGTCCAGTCGCTCCGCGGAGATCCGCCCGTCCTGCACCGCTGCAAGCACTGTTTGGTAAAGGGCTGCCTGCTGGTCGAAGGACTCGGTTACCAGGAGGGCATCGGCCCCTGCGTTGACGGCCATGATCAGGGCCTCCTCCAGGCCCCATTGATCTGTAATGGCCGCCATGTTATCGATCGCGTCGGTCACCACTACACCCTGGAAGCCCATCTGGTCCTTCAGGAGCCCCTGGATCACCTTGGGGGAGAGGGTGGCGGGCAGCCCATCCGGGTCCACCGCCGGGAAAGTGATGTGGGCAGACATGATCACATCCACGTCGGCTTCAATAGCACGTCGGAACGGCACCAGTTCCACCTGATCCAGCCGTTCCCAGGGGTGGTCCACGGTGGGCAGGGCAAGGTGCGAGTCGGTGGTGGTATCGCCGTGGCCCGGAAAGTGCTTGACTGTGGCCCCCACGTTCAGGGACTGCGTCCCCCGAACCGCCGCTGTCACCAACCGGCCCACCTGTTCCGGATCCTCGCCGAACGAGCGGATGCCGATTACCGGGTTCAGGGGATTGTTGCTCACATCCGCGTCCGGCGCCAGGTTCAGGTTGAGGCCCACCGCAGCCAGTTCCTCTGCGATGGCTGCGTAAACCTGCTCAGCGTACTCGGCTGAACCGGTGGCCCCAATGGCCATCGCCCCTGGCCACGAGGTGAAGGGTGAGGTCCACCGTTCCACCAGGCCACCCTCCTGGTCCACCGCGATGATCAGCCCCGGATAGGGGCGGCCATGCTCGTAGGTGAGGGCCTGCATCTGTTCCGTCAGCCGGCGAAGCTGTACGGGATCGCTGCCCTGGCGGGCGAAGAAGATGAACCCGCCCACCTTTCCTTCCCTGATGAGCGATTCTGCCTGGGGAGTGAGACTCTCGCCCTCCAGGCCGAACCAGAAGAGCTGCCCCACCTTTTCTTCCAGGGTGAGCTGCTGGAGCCACCAGTCCACGGTGCGCACCTCCTCATCCGGCGTGTCATCAGTCCCACCGGGCGGCTGGGTGGCCGGCGGAGCCGAGCGGGCGCAGCCGGTAAGGAGCAGGGCCGCGGCGAGTGAGATGGTGATCAGCAGCCGGGACCAAGGGACGGCAGGGGCAGACGGCTTCATGGGGGGCGCGCCTCCTTATGGCAGTGTAATAACTTTCCGCTGTATTGCTACACACATAGATTACCAAATTACAGTGTGATATACTCCCTGCGAAAACGCTGTTGGAGGTGTCAGCATGGCGGCTCACACGATTATGATTCAGGGCACGAGTTCCAGCGTGGGCAAGAGCCTCCTGGTGACAGCCCTCTGCCGCATCTTCCGGCAGGACGGCTGGCGTGTGGCCCCTTTCAAGTCGCAGAACATGTCCAACAACAGCTACATCACCCAGGATGGCCTCGAGATCGGCCGGGCCCAGGGCGTTCAGGCGGAGGCGGCAGGAGTTCCCGCCACCGCAGACATGAACCCGGTGCTCCTGAAGCCCAGCACCGATTCCGCCTCACAGGTGGTGATCCATGGGCGTCCCCGCGGCGACATGGACTTCCGGGTATACCAGGAAGAGGGGCACGAGGCCGCAGCCTCTGCCATTCGGGAGTCGCTGGAGCGGCTGCGGAAGGCCTACGAGATTCTGGTGATCGAGGGGGCAGGTTCGCCGGCAGAGGTCAACCTGAATGATCGGGAACTGGTCAATATGCGGATTGCCGCCTGGGCTGACGCCCCTGTGCTGCTCGCAGCCGATATCGACCAGGGCGGCGCCCTGGCTGCTCTCGTGGGAACCCTGGAGCTCCTCAACCCAGAAGACCGGGACCGGGTGGCGGGGCTCATCATCAACAAGTTCCGGGGTGACCTAGGCCTCTTGGAGCCGGCACTGGAGTTTTTGGAAAAGAGGACCGGCAAGCCGGTGGTGGGGGTGGTGCCCTACCTGCCCATCGACCTGGAGGCGGAGGATGCACATTCGCTCTACATGCAGGGTGCGGGATCCCCTGAAGAGGATGCCCAACTGACCATCTGCGCCGTCCACCTGCCCTACATCAGCAATTTCACTGATCTGGATCCCCTGCGGCGGGCCCCAGGCGTCCGGGTGGTATGGGTGCAGCATCCCGCACAACTGCAGGGGGCGGACGCAGTGGTAATTCCGGGGACCAAGAACACGGCTGCCGACCTCCGCTGGCTCTGGCAGACGGGACTGGGCGCGGCCATTCAGCGGCTGGCCGAACGGGGCGTTCCCGTGGTGGGCATCTGCGGCGGCTACCAGATGCTGGGCGCCCGGGTTCTGGATCCCCACGGCTACGAGTCCTCCTATCCTGAGACGCCGGGGCTGGGCCTGCTGGATGCGGAGACGGAGTTTGGTCCGGCCGCTGAGAAGTTGACGGTGCTGGCAGAGGCGGAACTGCTGCCTGTGCCGGGACCGCTGCAGGCGCAGACTGGTGCGGTGATTCGCGGCTATGAAATCCACGCCGGCCACACCCGGCTGGGGGCTGGGGCCAGGCCCCTGGTGCGCCACCTGGAGCGGGGCGAAGTGCTGGGGGCGGCTGACGATGCCGGTCAGGTTTGGGGGTGCTATCTCCACGACCTGTTTCAGAACGAGGGCCTGCGGCGGGCCTGGCTGACCTGGCTCTGGCAGCGGCGGGGGCTGGTGCCGCCGGCCTCCGGCGGAGGGGACGACGCCGGTCGGGATGCGGTTTATGATCAGCTGGCCGGAGCGGTCCGGGCAGCTTTGGACATGGAGCGGATTTACCGGATCATGGGGCTGGAGCCCCGGCGGTAGCGGCGCAGAGGCCGAGGCGGGCGGCGCCGGCAGCAGCGGCCGGCGGTTGGCGGCGCCGATTCTGGATTGGGGCGGAGCAGCGTACCCTGCGGTGAGGGATGAGCCACAGGAGGTGCAGAGATGATTCCGCCCTATCGCCCGGAACCCTTGAGCGACTTCACCCAGCCTGCCGTGGCGGCCGCCTTTCAGGAGGCCATCACCGCTGTGGGCGCTGAACTCGGGCAGCGCTACCCCATGCGCATCGGCGGCAAGCAGGTGACCGGAGCGGCCAGCATTCCTTCCATCAACCCCTCCCGGCCCGACCAGGTGGTGGGGTATGCCTGCAGGGGATCGCTGGCCGAGGCGGAGGCCGCGGTGCAGGCCGCCCAGGCTGCCTTCCCGGCCTGGAGCCGCACTCCGGCGGATGTGCGGGCCCGTATTCTGTTTAAGGCCGCGGCCATCATGCGGCGCCGGCGGCACGAGCTCTCTGCCTGGATCTCGTACGAGGTAGGGAAGAACTGGCCCGAAGCCGATGCGGATACGGCGGAGGCCATCGATTTTCTCGAGTACTACGGCCGTCAGATGCTGCGGCTGGCGGCACCTCAAGAGCTGCCGCCCATCCCCGGCGAGGAAAACCACTTGGTCTACCTGCCGCTGGGGGTAGGGGTAGTCCACAGCCCGTTCAATTTCCCACTGGCGATCCTTACAGGCATGACGGCAGCCGCGGTCGTGACCGGCAATACGGTGGTGGTGAAGCCCTCTGTGGAGGCGCCTGTGGTGGCTGCCAAGCTCTTCGAGATACTGGAAGAGGCAGGGCTGCCGGAGGGGGTTGCCAACCTGCTCTATGCCGATCCGGCGGAGGTGGGGGACTTCCTGACCACCCACCCGGAGGTGCGCTTCATCAATTTTACCGGCTCTCGTGATGTGGGCTGCTACATCTATGAAACGGCGGCCCGTCTGCAGCCCGGCCAGACCTTCTTGCGGCGGGTGATCGCGGAGATGGGCGGCAAGGATGCCATCATCGTGGATGGCACCGCTGACCTTTCCGCCGCGGCTGAGGGCATCGTCACCTCTGCCTTCGGCTTCAGCGGCCAGAAGTGCTCGGCCTGCTCCCGGGCCATCATCACAGCGGACGTGTATGACAAGCTGCTGGAAGAGGTGGTGGACCGGACCCGCGCCCTGCGCATCGGCCCCGCCACTGAACGGGAGACCCAGGTGGGGCCGGTGAGTGCCGCTCGCTTTCAGCAGAAGGTACTGTCGTACATCGAGATTGGCCGGGGCGAAGGGCAGCTGGTCACGGGCGGACGTCCGCTGCCCGGGGGCTACTACGTGGAGCCCACCATTTTCGCAGGGGTCCATCCCGACGCACGCATCGCCCAGGAGGAGATCTTCGGGCCGGTGCTCGCCTTCATCAAGGCGGACGATTTTGACCAGGCGCTGGAAATCGCCAACGGCACGGTGTACGGCCTTACCGGCTCTGTCTACTCCCGGAACCGGGCACATCTGGAAAAGGCCCGGCGGGAGTTCCGGGTGGGCAACCTCTACTTCAACCGGAAGTGCACCGGCGCCCTGGTGGGGGCGCAGCCCTTTGGAGGCGCGGACCTGAGTGGTACCGACGCCAAGGCCGGCGGGCCCGATTACCTGCGGCTTTTCACCCGGGTGCAGACTGTGGTGGAGAGGCTGTAGCCTTGCGACGAAGGCGCTGACCAAACGGGTCAGCGCTTCGTTCATATTCTGCACGACCAAGTGGAGAGAGGGGTTTCGTTCCTGATCGCAAGACATGCCAAGGACGACTCTCTCACATGAAAGCACGACTACAGCATCGCCCTTCTGGGGGAGGTTATCGCGGACGCAGCCTGTGGCCAACAGGGGATCGATTCGCCTCTGGAGAAATCATATACAAGAACCAAAAGGGGGGAGGGGCCGCTCTGAAACGGGAATTCGAACCGGTTGCTGCACCCCGCAGCGCCTGGATCTGGTTCATTCTGGTCCTTACGGGTCTGACCCTGGTCTGGGCTGGCTGGCTTATGATCCGTACAGTGTGGGGCGTAAACGACCTCCATTACACACTGACGGAGACTACCCTGGAGATCTCCTACGGGCCAACACAGGTGGAGATTCCCCGAAATGAGATTCTTTCGGTGGAGCAGGTGGCCGTAAGCGGCGGCAAGCGCCTCTTCGGCACAGCACTCCCCGGGCTCCAGGAGGGCGCATGGACCTTTCCGGAAACTGGCCGTGTGGAACTCTACAGCACCGAGCCGGAACTGCTGACGGTGGTGCAGACCCCCACGAAGAAGTACGGCATCAGCCCCGCCGATTCGGCAGGTTTCATCTCTGCTGTGGAGGGCGGGGGAACAGGCCGTTGGGATCCTGCCCCCACCCAGGCCGGCAGGGTAGCGGTTGTGATGTCGGTGATCGTGCTGGCGATTATCATCGGGACCATCGTCCTGCTGGCAGCGATAGCCGTGGGGGCCAAGAACATCCTCTACGTGCTGGACAGCGACGGGATTCTGATCCAGATGGGCTGGATGAAGGCTCGCATTCCGTATAAGGAGATCGAGGCGCTTGAGAAGGCCTCGCCCCAAGGGAGTCCCATCCGGACTGTAGGCGCGGCCATGCCGGGGCTCTACTGGGGCACCTTCTACTTCCGGAAGGAGAAGCTGCGGCTGAAGATTTATGCCACCCAGTACAGGCCGTTGGTGCTGATTCATGCCGGGAAAAGCACCTACGGGCTGAATCCGGCTGACGCGGATGGATTCATCGCAGAGGTCAGCCGCCGGGCCCGGCTCGGGTGAACTCGGCCCTCCCAGGCAGGAGGGCCTTTGCCGCGGTGAGAGGTCACTGGCCGGAGGCAGCGCATATCATGTGGGGCCGGGTTCGCGCAGAAAGGGCGCGGACCTGGCCCCGATGTGTGCTGCAAAGGAGGATGCGGGGTGATCTTTCAGCGGACCTGGGAGCGCTTTGTCTCCGACTGGAAGAGCTTCGCCGCTATGGCGTTGGGCCTGCTGACGGTGTCCCTCGTGGTGGGTCTTTTGTCTTTCCTTGTGACCGCTGTCGCCGGCGTGGGCATGTTATATCCCTTCTTTTCCACGGACCCGCAGGTGTTCGAAAACCCGCTGTTCCTGCTGCCCATAATCGGCCAGTTCTTCTCCGTTTTTGCCATCATCGGCGTGATCATGGTGGCATGCGCAGCCTACGTCTCTGGCGGCCTGTACGGCTCGGTGGTGGCGTACCGGCGGGGCGAGCCTGTCGGCGTCGGCCTGTTTTGGCGCGAGGGCGCACGCCACTTCTGGCGCATGCTGGGGCTGTTCATCTTGGGCACGGCGATCGTTGCGGCGGTTCAGTTGCTCGGGCAGGCGATTCCGCTCATCGGCGTTTTCCTGGTTCTGCTGATCACACCGGGGCTTAACCTGTACTTCATCACCTATCCGGCGTACCTCGTGGTCGCCGATGGCAGGGGCGTGCTGCAGGCCCTGGGGCAGATGTTCGTCCTGCTTGGCCGGAGGCCGGTCGAGGCGGTACTGGCCACGCTGGTCTATTGGATCTTTGCCCTGGTTTTGACGGTCGGCGGCTTGATCATCTTCATCCCTATCATCGGCTTCCTGGTCTACTTTGCCGTGGCCATGCTGGCAGGACCCTTCTTCACGTACTACGCATACGAGCGGTTTGAGACCAACCTGCGGCAGCACATGTAAGGGCTGGCAGGGGCTGGGGACGGTGGACACCACCACAATGGGATGCTATCCTGGCAGTAATCGGGTGAATCAGCAAACTCCGAGCGGGCAAAGGAGACATGGAGATGCAGTTCGACCCATGGTACTATCCGTATCCCTCCCGCCGCCAGGTTATCTATGCCAGGCGGGGAATGGTGGCCACCTCCCAGCCCCTGGCTGCCCAGGCAGGCCTGCACGTGCTCCGCCAGGGCGGCAACGCCATCGATGCAGCCATCGCCACTGCGGCCGCACTCACTGTGGTGGAACCGACCTCCAATGGCATCGGCAGCGATGCCTTTGCCCTGGTCTGGACTCAGGGGAAGCTCCACGGACTCAACAGCAGCGGCCCCGCACCCCAACTGCTGTCGCTGGAAGCGCTGCATAACAAAGGGCTGGACAGCATCCCCGCCCACGGGATGGTGCCCGTAACGGTTCCTGGAGCCCCTGCTGCTTGGGCGGAGCTGCACCGGCGCTTTGGCCGGCTTCCGTTCCAAGCTGTTCTGGAGCCTGCCATCGCTTATGCGGAAGAGGGCTATCCCTTGAGCCCGGTCCTGGCCTATTACTGGCAGCGGGCCTTCGTGACCTACCGGGAACGGCTTGAGGGCGAAGAGTTCCGCCCGCTCTTTGAGACCTTTGCGCCCGGGGGCCGTGTGCCAGGGCCAGGGGAGATCTGGCGGTCGCCGGATCACGCCCGGACGCTGCGAGCCATCGCGGAGAGCAAGGCCGAAGCCTTCTACCGGGGCGAACTGGCCGAGCAGATCGACCGGTTCTTCCGGCAGCACGGCGGCTTCCTGCGCAAGGAAGATCTGGCCGCCTTCCACCCCGAGTGGGTGGAGCCCATCCATGTGGACTACCGCGGCTACCAGGTCTGGGAGATTCCGCCCAACGGTCACGGGCTGGTGGCGCTGATGGCGCTCAACATCCTGAAAGGTTTTGACTTCACCGAACGGGATACTGTGGAGACCTACCACCGGCAGATCGAAGCGCTGAAACTGGCTTACGCTGACGGGCGGGAGTACATTGCCGACCCCCGCTATATGTCAGTCCGGGTGGAGGAACTGCTGGCGGACGCCTACGCTGCGCAGCGTCGCGGCCTGATCGGGCACGAAGCCCTGGAACCGGTGCCTGGCAAGCCGCCCAGGGGCGGCACCGTCTACCTCTGCACGGCCGATGGCGAGGGGAATATGGTTTCGTACATTCAGAGCAATTACATGGGGTTCGGCTCTGGCCTGGTGGTGCCTGGCACCGGCATCGCCCTGCAGAACCGGGGGCACAACTTCTCCGTGGACCCTGCCCACGACAACTGCGTGGCACCCGGGAAAAAGCCCTACCACACGATCATTCCCGGCTTCCTCACCCGGGGCGCTGCACCGGTGGGCCCCTTCGGGGTAATGGGTGGCTTCATGCAGCCCCAGGGCCACCTGCAGGTGGTGATGAACACCGTGGACTTCCACCTGAATCCCCAGGCTGCACTGGATGCACCCCGCTGGCAGTGGCTGCAGGGCAAGACGGTGGAGGTGGAGCATGGCACGCCGCGGCACATCGTGGAGGCCCTGGCGCGGAATGGGCACGATGTCCGCTGGGCCATGGGCTCCGGCGGTTTCGGCAGAGGCGAGATCATCTGGCGGCAGCCGGACGGCGTTCTGGTCGGGGCCACGGAGCCCCGCACAGATGGCCAGGTGGCGGCCTGGTAGGCGGTAGAGGACGCACAGGAGGCGGTCGTGTTGCAGGCCCGTAGGATTTTGATCGGCAGTTTTTTCCGTGACTTCGCCATTACAGAGCGGCATCTTGAGGCCATTGCGGCGGCTGCCCCCGGCTTCGAGATCGTCTGTAAACCTGAGAAAGAGGTTACGCCCGCGGATGTGGCAGCGGCTGAGATCGTCTTCGGCCGTCCCAACCCGCAGTGGGTGGCGGCTGCCCCGGGCGTCAAGTGGGTGCAGCTGCCCAGCGCCGGGGCAGACGGGTGGCTGGGGGTGCGGCCCGACGATCTCCTTCTCACCAAAGCCAGCGGCACCTTCGGCGTTCCCATTGCGGAGTGGGCCATGGGCGCCATCTTGATGCTGACACGAAACTTACATATTTACCGGGACCAGCAGCGGGATCGGAAATGGCGGGTGCAGTGGAGCGCCCGGGAGATCATGGGATCCACCGTGGGCCTGCTGGGCCTGGGCGATATCGGGCGGGAGGTAGCCCAGAGGGCCCGCGCCTTTGGGTGCCGGGTGGTGGGCTTCCGCCGCCGGCTGGAGCCGGTTCCCTTTGTCGATGCCGTTCTGCCGCTGGAGCAGGTGCTGGCCGAGGCCGATTTTCTGGTGATGGCGCTGCCAGCCACGCCTGAGACCTACCACCTGATGGATGCCCGACGGCTGGCCCAGATGAAGCCCGGCGCCTACCTGATCAACGCCGGGCGGGGCTCCACCGTGGATGAGGCGGCCCTGGTGGATGCGCTGCGGACAGGCCGCCTCGCGGGGGCAGCGCTGGATGTGTTCGAGGAGGAGCCGCTGCCTGCCGAAAGCCCCCTCTGGGGCATGGAAGAGGTGATCATTACCCCCCATGCCTCGTTTGTCTCTCCGGCCCGGAACACCGACCGGCGCACGGAGATCTTCTGCGAGAACCTGAAGCGGTACCTGGCGGGTCAGCCCCTGCTCAACCTGGTGGACCGACAGGCTGGGTACTGAGAAAACGCGTGTGAGCCAAGCCCGATCTGCATCCAGGTGCAGATCGGGCTTTTTCAATGCTTTGTTGGCGGAAAAGTGAAGGGTATGGCAGATTAGTGACGAAGGGAAAAAACGACGCATATCACAGAGGGGGAGCACATGTGATATTTCAGAAGACGTGGGAAAAATTTGTAGCAGATTGGAAGAGCTTTGCCATCATGGCTCTGGGCCTTCTGATCTCGTATCTTGTTATCGCGGTCGTCGCCGCCTTCGCCAGTCTGTCTGTGGTCGTTAGGCTACTTATGTCGATTCCGGATCTGGACTATCTGGGGTATTACCTTGACGACCCGGAGTACTTGCTCCCGCTGCTGGGGCAATTTGGCTTTACGCTCCTGGTTCTTGTCATCGTCTCCGTACTGGTGACCGCCTTTATGGCCGGAGGCCTGATGGGTTCCCTGGTCGCCTACCGGCGGGGCGAGGCCGTCACGCTGGGGCTTTTCTTCAACCTGGGCAAGCGCTACTGGGTCCGAATGCTGGGCATCGTGGGCATCGCTACAGCGATCAGCTGCCTGTTGATGCTTTTGCTGGTCATTCCTTTCTTGGGCTGTGTTCTGGTGGTGCTGGCATTTCCGCTGGTGGTGGTCTACTGCGGCTTTTACCCCTGGTACATGGTTGTGGCAGAGGAGAAGGGTGCTCTGGATGCCATCGGCGCCTCCTTCCGGGCCCTTACCCGCGACTTCAAGGAGGCGGCTATGGGCGGCGGGGTCTGCCTCCTGATGTGCCTGGTTGTGTGGTTGGCCTCTGTTGTTGTGGTATTCATCCCTTTGGTGGGGCCGCTGGCCGTAATCGCCCTGGCTTACCTGTCCATGACTTTGATTGCCCATTACTTTATTGACCGCTTTGAGATCAGGGTCCGTCCCGTCTTGGATGGATAGCGGCGCTGTCTGCGGTTACTTCTGCTGCATGAACAAGCCGGGCGTCCGCCTCGAGCTGACGCCTGGTTTCTCTTATGTGCTGGACGTTGACCGGGTGGGATACCAACGAAGCGGCGGGGATCATCGTTGCAGCGTACGCCGCGTGATGAAAACGGCATGCGCACAGCGGAGGAAAGGGGACTCATCATCCAAAGGGGGAGCGCAAGTGAGTTTTCAGACGATATGGCGCTTCGAGGCCAAAGTCCGTCCCCTCGTAAACGAATAGCTGCGCTGCTGGGGTCTTTCCGGCGGCACAGAGAAAACCAGGCGTCAGCTGCGGGCTGACGCCTGGTCGTCTTTCTACCGCCAAGGGGAACCGGCTCAATTTGCCTGGACCGCAGCCTCCTGGCCGGCCGGTACGCTGGGCAGTCTGCGGCGCTGCCACCGTCCGGTCATGTAATAGCCCCACTGCAGCAGCATGCCGATGAAGGCGCTGATAGCGATGCCCAGCCAGATGCCAGTGCTGCCGAAGGACCGGGAGAGGTAGGCTGCAAGGGGCACTCGGAATCCCCACAGGGAGAGAAGGGTGACCACCATGGCCGGCACGGTATCGCCTGCTCCCCGCATTACGCCCGAGAGGATGAACATGAGGGCAAAGGGGATGTAGGCCCAACCCATAATCCGGAGGTAGCGGCTGCCTTCGGCCAGCACTGCCGGCTCATCGGTGAAGAGGACGAGAAGCAGGGTAGGCCAGAGGATGGCCACCAGACTAACAAGGCTGGTGATGCCGATGCCCAGCAGGACGCTCCAGTAGACCGTGCTCCGCACCCGGTCCAGCTTCCGGGCTCCGAGGTTCTGCCCCACCAGGGCGGAGACGGCCAGGCCGATGGACATGGCGGGCATGAAAGCGAACTGGTCCAGCCGGGAGGCGGCGCCGAAAGCAGCGGTAACGTCGGTACCGAACTGGTTGATCAGGAAGGTGACCACCAGCATGGCGCCCGACACCGCCAGCTGCTGCAGTCCGGCGGGGAACCCGATCCGCACCAGCGCCCCCGCCAGCGTGCGGTCCCAAACCCACTCGCTGCGGCCGCGGGGCAGCAGGTCTGTGCGGTGGGTCAGCCAGCGCCACATGAGGACGGCGGAAACGGCCTGGCTGATGACGGTAGCAAGCGCCGCACCGGCAATCTCCATACGGGGCAGCGGACCCACGCCGAAGATCATCAGCGGGTCCAGGGCCACATTCAGTCCCGCAGCCACCGCCATGTATTTCAAGGGGGTGTGGGAGTCGCCAAGCCCCCTGAGGATTGCAGAGAGGGTATTGTAGAGAAACATGCCCAGCAGGCCGGCCATGAAGATGCCGAAGTAGTTCGCGGCATGATGCAGAATATCCTCCGGCGTTCGAATCATCTTTAGGAGCGGGTAGCGGAAGACTACACCCAGCACACTCACGATGATGCCCATCGCCGTAAGCATCAGAAGCGAGGTGGAAACCGTCCGCCTCACCATCTTTTCACTGCCGGCCCCGCGATACTGGGCCACCAGCGTGGTGGTGGCCATGGTAAGTCCCATCACCATCGCCAGCAGGGCCATGATCAGCGGAAAGCTGACGGATACGGCTCCAAGTGCGCCCTTGCCGAGAAACTGCCCTACCCAGACGCTGTCCACTGTGTTGTAAAGGGCCTGCAGGATGTTCCCGGCGAACATCGGCAGGGAGAAGTAGATGACGTGTTTCGGAATTGAGCCAGTGGTAAAGTCTCGCTGCATGGGATTCGCCACAGAGACCCTCCTTAGAAACAGAATCAGGTTTGAGTCACCGCGGCTTCAGCCGCGGACAGCCCGCGGCGATCGGCCCGGAAAAACCGCCTGCAGATTTAGACGGCGTTGCGGGTTCGCGGATACCGGCCCTTTCAGTTTTACGCTGTAAGAAAACTGTAAGGAGGTATATGGATGTAAGTGCCGAATCTGCTGAAGTGGAAGCGTTTCCACTTCGGCGCGATGCGAAGTGGTTTCCCATGCCGTTCCTCTCGGAGAGGAAACGCTTCCGCAGGAGGGGGAGTATGGCCGTAACCATCAAGGATGTGGCCAGGGCGGCCGGTGTGGGCCAGGCCACTGTTTCGCGGGTACTGAACGGCAGCGGCCCTGTGGGCCAGGAGACCCGGGAGCGCGTTCTGGCTGCGTGCCGGGCCCTGGGGTATGTACCCAACGGACCTGCCCGCAGCCTGGTGAATCGGGCCACCGGAACCGTGGGCTTAATCATTCCAGACATCACCAACCCCTTTTTCCCGGCTGTGACCCGGGGGGTTGAGGATGCTGCCAGCCAGGCTGGCTACACCGTATTCCTCTGCAATACAGACAACGATTCGGCCATGGAAGAGACGGACGTCCGCAAACTGCGGGAGCGCTGTGTGGACGGGATCATCTTCGTGGGCTCCCAGGCGCGGCGGAGCCGGCTGGAGCGGCTCCTGCAAGACGGCATTCCGGTGGTGGTGACAGACCGGGAGGTGTCGGATCTGGATGCCGACAGCGTCCTGGTGGATAACGCCGCCGGCGCCAGCGCTGCGGTCAGCCACCTGGTGGAACTTGGCCACACCCGCATCGCCCATGCTGCCGGTCACCGGGAGACTCCAACGGGTCAGGACCGCTGCACCGGCTACCGCTCGGCCCTGGAGCAGGCGGGGCTCCCGGTGGACGAATCCCTGATCGTCTGGGGCGAGTTCA
>Ga0134090_1001327_pt1 | contig 16262 bp, 11 predicted proteins | sample 1_4taG_FD_94453 | JGI IMG/M metagenome (GOLD analysis project Ga0134090, IMG submission 94453) | Switchgrass degrading microbial communities from high solid loading bioreactors in New Hampshire, USA - 1_4_20_6_A1 metaG | ecosystem: Engineered > Bioreactor > Semi-continuous > Anaerobic >...
GCGGAAGAGACCATCACCGCGTTGTGCGAGGATATCGTCAAACACTATGAGGAAAACCGCCAGCATGAGCTCACGGGCAAGGCCATGATTGTGGCCTACTCCCGTCCCATAGCCATGAGCATCTATCGTAAGCTGATGGAGCTGCGCCCCGGTTGGAAAGAGAAGGTTTTCGTGGTGATGACGGAGAGCAATCAAGACCCGGAGGATTGGCGCGAGATTATCGGAAACAAGCGCTACCGCGAAGAGCTGGCGAAACGGTTTAAGGACGATAACGACCCCTTCAAAATCGCCATCGTGGTGGACATGTGGCTGACGGGCTTTGACGTGCCCTCCCTGGCCACTATGTACGTGTATAAGCCAATGTCGGGGCACAACCTGATGCAGGCCATTGCTCGCGTCAACCGCGTATATAAGGAAAAAGAAGGTGGCCTGGTGGTCGATTACGTCGGCATCGCCTCTGCTCTGAAGCAGGCGATGAACGACTACACGAACCGCGACAAAAAGAATTACGGCGATACAGACATTGCCAAAACGGCGTTGCCGAAATTTATTGAAAAGCTGGAAGTATGCCGGAATCTTTTCCACGGTTACGATTACTCGGCGTTTTTGACCGCCGACAGCGACCTTGCCCGCGCTAAAGCCATAACCGGTGGTGTGAACTTCATCACTGCAATTGAGATGAAACGTGCCAAGGATGGATTTGACTGGCGAAATGCGGCTATTCCCGACTCGCGGGATGACGAAAAGCCGAGTAAGAAGGACCTGTTCATTAAAGAGGCCATGCTGCTGCGTCAGGCAATGTCTCTCTGCCGTTCCCTTGTGACCGCAGAGCAGCGGCTTGAAGCGGCTTATTTCGAAGCGGTCCGCACGGTCCTGACCCGCATTACGGGAGAGAAAAAACAGCTTTCGCTCAAAGAAATTAATGCCCGCATCAACGAACTGCTGAAAGCGAGCATCAAGAGCGAGGGCGTCATCAATCTGTTTTCAGATGTGGATACAGGTTTTTCGCTGTTTGACCCAAAATTCCTTGAAGAAATCAGTAAGATGCAGGAACGCAACCTCGCAGTCGAAATCCTCAAAAAGCTGCTGGCCGAACAAATCTCGCTTTATCGTCGTTCAAACCTCGTTAAGAGCGAGAAGTTTTCGGAGATGCTTTCCCGCGCCATGAAGGCGTACATCAACGGCTTGATTTCAAATGAGGAAGTTATTTCCGAACTCATGAAAATGGCAAAGGAAATGGCGGCAGCGAAAGCCGAAGGCGACGCGCTGGGGCTTTCGGAAGAGGAGATGGCCTTTTACGACGCGCTCACCCGTCCCGAAGCGATTAAAGATGCTTACAGCAACGAAGAGCTTGTGGCCATGACCCGCGAGCTCACGGATATGCTGCGGAAAAGTCGTACCGTAGACTGGCAGAAAAAGGAGTCCGCCCGCGCCGGAATGCGCCGCATGGTCAAAAAACTGCTGCGGAAATACAAATACCCGCCTGAGGGCATGGAAGACGCAGTCGCAACCGTAATCGGTCAGTGCGAAATGTGGGCGGATAGTTAATAAGGAATACCATAACTAGAAATAAAAAAGATGTTTGAGCTGACTTAGGTCGTGAATGCATTTATAAAGCACCGCGAACTGCAATAGCGGTTAAAGAGTGACAATTGCTTTTTTACACTGACCGGAGGTTTGTCATATGAAAATATCGCCATTGGACAAGATGGTTTGCAGAAAATTCTATGCTTGTTTATGTGTAATAAGTGTTGTTACTTCAATTATATTTATCTTTACGAGTATAGAGGATAAGGTCAGGCCGGTTGCAGGTATAGTGACACTTATTGTATTAATCCTCGTATATGTGGGAATCTGGCTATATGCGAACTTCCAGCGCAGAATTCGGCTAAAAATAAACAACGCTGTGGTTGAAGTGTATTTTGGTGATATTTTTGATGATACCGCGGAACTCAAAGCAATCCCTTTTAATGAGTATTTTGATACAAAAGTAGATGATAAAGTGATTTCTAAGCGGTCTTTAAACGGGCAATTCATCGAGCGGTTTTTTACTGGTCAGGTGGAAGCACTTGACGACGTTATTACTAACGATGAGCATTTGCAAAAAATGATTGTAGGAGAAAACCCAGTACGGTCTGTGGGCAAGAAAACAAAATTCAAACTTGGTTCTATCTGCATGGCAAGGGATTATATACTAGTTGCTTTATCGCACTTTGATGCAGACAATAGGGCTTTTCTCGATATGTCAGATTACATCAGTTGCTTGCTTACATTTTGGAATGAGGTAGACCGAGTTTATGCACAAAGGAGTCTAGCATTGCCAGTATTAGGCTCGGGTATTACTCGTTTCATAGATAATGAGAATATATCTGACCAAGAACTACTGGAGATGATTATTTGGACTTTTAAATTAAGCAGAGTGAGAATATCATACCCATCCAAGCTGAAGATTGTTGTCTGGGATAAAAAGTTTAAAGATATCAATTTGCAAAAATTGAAGGACTTGGAAACGTAATAGAGTATTCATTGCTTTATAGGTTTTGGGGTTCATATGTATTCATCTTAAAAACATTTATTCTGTGGAGGGGCAAAATTATGGCTTACAGAACAAGAACTTATATCGCGGCTGACTGGGATGGAGATAAGAATGCTATCGAACAATTACATAAATGGAATGATGGCATGAAATGGAGCCTATCTTTTACAGACGCACATGATTTAACTCTAGCACGGGATAGTAGCCTCAATTGTAGTATTAAGGCTTCTCTAGCAAAGAGAATGGATTCATCAAAGACATTTGTTCTTATCGTTGGTAATGGTACAAAAAGTCGAAAAGCAGGCGAGTGTACTTATTGCGTAAACTATAATAATGGCAAGTGTATAACGGGTCATACCGTTAGTAATGACAGTTTCATTGAATATGAATGTAAAAAGGCTGTACGGGATAGAGAATACCTCAAAATCGTTGTCTTATATAATGCGGCGACTGTTGACAAAAGTAAATGTCCTGATGTAATTAAAGAATTCGGCACGCATGCTCCGATGCAAAAGATAGTAGACGGGAAGCGTTATTGGGATTACGAATCTGTAAAATCTGCTATGGGTCAATAGCCATTCCTACGTTCAATTCTATTACCTGAAAAAGACGCGATACTGGGCCTGCGCAGCGCGCAACTCGCGAGAGCGTACGGTTCGCATCCGTAAGGTCAAGGGTTCGAATCCCTCCGTCTCCACCACAAAAGAACGCTAATATTGACACTCATTGTATCAATATTAGCGTTCTTGTTTTTGCCTAGATACCTTTATTTATGGTGGTCATTACAGCACAGGCAGTATTGAATGCCTTACTTTACGTTTTCAACGTAGTTTGTGAACATAGTCGCGATCTCTGCTCTTGTTGCCTTGCCATCAGGATTCAGCGTGTTGTCAGCATTGCCCTGAATGACCCCAACCTTGACTGCCCAAGCGAAGGCCATTTTCGCGTAGTCATCGATTTTGTCGCTGTCGGAGTAATTCGACAGAACGTCTTCCATGGTAATTACGGGAGAGCCGGCATATCTGTAAAGGATCGTTACGAGCTGCTCTCTTGTAATGAAAGCGTAAGGTTCGTACTTCCCCTCTCCGACACCCTTTACGAAGCCGTTCCGGCTTGCCCAAATTACTGCTTTTTCATAATAGGCTCCGCTCTGAACATCAGAGAACACATCAGTTAGACTGATTTCCGGTTTATATGCCAGTCTGTACAGCATGGTGACCACCATTGCGCGAGTTGCACTCTCCTCGGGAGAAAAGGCCGTGTCTGATGTGCCGTTCATAATGCCGAGGCTGCGCATCTTAGCCATGCTGCTATAGAACCAGTTGTCAGCCGAAACGTCCTTGAAGGGGAAGTTTGCTACTGCATACCTGGAAAAGTGTGTAGTCTTAAATGTTACCATTCCATCCTTATACTCGCAGGCAATCGGAACTAAATCACCACTGTCAGCCAGGTACCAAACGACTATGTCAGAGATGTCCTCATTCTCTGCCGGTGTATAAGGAATGCTTACTGTTGCTGTGCCATTGAGCTGTGAAATCTGCTTTCCATCCGAAGTGATGGACAGGTCAACAACAGGTCTGTCACCGACAAGCTTCTGTTGCTCTGCCGGTAAACTGCTCTTTTCGACATTAGTGATTCCAATGACCACAGTGTCGCCAGTTGCATTTGCCGCCGTGGTGTCGAGCGCATCCATATCAAGAGTCACGCTTCCAACAGGTGTTGCCACTGTCATTGTTGCATTTTCACTGCTCCTGGCCAGTTCTTCAATGGAAGGTACAGGAATACCGACTGTAACGGTTTTAGACTGATCGGGTGCGCTAACGGTCACCGTCACACTTGCCTTGTTTTCCTGCCTGCCTTCTTCAATGGCGTTCTTTACGAAATTGCCCATTATGTTTTCCGAAAGCGCTACGGAGGTTGTGTTATCCTTAGTGGTCACTTTCACATCATTAATATTCGCTGTATTGCCAGATGTAGTGGTAATTTTTACATTGACAGCACCAGCGTTGTTATTGCTGTTATTGCTGTCAGTGTCACTTCCGGAACCTGCAGAACCGCCGCCGGAGTTCTGAGTCCACTTCGCATAGACTGTGATGTCTGCTGTCACAGGAGCTGAGAAATCATACAGTGTTTCAAGTGATGGGTCAGAATACCAATTCACAAAGGTATATCCTGTTCTCGTCGGATCAGCGGGTCTGGTTGCTGTAGCGCCATAATCCACCGTCTGAGTAGCTACGGCGCTTCCGCCATTAGTATTGAAGGTCACATTCTTAGTAGCGATTTCCCACTTTGCAAAAACTGTGATGTCTGCTGCTACAGGCGTTGAGAAATTGTACTCCGTTGCAAAGTCAGTACCGGTGTACCAGCCGGCGAACGTATAACCCTCTTTTGCGGGGTCTTCAGCGGGTCTGGTCGCTGCAGAACCATACTCCACTTCCTGAGCGGCTATGGAACTTCCGCCATCGGTGTTGAAGCTTACCGTATACTTAATGATGTTCCACTTCGCATACAGATTGATGTCTGCTGCTACAGGCGTTGAGAAACTGTACTCCGTCGCAAAGTCAGTACCGGTGTACCAACCGGCGAACGTATAACCCTCTTTTGTGGGGTCTTCGGGTCTGGCTGCTGTAGAGCCATGCTCCACTTCCTGAGCGTCTACGGAACTTCCGCCATCGGTGTTGAAAGTAACCGCATGTATCTCGGGCGCTGGAATGGAAATTGTGAGCATATTGCCGACGTTGCCCACCACGTCCTTGGCAGCGATATAGATTGTATGCTCACCTGCCATAAGGCCGGTAAGCTCTATGGTGTTTAAGCCGCTGACCATTGTGCCGCTCGAAGCCCCGCTGTTTACCAGTTCGTCGGCGTCAGTCGGAGCCGTTCCGTCTATCTGCCAGTAATACGTGCCCTCCTCGCTGCTTGTAAAGCTGACTTCGGCAGTCGCGCTGGCGGTGCGGACGGGCGCTCCCTGCGGAAAGTACCGGCGCGGTCGCGTCAATCGTGCCCGCAAAGCCGCTCACCGTACCTGTGCCATCGATCACTTCCAGCGTCATGGTCACCGGCTCGCTGCAAAAATCGGTGTAGTTGTCGCCGTTCGCTTCCTCGCTGAATATCTGCAGCGTGTATGTACCATTATCCACGCCCGAAAGAGGGATATTCAGACTGCCGCTTGCGTTTGAGGAGCTGTCTGCCAGCTTGCCGTAATAGGCAACCTCGCCGCCGCTGCTGAGCAGCACACAGGAAACAAATTGGTTGGTTCCCGTGGTGGCGTTTTTATAACCGAACGTAAGCGTAGAGCCGGTCTGCGCCGCCTGCGCTTCGGTGGCGGCGACGTCCAGCATTTGAGACTCGGCTTTAACCGTAAATTTCAGAGTACCGGTTGGCTCCTGTGCGCTTTGGAGACCGTCACCTAAGCCCGCATCAGCTTTACCGCCTGTGGCGGCAGATGTGAACAGGACGGATGACAGATTTATATTGAAAGCCGGACGTACTTTGAGGGTGGTCGCAAACGCGTTATACACGGTCCCTTCATTGATTACAAGCCGGACCTCGTTAACTGGTGAGCGCTTCCAAAAAAGGTCGCTACCGAGTACCTTATAGTATTGCGCATTTTAAAACGATGTGATATTATGGCGATGACAAGTAAATCACGTGTGCTTATACGCAGCGATGCGTCGGCGCTATGCCGAGGGAATCGGATGAAAGTTCCGAGCTAACCCAGTAACCGTAAGATGGACGAAAGGACAATGAAGCCACTGCCGCAAGGTGGGAAGGCGTCCGAGTAGGTTGAAGTCAAGCCGGGAGACCTGTTTGCACACGAAAGCTCCTGGGGTGGGGCGAATAGCTGCCTTGGCGTATTGCGTCAAGGTCTCATTGTGGTGCTCCTCTTCCCAGAGAGGAGCATTTTTATGCTCCTTTTATCCTGATTTACTTGTGAAAACTTTTGAAAGGGGCGTTTCTTTAGATGAAACACCAAAAATTTTACGTCTTTCTCCTCGCACTGACACTCGCACTGGCTCTGCTTGCCGGTTGCGGAAAAACGCCGCAGCCGGGCCCCACGGAGCCCCCCGAAGCATCCGCGCCTGCAGGCGAACCCGCCGACAAGCCCCCGTCTGCCGCCATTACGGTCGTCGATATGGCCGGGCGGGAAATCACTCTTGAGGAACCGGCAACGCGTGTTATCGCCCTGACTGCCGCCGACTGCGAAATACTCTTTGCCATCGGCGCGGGCGATACGCTCATCGGGCGCGGCGAATACTGCAATTATCCCCCCGAGGTGCTGGACGTGCCCTCCGTGCAGTCCGGCTACGAGACGAACCTTGAGCAGATTCTCGCGCTGGAGCCTCAGGTGGTGCTGATGAGCACAATGGCTCAGACACAAGAGCAGATCGCCGCTTTGGAGAAGGCCGGCGTCAAGGTCGTTGTTTCCGACGCGCACGACATTGCCGGGGTGTACACCGCTATTGAGATGATCGGCAAGCTTATGGGCAGGGACGCCGAAGCCCAGGCAGTCATCGACAGCATGAAAAACACCTTTGCCGAGGTCGCCGCCAGGGCGACCGGCGACGGCACAAAGACGGTGTATTTTGAAGTCTCCCCGCTGGAATATGGCTTGTGGACCGCAGGCAGCGGCACGTTCATGAATGAGGTATGTGAAATGCTGGGGCTGAAAAATGCCTTCGCCGACGTGTCCGGCTGGGCCGAGATCTCCGAGGAGCAGGTTCTTGAGCGCAACCCGGACTACATAGTAACCATCACTATGTATTTTGGCGACGGCCCCACTCCTGTGGAGGAAATCATGTCCCGGGAAGGTTGGCAGAACGTGACGGCCGTTCGCAACGGCGCCATACTCAACCTCCAGAACGACGAGCTCTCGCGTCCCGGGCCCCGCCTGGCCGACGGCGCAAGGCTATTGTTTGATTTCGTTTATAACGCCGCGGCCTCATCGCCCGCTGCTTAAATCAACGAATAAGGGGGTGCTTCGGCATCCCCTTATTCTTTTAACACGGGGTCAATAAGAAACAAACAGCGGCATTCGGAATCGCTCCAGGTTTTCTCCGGAAGATCAGGGGGCGCTTCTCCTTTAACGATAAAAAAGAAATGATGAGGCCGTTATAAGCTCCGCTCATTTTTATATGGCCTGTGGGCTAAGGACGGATTTTTTTAGTTGCGTTGTGTACCTGCGCAATGCGCAGCCCATGAGATCATGTGGCTTCCACGCAAGGTCTCGTACTGCCAAGGGCACATGGGCCTGTCAATCGGATGATTGAGCGGCCTTTGTCATTCTTATTCATTACATCCCATTTCCACGGCGGCCGCGTTATGCCTTTTTGTAATAGATTTCAAGAGATTAATAACAAACTCTGCATCGATTTTGCAGAAAAATTGACAAAATACGACTTCGCGCATAGACTTCATCCAAGCATTATGTTATAAATGAATTATTATGCAAAAATTCCAACTTTAATTTTGAAGAGCAGGGTGTGGTATGTCAAAAAGGTATAAAAAAGAGATTTCGGTATTGATCGCAATTGCCAGGGGTTGGTATTTAATTCTCCTCGTCAGTGCTCTCTGCGTTGTCGCGCTTGTCTTGTCCATGCTCTTTACCTGACCGGATTACAGATTTATAAACAAATGAAAGGGAAAAAATCATGAAAAAGAAACCGTTATGGCTTGTTCTCGGCGGCGTGGTCATTATCGCGGTATTTGCTGTTGCGATAAGCTTGATACTTTCTTCCAAAAAGAATGAGGACAATCTGAATAGTAATCAGAAGCTCGACTTAAAAGGCGTATGGCTGGTATACCAGTATCTGGACAATATAATAAACGACGAATTTATGGTGTTTACCGAGGATACCGTTGCAGATTACCGGGGGCGGAAAACAGGAACCGTTTGCGTCAAGTTCCTATACATTTGCAGACGGCAAACTGAGCATGCCGGATATTTCGAAGGAGTTTACGGTCAGGATTATATCCGACAACTGCGTGTTCCTGGTCGAACCGGATACAAGAGAATGGAAGCTCGCCCGCGTCGCTTCTTCGCTTGACAGCATCCCTGAAGTGACGGCAAGCAGCCTTGCCGGCGAATATGACGTTGTCTGTGTTGTCGGCGAGAAGAGAAACAACGAAGTCATGGTTTTTGACGAAACTTCCCTGACAGATTACCGTGACGGGAAAGAATACCTTAAATGCGATTACTCCCTCGATGAAAGCGGCCGCCTGCTCCATGCCATCGATATTGGTCAGGATTTCCTGGTTTATCTCAACAGCAATTCATTAATCCTCATTGAAGATCAGACCAGATATGTCTGGGAGCTGAAAAAAAGATAATTCGCGTCCGCCAGGGAGCTTCAGCATAAGCAAGCTAACCTATACTTACCTCCTTGGCTCTCCATACAGGAAGCCGGCCTGCGGCGGTCTTCCAGGGCGAGCCAGGGGGGTATTTGTTTTGTTCCCGTCATAAAGGAGAGTAAGCAGTTTATGTTAAAAAGGCTGTTTAAGTATAAAGGCTATATCCTCGTGATATTTGTCCTCATCATCGCGGAGCCTTCCATTATAGCATGGATGTATACATGGCTTCAGGAGCTCTACAATAGCATTACCGTCGGCACGCCGCGCATGGTCGTCATCGGCACCCTTCTCTTCGGCGTTCTGATCTGGATTGCCAAGCGCCTGCTCATATATTCGATTTCCGTCATAAAGTCACAGTTTATCTGCAATCTCAAATTAGGCCTTAAGCATGACGTTTTCATGAGCGCCTTGAATATGAAAACCGCGGATTTGTCGCACATTGCGGCAAGCGGCGAATATGTCTCGGCGTTTACAAACGATATCACGATTATCGAACAGCGGTATTTCTCGAACGTCATCGGCCTGATTGCGAATATCTTCAGCGTTGTTATCCTCGTATCCCGGTTTTTCACAATGAATAAGGTGCTGGCCGCCTATGTTTTTTCGTTTAATCTCCTCGTGATGCTCATTCCGGTCCTCTTCGCCAAAAGGCTCAATAAAGCGAATCTTGACTATTCAAACAGCCTTTCTAAATTTACGCAGACGCTCAAGGAATTCCTCGGCGCTTTTCCGACGATAAAAAACTATTCCGTCGAAAAAATCATCTGCGACAGGTTTGACAATATCAACGAAGACGTTGAACGCGCGAAATTCAACTACGACTGCTCTCTTTCCCTGGCCGACAGCATCGGAGCCTGCTCACTTGGTTTACGAGAATCATGGTCATCGGGGTGGGCCTCGTGATGCTCTCTCAGGGTAAAATCCTTCTGGGCACGATTGTCGCGGCGCAGGCCTTCGCCGAGGAAATCGCCGCCCCGCTGCAGGAGATGATTGAAAACGCCAATTCCATACGCTCCGTTAAGTCCATTGTGCAGAAAATCAAGGCCATCACCACATCGCAAAACGAGACCAAGGAAGAAACGGCATCCCCCGCCGGCGGATCTGCGCAGGATATCCTCATAGAATTTCAGAACCTGACCATTGATATAGGCGGCAAGAAAATCGTGGACGATTTCTCCTTTCAGTTTAAGCCGGGCGGAAAATACCTGGTCATCGGCAAAAACGGCGCCGGCAAGAGCTCCGTTTTCAAGGCGCTGAAAAAACGCTTTCAGACATATTCGGGCAAAATCCTCATTAACGGGAAAGATATCCATCAGATTGACAACAGCCGGCTGAGCTCCCTCGTTTCCTATCTCAACGAAAACGTCGCGATCTTTACCGGTTCGCTGAAAGACAATATTTCCTTCTGGGGCCACCTTGACGCGGGGAATTTGTCGCGCGCGATGTCAAGAGCGCACATTGACATGAACGCGGAGCGCCCCGTCGGGGAAAACGGGTTTAACCTGTCAAGCGGCGAGCAGCGGAGGATTGAAATCGCGCGGTGCATGATGTCGCCGGCCAGGGTGCTTATCTATGACGAGGTCATCTCTACCCTCGATATCGAAACCGCGTACGAGATAGAAAGCGCCGCCCTCGGATTTGAAGATAAAACCGTCATTTTTATCTCGCACAATTTCTCCGGCAAACTCATCCGGCAGTACGACGAAATCCTCGTGCTGAAAGACGGCTGCCTCGTGTCTCACGGGACGTTCGATGAGCTCATTGAAAGCTGCGAGTATTTCAGGCAGATCTGTGAGATAAAATTCGGAACTGTGTGTTAGGGAGAGCTCAGATATGAATTTAGAAGAAATTCAAATCTGTTTACATAAATACGGAATAGAAGCGGCAGGCGTTATCCCGATTCTCGCCGGTCAGCCAAAGGTTCCCAAGTACCAGGTGACGGCGAAATCAGGAGAAAAGTTTTTCGCCCGCCCGAACTACCCTTATCACATTTTTCAGAAATGCAGGGCCGCCTTTGACTGCGGCAGTCTGATTCAGGAACCTTATTTTCACAGCGGCGATGAAAACGCGCTGGCCTTGTTCAGATGGGTTGAGGGTGAGAGCGTCCATCAAGCAATAAGGTCATCCCGGGAAGAACATCAGAAAATTCTGAATATGGCGTATCTTGCCGGCGTCGCGCTGAAGAGTATCCAAAGCTGCCCGTCAGACGGGGTGCTCAAACGGCCTCTGATCCAATGCGAAGCGGTGCATTACCTGGAAATCGTTGACCGAACCGGCATACCCTTTCCTTATAAAGACTACTTTTACGCGATCTTTGAAGAGGAGATGCCGGATGCGCGCATGAGATCCCTCACGCATTGCGACTTTCATACCAACAACATGATATTGAATTCGGACGAATCGCAGGTAACCGTCATTGACTACGAAAATCTCTCAGATTCACATCCCTGGCGGGATTTTGCCTACAGCCTTTTGCTGCACAACAGCGTCGAACACCTGTTCTGGTATTCCCTGATTTTGTTTTACTTCGACGGCTCCGTCCCCGAAACCTTCTGGAATCTCGGCAAGTGCTTTGCCGCGCTGCAGATTCTGAGGATTCTTTTACATAAGATAAAGGCCGAATCAGAGGAAAGCGCCGTGTCATTCATAGCAAAAGTTGCCCCGTCCTTGTATCAGAATTACAGTCATTCCAGGTATCCCCCGTGGGTTCAAAGGCTTGAGCAATATAAAGAGACGATACTGACCATGGGCGCCGGATTGCCCGCGCGAAAGCGGTATGTTTCTTGCGGGACGCCGCTGCGCTAAACGTCAAGACAGGGAGCAAGCAAGTCCTGCTCCCTGTTTTTGCGTGCAGCAGGATGCGCAAAGCGCATCAATGCATACAAAAAAATCACGCGTCCGCACGCGGGGAATTGTTGAAATGCCACAGCGCCGGGTGATATAATCGGAATAACGATTTCGAAAGAAAGGTGAGAGATATGGGTTCCAGGTATGAACATGTATTTGCTCCGATAAAAATCAGGGGCATCGACTTTAAAAACCGCATCACCCTTGCCCCGCCGTCTCCCAACACCAACAACCAGGACGGCACCGTGTCGCGGGATTTCGTCGACTGGATGCGCCCGTTCGCGCGGGGCGGCGCCGCGATTCTTTACGTGGGCAACGCCTCCATCGACATCACCGAAAGCAAGGACGAGGACTGCCAGCTTGACCTGAGCACCGACAAGTGCATCCTCCCCCTCAGCTGGTACGCCGAGATGGCCGCCTCGTACAACTGCCACGCCTCCCTGGAGATCAACCACAACGGCAAGGACACGGCCTTCGAAACCGTCGGCCACCCGCCGTACAGCGCGTCGTCCATCATCACGGCCACGGAAATGACGCGGGCCAAGAGGCTCGGGCGCGACCCGATTCCCTCGATTGAAATGACCCATGAGAAGATTGCCGAGACCGTCGAGAAATACGCCAAAGCGGCCGAGCGCATGAAGCGGGCGGGGATGGATATCGTCCTTGTCCACGGCGGCCACGGCAACCTCATCAGCCAGTTCATGAGCCCCCTGTACAACAAGCGGAAGGACGAGTACGGCGGCTCGATTGAAAACCGCGCGCGCTTTGCCATCGAAGTGTGCGACGCCATCCGCAAGAAATGCGGCCCCAACTTTGTCATCGAATTCCGCATCTCCGCCGACGAAATCGCCCCGGAGGGCATGCACTTTGACGAGACGCTGAAGATGATTGAATACCTGCAGGACCACATCGACATCCTCCACGTGTCCGCCGGCCTGCACAGCGATTTCAATATGGCGTATTACCGCAACTGGTGCCAGAACTACATGATGCCCAGAGGGTTCAACGTCCATTTCGCGCGGGACGTCAAGAAGGCGTTCCCGAACCTGCTGGTCACCACCGTCGGCTCCATCGTCAGCCTCGACATGGCCGAGGAGATCCTCGCCAACGGCTGGGCGGACTTTGTCGCCATGTGCCGCCCGCTGATGGCCGACCCGGATATGCCGCGCAAGTACGCCCAGAACAGGCCGGAAGACCGCAGGCCGTGCCTGCGGTGCGACGCCTGCGCCCGCTTTATGCCGCCCAGAGTCGTCAACTGCGCTGTGAACCCCTATCTCGGATTGTTCAGGGAACTGCCCGACGGCGTTGTCCCGAAGGCGCCCGTGAAGAAGAAGGTCGCCGTCGTCGGCGGCGGGCCGGCGGGCCTGTACGCCTTGATGGCGCTGTGCGAACGCGGCCACGACGTGACCCTCTATGAGAAGTCGGACCACCTCGGCGGCAACCTCGTCCCGGCGGCGCATCCCCCGTTCAAAATCGACTGCCAGGACTACCTCAAGTGGCTCCTCCGCGAGGTCAGCAAGTACCCGGCGAAGATTCTCCTGAACACGGAAGCCACGAAGGAGATTCTGGAGAAGGAGAAATACGACGCCATTATCATCGCCGTCGGCGCAAAGCCGCTGGTTCCGAAGAATGTGCCCGGCATCGACAAGCCGCACGTCCACTGGGCGCCCGACGCCGAAATGGGCAAGGCCCCCGTCGGCCAGAAGCTCGTCATCGTCGGCGGCGGCGCCGTGGGCCTTGAGGCCGCGCTGGACTTTAAGCAGATGGGCAAGGACGTCGTCGTTGTGGAGATGCTCGACAAGGACGCGCACCGGATGGCCATCCACAGGAGCTCCAAGAACGCCGGCCTTGAGCTGATTTCCCTGATGGAGCAAAACAACATCCCGATGTATTTCAACACGCGCCTCGAAGAGGTGCTGGACGACAGAATCGTCTGCAAGGACATGAGCACGGGCGAGAACGTCGAATTTATGTGCGACAACGTCCTTCTGGCGATCGGCCTCGAGCCTCTCACAGACGTTGTGGAGTCGCTGCGCCGCTGCACGGCGGAGACGGAAGTCTTCATCGTCGGGGACGCCCTCGCCGTCGGCAATATCCACTCGGCCACAAACGGCGGTTTCCAGGCGGGGTTACATATCTGACGCCGGCGTCCGCAGGCTAATTCTTAAACTTTAACGGGCTTAAAGACAAGCACAATGCCTTAAAAGAACTGTCTCGGTCAGCTCGCCAAAAAAGCCGCTAAATCGCATGATTTAGCGGCTTTTTTATTTGGAAGTGACACCGCCGCCAGCCGTTTCCTGCCGTACCAGCGTATCAACCCGCGCGCCAATGAAAAAAGAACCGGTTGCCACAGCTGCGGCAATCGGCGGCGTGACTGAATCACGACAAATACAAAAAGGCTTCAAATCCTGCGATTTGAAGCCTTTTTCGCGCTTTTTCGGCCCTGCTCTGCCTGCGCCAAAACCTTCCCTTTATGCGTTCAGTTATCCGCGGCACGGGAATGTTTTTGCCGTGACGCGCCGCGCATAATATGTTAATTATTTATATTTCTGTTGATTATTGGTATTTTGGCTGGTATAATTAGGAAACCGAGAGCGCGCTGGCGTATTGAGCGCATGAAGAATAAAAGGAGGAAAAACATGAAGAAGAAAGGGATTTTGGCACTGTTTCTGACTGCCGCTTTGTGTCTCGGCCTGCTGGCAGGCTGCGCCGGCCAGGGCGGCGGCAAAGGCGCCGGGAAAGCTTCCTCGGACGACACAATCAAGATCGGCTACGTAAACCCCACCACAGGCCCCCTCGCCGGAAACGGCGAAGGCATCGACTGGCTGATCAAAGAGATTGAAGGCTATGTCAAAAGCGTCGGCGGCATTGAGGTCGACGGCAAAAAGAAGAACATCGAAATCATCGTGTACGACTCTCAGTCCGACACCACGATCTGCACCGAGATGGCCCAGAAGCTCTGCGAGGAAGACAAGGTCGACCTGATTGTCGCGATTCAGACGCCTGAAACCGTGATTCCCGTATCCGCTCAGGCGGAGCGCTACGGCGTGCCCTGCGTGGCCATTCAGGCTCCTGTCAACGCCGTCGCCGGCGCCGCCGAGAAGTACGAGTGGACGTACCACGCCTTCTGGACCATTGAGAAGGTCTACGAGCAGTACAAGTCCCTGTGGACCATCGCCGGCTACGCGCCCGGCTCCGGGGCGAAGATCGGGATTGCCTTCGCCAACGACGCGGACGGCACGGCCTGGTACAACATTTTTACACAGAAAATTGTGGAAGACGGCTATGTTCTGGTTGACCCCGGCCAGTATCCCTCCGGCACCACGGACTTTACCAACATCGTCAACAAGTTCAAGGCCGAGAAGATCGACATTCTGGCCGGAACCAACATTCCCCCCGATTTTGGCAACCTGTTCAACCAGATGATTGCCGCCGGCGTTGAGGTCGGCTGCGTGACAATGGGCAAGTGCTGCCTGCTTGAGGGCGACGTCGCCGCCCTGGGCGAGAAGGCCGAGGGCATCCTGACCGAGGTCTGGTGGGCTCCCACCAATCCCTACAAGTCCGCCCTCACCGGAATCACCTGCGCCGAGCTGGGCGAGAAGTACTCCAAGGACAACGGCGGCCGCGCCATGCCCCAGCCCGCCGGATACGGCTACGCCGCTCTGGAGCTGGCCGTTCAGGCCTTCATAAACGCCGGCACCACCAAAAAGGAAGCCGTCCGCGACGCTCTGAAAAAGATGGACACGACCACGATTGTCGGCCCGATTAAGTACGACAAGCAGATGGGCGGCCTTACATACTGCGAGACGGTCATCAGCGGCGGCCAGTGGCAGATGGTGGACGGCAAACTGACGCTGATTATTATCGACAACTCCCTCTACCCTGAGGTGCCCACGACGGGCAAGTACGTGCCCGGCAACGCGACCCAGCGGTAAGCCTGATTGCGCTGATTCTGTTCTTCTTCATGTATCGGGCGGGGAGCCTTCAGCCCCCCGCCTGATATATAGGTCCTCAAGGGGAGGGAAACATGGGAACAAAGCTTGTTTTCAGCAACGTGAGCGCCGGCTACGGCCGCATTCAGATTTTAAGCGACCTGTCCTTCGAGGTTCAGGAGGGCGAGGTGTTCGGCGTCATCGGCCCCAACGGGTGCGGCAAGACCACCATGTTCAACGCGCTCATAGGCCTGATCATCCCCTCGAAGGGCGAGATTATTTTCGACGGCCACAATATCACCAAAATGGCGGCAAACGCCCGCTGCCGCCTGGGCATCGGGCGTACATATCAGGTGCCCCGGCCCTTCGAAGGGATGAGCGTTTTTGAAAACGTCCTTGTGGCCGCCGTCCACGGAGCGGGCCACAGCGAAAAGGAAGGCCGCCGCGTGGCTCTGGATGCCCTGAAACTCACCGGTTTGTACGACAAGCGCGAGGTGCGCGCCGGCGAGCTGACGCTCCTCGACCGCAAGCGTTTAGAGATAGCGCGCGCCCTGGGCACCGAGCCCAAACTGCTGCTGCTCGACGAGGTGGCTGCC